>LFRM01288479.1_pt1 | contig 24907 bp, 25 predicted proteins | sample 618341 | NCBI WGS metagenome assembly LFRM01 (sample SAMN03654438, study PRJNA283298) | anaerobic digester metagenome | isolation source: pool of bioreactors CSTR01a, CSTR02a, and CSTR03a thermophilic anaerobic... | place: Denmark: Kgs. Lyngby | collected 2014-05-21 | reverse complement strand
TTGTGGAAAGGAGTGTGACGACCACCTTCTTCTTTCTTCAAAATATATACCTCTGCCTTAAATGTTGTATGAGGAGTAACTTTTCCTGGGTGAGTAACTACCATACCACGTTTGATTTGGTCTTTATCAATACCACGAAGCAATAAACCAACGTTATCACCAGCTTGTCCTTCATCTAATATTTTGCGGAACATCTCAACACCAGTAACAACTGATTTCTTACCTGCTGCTCCAAGACCGATAATTTGAACTTCTTCACCACTTTTGATGATACCAGTTTCAATACGACCTGTAGCTACTGTTCCACGACCTGTAATTGAGAACACGTCCTCAACAGGCATCAAAAATGGCTTGTCAACATCACGTGGAGGAATTGGAATCCACTCATCAACTGCCGCCATTAAATCTAAGATGCTTTGCTCATACTTAGCTTCACCATTAAGTGCACCAAGAGCAGATCCTTGAATAACAGGAGTATTATCACCATCAAAGTCATAGAACTCTAACAATTCTCTCATCTCCATGTCAACAAGCTCCAACATTTCCTCATCGTCAACTAAATCGCATTTATTCATAAATACAACTAGCTTAGGAACGTTTACCTGGCGAGCTAATAAAATGTGTTCGCGGGTTTGTGGCATTGGACCATCTGTGGCAGCTACTACAATAATAGCACCATCCATCTGAGCCGCACCCGTAACCATGTTCTTTACGTAGTCAGCGTGACCAGGACAGTCAACGTGAGCGTAATGACGCGATTCCGTTGTATATTCAACGTGTGAAGTATTAATGGTAATACCTCTTTCTCTTTCCTCAGGAGCGTTATCAATTGAATCGTATGATTTAAGCTCTGAAAGACCTGCTTTGTGCAATACTGTTGTGATCGCAGCAGTTAATGTAGTTTTACCATGGTCTACGTGACCAATAGTACCTATGTTAACGTGTGGCTTCGATCTGTCAAAATGTTCTTTTGCCATAATAAAAAAGTTCTATTAGTTTAATTAAATTGTAGTTTATATTCTTGCAATATCTACTAATATACAAAGAATCAAGAGACAAGGCACACCTTATTCTTAAAACTTATGAAAATTTGAGCCGATGACGGGAATTGAACCCGTGACCTCTTCCTTACCAAGGAAGTGCTCTACCGCTGAGCTACATTGGCATGAAGAGCGGTAGACTGGATTCCCTGCTATCAGGACATAGTAAAACTACCAATTCTTATCATTTGCTCTTTAAATAAAAAGAGCGGAAGACGGGACTCAAACCCGCGACCCTCAGCTTGGAAGGCTAATGCTCTATCAACTGAGCTACTTCCGCAATCAATCCTAAATACAACTATCTAACTCTAAATAAATAGCAATAGTAATTGCAAATTGGATCTAGTTTTAGTGGGCAGTGATGGATTCGAACCACCGTAGGCGTAGCCAGCTGAGTTACAGTCAGCCCCATTTGTCCACTCTGGTAACTGCCCTTAAAACTTAATTACTCTGTTTTGAAAAAACTCTTATTGAATCACTCAAATACTTTGAGCCTCTTGTCGGATTCAAACCAACGACCTACTCATTACAAGTGAGTTGCTCTATCACTGAGCTAAAGAGGCATATCTGCTTTACGATCCAGAATCGTTATTCTCATATATCAAAGAAACGGTCGCAAAGGTAGATATTTTTTATTCATAACCAAAGGAAATCGAAAGTTATTTCATTATTTCCCTGTTTTTTTCTCTTTTACACGTATTATTTGCTTTTCTAAGGCTTCAACGCATAAATCTACAGCCTCTTCAAAGGTATCTGCAGTCTTACTTGCAAAACTTTCTGCATGTTTAATATTCAACTTTATAGAAACCTCTTTATTATTTGGTGCGTCAGGTCTAACAAGCTTCATAATCATTTCTGATTGTATAATATCTTCGGTAAACCTTAGTAGCTTGTTTACTTTTTTCTCTGCAAAGGCTTTTAATTGATCTGAAGCCTCAAAGTTAACTGATTGAATTGTTAATTCCATAATTTTCCTCCTTAAAATTTATGCTCTGGGATGAGCGTTGTTATATACTTTTTTAAGTTCTTTGAATGTAACGTGTGTGTAAATCTGTGTTGACGATAAACTAGCATGCCCTAACAAATTCTTAACCGAATTTATTTCAGCTCCATTATTCAACATTACAGTTGCAAATGAATGCCTTAAAACATGCGGACTTTTCATTGAAAGAGTTTTCACCTCAGACAGATGCGTATTCACAATTGCGTACACCATCCTATTGTAAAGCTGTTCTCCACTCTTTCTAACAAACAAGTAAGGTGTTCTGTTTTCGATCTCCTTGTTTCTTATTTTAATATATTCTGTAAAGAGCTTATTTGTTTTTTCACTTATAGGTATCAGCCTATCTTTGTTGCGTTTACCATGAATATGCAAAACATTTGAAAATAGATCTACATCTGTATCCTTTAGTCTTACCAACTCTTCGGTTCGCAATCCTGTTAAATAGAGCAACTCTATAATAAAAAGATTTCTACACCCCTCAAAATCATCTGTAAACAAATCTGAAGATAAAACCTTAAGCATATCTGAGTGCTTTACAAAAGATGGCAATCTTTGCTCCTTCTTTGGCCCTTGTATATATAGAGCGGGATTGACATCCAACAGCTCTTTTTTCTGAAGAAACCTGTAAAAGGACTTTAATGTACTCAGCTTCCTATTTACAGTAGTTGGTTTATTACCCTTCTCCATAAGGTGAAGAATCCACAAACGTATAAGATCGGTATCGATAGTCAAAGGATCAAAATCACCCACCTCATCAGTTATAAACTTTTGAAATTGTGTGAGGTCTTTAAAATAACAAATCTCCGTATGAGAAGAACAGTTCTTCTCATAACGGAGATAGTTTATAAATTTTTCCTTCAACATAATGCAATTTTATTGACTACGAAGATAAGAAAAAATAAATCAAAAACGCAAATTAATCCTCGTCATCTTGCATTTGTTGCACATAAATCGCATGCTGTCTTTTCTTACGTCTATCAACAGATGGCTTAATAAATGCTTTGCGTTTGCGTAATTCTTTTACAACACCTGTTCTTTCGAACTTTCTTTTGAATCTTTTGAGAGCTCTTTCAATGTTTTCGCCCTCTTTTAATGGAACAATTATCATATGTATTTTTTTTATTTTTTAAATTTCTTGAGTTAATGATTATATTGAAAATCAGCCTTACTGTATGGCATAACTTTCACCCTACAACAATTTCTTGATGTAGTTATCGAGTCTTTATTTAATATGTTGATTTACAGTATTTCCCGAATGTTTCTATAACCTCCCCTCTATATTAAGGGTGCAAAGATAAAACATTTTTTTAATATAATGCATATTACATTAGAGAAATAGAGTTTAATCGTTTGATTGTCTTGCTTAAAAAACTTGGTCTATACCAGAGAAGCCCATAAATGCCATGGCTAAAATGCCAGCTGTTATCAATGCAATAGGAACTCCCTCCATTGCTTTTGGCACTTTTGTTAGTGCCAACTGCTCTCTTATAGTAGAGAATATAATTAAAGCCAATGCATAACCTGCAGCAGTAGCCACAGCGTATACTATCGAAGATACTAATGTATAATCTTTTTGTATCACTAAAATTGCCACACCTAAAATAACACAGTTGGTAGTAATTAAAGGTAAGAAAACACCCAAGGCTTGATAGAGTGGCGGCGAAACCTTTTTGATAATAATTTCAACCATTTGCACCAATGATGCTATTACAAGTATAAAAGTAATTGTTTGTAGGTATTCTAAGCCAAATGGTTCTAAAAGTCCCTTTTGCAATAAAAAGGTAACAATGGTAGCGATAGTTAGTACAAAAGTAACAGCTGCTCCCATTCCAATAGCTGTATCTACTTTTTTGGAAACGCCTAAAAACGGACATATTCCTAAAAACTGCGCTAATACAACGTTGTTGACAAAAATGGCAACTATAATAATTCCAATGTATTCCATAATATATCTTTATCTAATATGTTATATTTTTTATTTCACAACCGCTTGTCAAATGCGACAAAACAGATGGTTCAAATTATTACTTACGTTGCAGTTTATTAAAAACAGCAACAAGATAACCCAAAGCAATAAATGCTCCTGGTGCAAGAACAAACAGCGTCATTCCATAATCTTCTGGAAAGATAGATACAGAGAACATCTTACCCGAGCCTAAGAACTCACGCGTAACCCCTAACACAGTAAGAGCAAGTGTAAAACCCAATCCTATACCAATACCATCAAAAAGAGAAGATAGCACATTGTTTTTAGCAGCAAAAGCCTCTGCTCTACCCAGTACAATACAGTTTACAACTATAAGAGGAATAAAAATACCTAAACTATCAGCTAAAGCTGGTAAGAAAGCATTCATCATCATCTCTACAATAGTTACAAAAGTTGCAATCACAACAATAAACGCTGGAATACGAACCAAGTCAGGAATTAAGTTCTTCAACAACGAAATTACAATGTTTGAACATACCAACACAAACATCGTTGCCAGCCCCATACTCATACCATTAATGGCTGAACTTGTTGTTGCAAGTGCAGGACACATACCCAATAGGAGCACAAACACTGGGTTGTCTTTAATAATACCGTTAAATAATATCTTTATATTTTTAGCCATAACTTAGTTCTCTTTTATTTCAGTTACCTCATCCTCTATTGCAATTGTTGCACCTGTACTTGTGTAGTTTTCACTTTCGGTGTATGCAGCATATGCTCGTCTCACAGCTTCAAGAAAAGCGCGCGATGTAATTGTTGATGCACTTATAGCATCAATATCTCCTCCATCATTTGTAACCTCAAACTTTGTAGTCTCTGGGTTTTTACCAATAATAGAACTATTAGCCTCAGACTGTTTAACCTGGAAACCAAAAAGCTTCTCAATCAAACTAAACTCTTGTACTTGAGGTTTAAACCAATCTACCATTTGAGAGCCTAAACCTGGAGTTTCGGCATGCGATAATACGGCATAGTTCACAATAGAATTTTGTGTGTCAAAGCCTACCATAACTTGAATATTACCCGAGAAACCATTGTTTGAATAGCTATTCACAGCAAAACCAACAATATCGTCTCCCATTTTGGCAGGATACACCAACAGAGAGTCTCCGCCATCGGTTGCCACTTTATACGACTCAGCTACAGGGTTGTTATTAAACTCAGGAACTACATTCTTTATAGCCTCTTCAAGCTTCAATGCTTTAGCATCAGCAATTGGCGCTTCTGTCATATCATTCACTTTAGCTAGCAAGCCAGCAGCAAGCAAACAAATAAAGAAAAGAGACAAAAGCATGTTTTTATACGATGATTTTAATTTACCCATTTTTTACTACCTCCCCAAATCTTTTAGGTTTCACATAGTTATTAATTAGTGGAGTTAATGCGTTCATTATCAAAATTGCAAATGAAACTCCTTCAGGATATGCACCCCACAAACGAATACACATAGTTATAACTCCAATACCGATACCATAAATGATCATACCTTTATGTGATAAGGGCGAAGTGGCATAATCTGTAGCCATAAACACAGCCCCCAACATAAGACCTCCCGAAAGAAGATGAATCAAAGGATTATTAACAGGAGAAGGATCAATCAAGTACATTCCGCCAGCAAAAACAGCAACGGAGAGAAGTACAGAAACTGGGATATGCCATGTTATAATTTTCTTCCACAACATATATATCAAGCCTAACAACAAGGCCATAACACTCATCTCACCAATAGAACCACTCTCTAAACCAAAAAACATATCTGAGATTGATGGCAGTGCCGATGGGTTGTATTTAATATTTGCTAGAACGGTTGCAGCTGTCGTCCCATCTATTGCCTCAACCGTACTTGGCAAAGGCCACGAAGTCATTTGAGTTGGGAACGAAATCAACAGAAACACACGTCCAAGCAATGCGGGGTTGAAAATATTATTACCCAGTCCGCCAAACGACATCTTACCCACACCAATAGCAACAATTGCACCAATTGCTAATATCCATATAGGTAAGTTTGCGGGCACATTAAATGCAAGCAATACACCAGTAATGATTGCTGACCCATCGGATATGGTAGGTTCTTTTTTAAACATGAAACGCTGTACTCCATATTCTGTAATGATACAGAAGAGTACCGAAAACGCAGTTATTATTAAAGCGTCGAGACCAAACACATAAAGCGAGACAATAAAAGCAGGCACGAGCGCAATAAGCACTCCATACATGTTTTTTGAAATAGTGTCTCCACTATGAATGTGTGGTGAAGGTGATACTACAAGTTTATTTTTCATAGTCCAAATCCTTTGTTGTAGGATTCAATATTTTGAAGTTTGTATTAATTATTTAGTTTTTTCTGGCACGCATAATGCCCATTACTTTACCCTTACCTAAACGGATGTAATCAAGCAAAGGTCTGTCTGAAGGACATATAAAACTACATGATCCACATTCAATACAGTCGGTAATTCTCTCCTTTTCAGCTTTGTCCCACACCTCATATTCTGTAAGTGTCATCAAAGTGGTTGGATTGAGTCCCATAGGGCAAATACTTACACACTTAGCACATTTTATGCAATCTTTCATCTGTTTGCGTCGTGCCTCAAGCGTAGGAACAATAAGAACACCCGATGTGCCTTTTGTAACAGGTATATCAATACTTGCAACAGCTTTACCCATCATAGGGCCACCACTAATAACCTTACCAGTAGTTTCGGGTAGGCCTCCAGCAAAATCAATTAAATTGCTAAGCGGAATACCAATACGCGCCAACACATTACAAGGATTTGTAACATCTTTCCCTGTAACAGTTACTATACGCTCTACTAAAGGTTTGTTTTTTTGAATGGCTTCATATACTGCAAAGGCAGTACCCACATTCTGAACAATAGCCCCCACAGATATTGGCAGCGCACCACTTGGTATTTGTCTGCGCATTACAGCATCTATCAGCTGTTTCTCTCCACCTTGTGGATATTGTACTTTTAGCGCCTGCACCTCTATACCCGAATACGACTTAACAGCTTCTCTAAATCTAGCTATTGCATCGGGCTTATTGTTTTCGATACCAATAACAGCCCTGTTTACATTTACTGTTTTCATGAGCAGTTGAGTACCAACAAGAATTTCCTCTGTTTTGGCCATCATCAATGTATGGTCGGCTGTGAGATAAGGCTCACACTCTACCCCATTTATAATAAGCACCTCAGCTTTTGTGCCAGGAGGAGGAGTAAGTTTTACATGGGTTGGAAATGTAGCCCCGCCCATGCCTACTATACCAGCAGCCGCAATTTTCTCGATAATCTCTTTTGGACTCAGGTTACACTCTCGCACAAGGGTATCGGTTCTATCAATGGATTCCTCCCATTCATCGCCCTCTACATCTATTATTATAGCATTGCGCTTATAACCACTTGCATCAAGTGCACTATCTATTTTTTTTACCTTTCCAGAAACAGGCGAGTGTATATTTGCCGACACAAAGCCCACGCTTTTGCCCAACAACGTGCCCACCTTCACCATATCGCCTCTCTTTACAACAGGCTGACAGGGAGCCCCAATATGCTGGGACAATGGAACAACTACCTCGCTTGGAATAGCTATAGACTCAATAGCTTTTCCTGCTGAAAATTTATTCTCTTTTGGGTGTATACCACCAATTCGAAATGTTTTTAACATACAATATATAAGTAACCGATTTTATCGTCTTCGAAATGTTTAGTTCTCCAAATTGGGATGAACCAATTACTCTTTTATTTAGTTATATTCGTTAACTCATTATTTCTTCTATCAAACTAGGCATCAACCTTAGCAGTTTCAGCCTTTGGTTCTTTTATGCGTGGGGGTGGAAAATTCAACTCCCATATAGATCCTGTAGGACATACTGGCACACATTTGCGACACAGCCTACACTTATCATCATCTATATAAGCTAGGTTGTTTTCCATAGTAATGGCATCAAACGGACAAGCTTTCACACACTTTCCACAGCCAATACATGCTACCTCACATGCTCTACGTGCTGGTGCTCCTTTATCTTGGTTGACACAACTCACAAAAATGCGACGTGATTTGGGTCCTTGCTTCCTCAGCTCGATAATATTTTTAGGACAAGCCACCACACACTTATTACATGCAGTACATTTCTCTTCGTCAACTTCTGGTATAAGCGTTACAGGATTAATGTGTATTGCATCAAACGGACACACCGCTTCGCAATCGCCCAATCCGTAACATCCAAACGAACAGTCAGTATCGCCACCATACAACTGCGCAGCTATAGCACAGCTAGAAGCTCCATCATATTCATTTTTTCGTGGACGATTCTCACAAGTACCATTACAACGAACAACAGCAATCTTTTTGATTGCCTTGCCTGCCTCTTTTCCAAGTACAGAGGCAACCTTTGCCATTGTTTCGGCTCCACCCACTGGGCAGTTAAGTCCTTCAAGCTCTTCTGCTTCAACACAAGCTATAGCAAAAGAATTACAGCCAGGAAAACCACATGCACCACAATTTACACCTGGCAAAGCATCTTGAACAGGCTCTATGCGAGGATCTTCGTATACTTTAAATTTCTGACCAATGAAATATAAGATGGTAGCTCCACCGGCGCCTACGGCTCCCAATATACCTACCGCCATTAACATCATATTCATACCTAATAGTTAGTTTAATTTTTTTATTGTAAATGCTAGTTTTTCACTCATCTTCTTACGCATAGTATATAGAAGACCATAATAGGGAACAAGAGAAATAAGTGCAACCAATGCAGCTTGAAGTTCGCCCATATGCCACACAGAAATAGATACAAACACCACACTCATCAAAAGAATCAATGGCAACACAAATGCCCATAAAATAGCTTTATAACCAATAGAAGTTTTACCCGATAGCAAAACTCGCTCATTCATTTTAAACCTACCCGAAGTGTCTACTACATCTACCATTTTTACTTTGGTATCGGCAGCTACACATGCATGTTTTGCATGACACTCGCTACAAGCAGTGCTTTGTGTAATACGTATGGTGTATTCGTATCCGTTTATATTATCTATGGTTCCTTCGTGTTCAATCATATCTATATTTAAGCGTATTTTAATCCGATATATAAACTATCTTTTCAGATTTAGCTACAAATTTAGTTATTAATTTCATTTATAAGAATTTTACTCTTCCTTTTTGCCCTTAATTAATGCAATCAAAATGCAAATACTGCATCAATACACCTATAATCATCAAAGAATATGGATTTACAAAAACAATCAAAAGAGTTATCTGTTTATTATAAGATATGAATCAAGTACAAGTATGTATTGATTTAGAACAGAACAAACCTACAAAAAAACAAAGAAATTATGCTAAGCAAAAAACTAGAAGACGCTATCAACAAACAAATCAATGTAGAGCTATGGTCTGCATACCTATACCTATCTATGTCGGCTCATTACACCCACGAAGGACTTCCGGGAGTTGCTAATTGGTTTACACAACAGTTTCACGAAGAGCAAGAACATGCAATGAAGTTTATGGCCTACATGGCATCAAAAGGCAACAAAGTTGAACTACAACCACTAGATAAAGTTGCTAAAAGTTGGGACTCGCTATTAAATGCTTTTGGTGACTCATTGGCACACGAAAAAGTTGTAACTGCCAACATTAATAACTTAGTTACCCTTGCACGAGAAGAGAAAGACTATGCAACAGAAAACATGCTGCAATGGTTTGTAAGCGAACAGGTAGAAGAAGAAGAGTCTGTACAAGAAATTATAGATGCCCTAAACCTTATTGGCGATAAAGGACATGCTATTTATATGCTTGATAAAGAACTAGGCAAACGCAAAGAAGAAGAAGGCGCTTAGTAGTAGAGTTAAGAATTAAGAGATAAGAACTAAGAATTATCTTGTTTTATTTGCAAGATATAGAAGAACAGGTCTACCCATTGAAATATTCACTATTTCATTACGGTTGCAACCTGTTCTTTTGTTTTGCAACCCTCACCACCCCAAGTGATGTTATTGGGTAGTCTGCAATAATCATAAGTTCTAACTAGCTTTTTAAACACAGCGATACAAGCTACGAGGGCACTGCGGCTAAAGCCCGCACTGACCATAGTTTGTGAGTAATACAATAAAAGAAGATAATAATCCGTTCAATAGCAAGGTGTTTGCAATGACAGGTAAGACCCGTGAAATGAAAGCTCATTTCATTAAACAAACAGCACACAATCTCTAAACCTTTTGCCAATATATAACTCAAACATAGTATATTTGCACAAGTAAGCTACCACCACCAGTGTGTGGCAGCACAAAACACCTACAAGCAATGAATTACAAAATAAAAAAACTAGCCCTTTGCCTACTTTTAGATGCAGTGGGATACATAAGCTTTGCAATACCCTTGGTAGGAGAATTTTCAGATATAGTTTGGGCTCCCATTGCAGCCCTCATTAGCTACAAAATGTTTGGCCAAAGGTTGGGCAAACTCACAGCCATTACCACATTCACCGAAGAGATACTACCTCTCACAGATATCATTCCATCGTTCACCATTTTCTGCATTCTTTTCGATTGGATAGGAATTGGTAGCCCCAAGAAGAGACCTATTTATACAAAACTAAAATTATAAAACATGTTACACAAAACTATCACTTTTATTTTTCTACTCAGCATCACCTTATCATCGTGTGCACAAAAAGCCCCAAAACAAGAAACAGGTCTGTTGTGGGAAATCTCTGGCAATAAACTAGAAAAACCATCCTTCCTATTTGGTACACATCACCTTGCTCCGCTATCATTCTTAGATAGCATAGATGGATTGGAAACGGCTTTTTTGGCAACCGAGCAAACCATTGGCGAGCTAGATATGAACAACTTAGGCGAAATGCAAATGCAACTCATGGTTGCATCGCTCATGCCAGAAGGGTATAGCTACAATGAATTGCTGAACGAGGAAGACCGCACTATTCTTGACGAAACGCTTAAAGAGTATGTAGGTGCAGGCCTCGACCAATTTGAACAAATGAAACCTGCTATGCTAAATACCCTTTTAACGGTAATGATATACAAGAAATTATATCCTTCGGATGAAGAGGCAGTGAGCATGGACGAGCACTTTCAGAAAGAGGCACGCGATAGATACCGTCAAACATTGGGGTTAGAAAATGTGCAAGATCAAATTGATGTGCTATTTGGCTCGCAATCTGTAGAGCGCCAAGCCGAATCGCTGTTATGCAGCATTAAAAACATGGACTATGCCAAGAAACAGATAGATAAGCTAATGGAAGCCTACTATGCGCAAGACCTAACAGCAATGGCTAAACTTTACGAAGAAGAAGATCCAGATAACCCATGCCCAAGCACTCCAGAAGAGAAAGATGTGCTCAACAAAAAAAGAAATGAGAAATGGATGGAGCTACTACCCAAAATGATTGGTGAGAAACCATCGTTTATAGCTGTGGGTTGCCTACATTTGGTGGGAGAAGATGGGTTGATTAATCGTTTGCGGAGTGAAGGATACACGGTAAAGTCAGTTGATAATTGATAGTTGGGATGTAGTCCAACTGTTATAGAGCACACTGCGGCTAAGGCCCGCATTGTGCATAAATGAGTAATTTTACGGGCAGTGCGGACTGGAGCCGCAGTGCCCTACAGAGCGTAAATTACACAACCTTGAAAATCAGTTTAATAGTATGAATTATGAGTTAGATGCAACCTACCATGTTTACAATCGGTGTAATGAGGTGATGTTTTATACAAAAGAGAACTACATCTATTTTCTTAGGAAAATTCGCAAACATATATTGCCTTATGCTGATATACTGTCTTACTGTTTAATGCCCAATCATTTCCACCTTCTTTTATGTGCCAATGATAAAGGAGTAGAATTAAAGAAAGGAACTAATTCAAAGCAGGTATTATCGCATAATATAGGCATTATGTTAAGTTCTTATACTCAGGCCATCAATCGACAAGAAAATAGAAAAGGCTCATTGTTTGCACATAGCACTAAATCTATAATGCTTAATTTGAAGGGTAACGATTATCTACTAAATTGTTTTATGTATATTCATCAGAATCCACTTTTAGCAGGAATAGTTGGTAGGATTGAAGATTGGGAGTATTCTTCTTATCCTGATTATATTGGTAAAAGAGATGGTTCACTGATTAATGTAAACCTTGGGTTGGATGTTTTAAATATTGATAAAGAAGATATTGAAATTATTACAAATCAGCTTTTGATTGATAAAACTGATGAGGACTTTCTATAGTGTTATTTTGTTTGTGCTACACACAGCAAACTACTACTAGGGGCCAACTGTTGTAGAGCACACTGCGGCTAAGGCCCGCATTGTGCATAAATATCTAAACGGAAGTATTGTGCATAAGGTTTAAATTACGGGCAGTGCGGACTGGAGCCGCAGTGCCCTTGCTGATATTAGATAAATCCATAATTAATAAATAGAAAGAGACGCATTATATAAAAGTATATATGCGTCTCTTTTTTTATTTTACAACATCCTTTAGCAGATTCATCACCCCATTCTGAGGGTCAGTGGTAATTGGGCAAAGAATATGTGGCTACGGCATTATTATAAACCAAGGACAGGTCACGACCCTAGTGAAATATGAATGCATTTCACGGGGCAGGCCTGTTCCTACAATTACCTCGCAATGTTACAATTCTTCACTCTTAATTCTTATCTCTTAATTCCAACAAAACCACATTCTCCACATGATGCGTATGCGGAAACATATCCACAGGTTGCACACGAATTACTTTATAGTTTTCGTCCAACAACGCCATATCACGGGCCTGTGTAGCAGGATTGCAACTTACATACACAATACGTTTAGGATTGGCAAAAAGAATGGTCTCTATCACATCGGTATGCATACCAGGGCGAGCAGGGTCTGTAATCAACACATCGGGCGTACCATGCTCCAAAATAAACTCCTTATTCAAGATGTCTTTCATATCGCCTGCAAAAAACAACGTGTTGTCAATACCATTTGCCGCAGAGTTAGCCCTTGCATCTTCAATGGCCTCCTCTACATACTCTATACCTATCACCTTTTTCACATCACGAGCCACAAAGTTGGCAATAGTGCCTGTGCCCGTATATAGGTCGTAGACCAAGTCGGTTGGCGATAGCTGAGCAAAATCACGCACCACTTTGTACAAGTTGTAAGCCTGCTCACTATTGGTCTGATAAAATGACTTTGGCCCAATTTTAAACTTCAGCCCCTCCATCTCTTCATATATACAATCGTTGCCCTTCCAGGTTACCACCTCTTGATCTGTAATGGTATCGTTACGCTTCTCGTTTATGATGTATAGCAACGAAGTAATTTGCGGGAAAGTATCGCCCAAGTGTTGCATCAGCATATTGCGCTTCTCCTCATCATCTTCAAAGAAAACAACAATCACCATCAACTCACCCGTACTTGTAGTACGTATAATCAAAGTACGCATCAAGCCAGTTTGCTCACGGAGGTCGAAAAACTCAAAGTTGTGTTGCAAACAAAACTCTCGCACACTGTTTCTAATTTGGTTAGACACATCGGTTTGCAACCAACATTTGTTTATATCCAACACCTTGTCAAACATCTTGGGAATATGAAAACCCAATGCATTCATCTGTGTAAACTCTTTTTCACTATCAACCTCATCCTCCGTTAGCCAACGCTTGTTTGAGAAGGTAAACTCTAGCTTATTTCTGTAGAAAGTAGTTTCGGGAGCTCCCAATATAGGCATCACCTCGGGTAGCTCCACTTTACCAATACGGGTAAGGTTGTCTACCACCTGTTGCTGCTTATGCTTTAGTTGCAACTCGTAGGGCAACATTTGCCACTTACACCCACCACATATACCAAAATGCTCGCATACTGGCTCTACCCTATCCTTCGAATACTCAACAAAGCGCATTACCTTGCCCTCGGCAAAACTCTTACGCTTGCGATAGGGCTGCACATCCACCACATCGCCAGGTATGGCAAAAGGCACAAACAGTGTCATCCCCTCCACTTTTGCTATTGATTTGCCTTCGGCTGCTACATCTATTATCTCTACCCCTTCGTACACAGGGAGTTTACCTCTTCTTTTTGCCATCTCTTATGTTGTTGTATAATTGTCTTATTGTTTTTTCTGGATGCAAATATACAATAAAGATGGGGATTGATATGATTTATGATTAATTGGTTGATTGATTAATTGTTAATTGGGTTGGGGATGGATAGCACTTTATTGAATCAATGGTTAATTATTAATGGATTTGCTCTGTAGCTAATTGCAATCATTAATTAGCCCTGCCCTTGTTGAAGTCAGTGAAACATCTCGTTATTGCTTTTAGACAGTAGAATAATATAGGGAGATCCCTCACTACATTTCGGGATGACACGGGTTTTTGACGATTTTACATTCTTGTTTTTATGGGCAATGCGGACTGGGAGCCACAGTGCTCTCGTATATTCTACCAATAACATAATTTTAAAATGTGCTCGGGATGACGCTATACTTCAACCAATCCTCTATGTATAACTGTTTGATAATATTAGAAAATGGAGCTATTACAGCGTTATACGCTAATTCATATACCCACATAGATAGAATCAATAACACTTATATTGGGAAAAACCGCATTAAATAAAACTCGCAACCACCTCACTAGCAAGCACGTAACCCATCATCATCAATACACATCATGCCTTCCTTTCACATTTATTTTCACTATTCTTATGGTTATGAAGGTTAAAATGCTTATATTGATAGTATTAAGTGATTAGCTTATTATCAACAAGCGCTCATTCACCTTAATAAAACAACACAATTATGAAAAAAGAAATTTTATTCGAACAAAGCCTTTTAGGCCTACAAAACAATATGATGAATTTTGCACTGTCGCTTACCACTAATATGGAAGCAGCAGAAGATTTATTACAAGAAACATCACTTAGGGTTTTAAATAATAGAGATAAATATTACGAGAATGTAAACTTCAAAGGTTGGGTGTTTACAATCATGCACAATTTATTTGTAAACAACTATCGCAAAATAGTAAGACAACAAACTGTATTTGATAATACAGAAAATCTATATCACCTAAATCTACCACAAGACTCTGGATTTGATACGCCCGATGGCGCATTTACAGTAAAAGAGATAAACAAGGCTATTAATAGCTTTACCAATGAGTATAAAGTACCCTTCTCTATGCACGTTTCAGGATATAAATATAAGGAGATAGCGCATCACCTAGGGCTTCCTATTGGAACGGTAAAGAGTAGAATATATTTCGCAAGAAAAAGATTGCAGAATATGCTGAAGGAATTTAGACATTATACCGAATAACTATTTAGTTAGCTAAGATACATTAGGTATATGTAGAATAGGTGTCCAATTAAGCTTGGATGCTTTTTTTTGTTTAAGAGTGGGCAGTAAGTATCATCTTACCCTGTTAAATAGTGAGGTTATAGTAGGTACAAGTCTCGACTCCCCAGTGAGATAAATTAGATTTCACTGGGCAGGCCTATCCATAGTCAAAATATATCAAGCTGTAGAGACGCCGATTTATCGCGTCTCGGCTTTTGTTATAAGACACAAAAAAAGGCCTTCTCACAGGCCCAATCATCATCCCACTAAAATAAAAACCCCACACACACCCACAAAAAAAATAAGAAGAGACCCACCCTCCTCGCGAACACCATGCCCGTCAAAGCATAGTAGGGTAGCTCTCTTCTTCTAAAGTAAACACATACGGAGTTAGTAGCTCCTATACGCGCGTTAAATCAACTTTATAAAAGTTCTTGATTTAATTGCAATGAATTGATGTCTTAAAACTTCTAATCAATTTTATTTGCACCATTATGTGCCGCTGTGTTGCTATCCGCAGGAGAAATTCCGTTGGTTTTGTTGCTCAACACTCCGTTGTTAGTAGTTGCATTGTTGGCATTAGCCACATTGTCACTACCATTTTTAGTTTCAGTTTCACTTCCGTTCAATGCATCGGTAGTAGTCGAATCTGCATTCGTCTTCCCCTTTGTTTGCATATCCATATCCATACCTTCATCAAATGATGATGTTAGATTGTATGGGGTACTTCTCATAGCTCTGTTAGCTGGTGGAGTAGCGCTTGCTTCTTCCTTTTCGGCAGCAGTTTTATAGCGTGTAGAACGACTAAGCACAACAGCTTTGTAGCGTTCTAAACGCTCGTTAATTCGATTTGCATAACGCAAATAGGTTGCCTTGTTTTCACCATTCATATTGAGAACCATCTCTATTGAATTTAAAAACACCACCATTTTTGCATATGCGCTTCTTTTCAACATCATAGCTTCCCTTCTTTCATCCGAGAGCTCTGTGCTACGCGTAGTGATATTGGATTTTATATCCTCAGTAATCAGCTTAATAGAGTTAAAAACACGTATCAAATCTAAAGTGGTTAAAGCTTCGGCAACACGCTCTACTTTATCTACCTCGTCTGACATCTCTTCCAATAGGGTTGTTTGCACCCCAAGAAGTGGTTTCGATAGCGACTTTCTATAAGGCTCCAACCACTCATTTAAGACTTTTGCAGCGGAACGCTCATCTTCAAATGGCGACTTTAATTCAGCTTTCACAGTGTCGGTAATTACCGTGAAGTAACCGTAACGATCACTAGTCTGCTCTCTAATGGTTTTGGTGAGATGATGCTTTCTAGTCATATTCCTCAAAACCACAAGTTTTTTGCTTTCTGCTTTTGCATCTTCTAAAGTTTCGGATACATACTCTACAATAATCTCTTCTTTATCGAGACTTCGTAAAACTTCATCAAAAGATGATTTAACCTCTTGATTTCTTAACTGCATCATATGCGATGCATTAAAATGCTTCAATTTTAATTTTTGCATTGTAAAAATATTTATTAAAATAATTATTAAAAAAGGCTGCCATCCATCTCCCACCGCGAGTTACAGAAGATTTCCGATCAGCCGTTAGTTGATAGAGACACCCCATCGCCATTGTGCCATTGCAATAAATTGTTGGTACAATAATGCTTAAGAAAGTCTCTATTTTATTTTCGTGTGCACCTATATAATAAGGGCACTGTTTTGTTACTCGTTTATTTCTGGTCATGTTATCACTGGTATTAGTTTTTTTGTGAAATTGTGGTTGCTATATATTATTTGTTCTATAATCAATCCCATCAAGTTTGCATATAAAACATTTTTCATAATTATTTTCCTCTTTGTTTAAAAGGTTTGTCATGCTATGTGTAATTTTACTCATTCTATTAATTATTATTTAGATAATATATTTGCTAAGATTAAAACCTTTCGTATTTTATAGGCCTCACTATACATATGCAAGTTGCGTGCCAAACTTCAAGAAGCCAACAATTTTTGTCTGAAAAGACCATTTTCTTTAACATCTTTCAGTTAAAGACTGTCATATTGGCGTGTATTTGCGTTATTCATGGGGTGACATATTGACATGTGTGCCATTATGTGCATTTTTGTCATCTCAGAAATAGCGATATTTGGGGTAGAAGGTATTGTTTGATAACATATATAAAAGTGATGTTGCTTATTAATGAGAAGAGATGAACAGCTGACGTTGATCTCAGCCAATGCCTTTGATTTAAAAAAAGATCAAACCATATTCCCACAAACTTACATAACTCACAAAGAAACTACGTATTTGCAAATTATTGTTAAACAAAAACAGGCGTAAATTGTGTCATAGCAAAATTAAAGTAACGATAACTGCATTGCAAACTTACCTACTCTTTAAATTTCATCGGGGTGTACCGACCATAGGCTAAAGGTCTCTACGGCAAAAAAAACATTGACAGGCAACCTATTAAAGCCCTCTTATTGTAAATATGACATCGTTATAGAAAAACGCAAAACCTACACAATATAAATGTACGTCATTTTAGAAAAACTCAATGTTCGCACATCTTAAATATGATATCATAAAAGGTATAAGTGAAACTCATTTACATGTTACATGACAACATTCATTGACAAAGCGAGACTTTTTACAGTCAACATGACGTCATTTACCCTTGATTTCACTTTCCTTACATACAACATGACATCATGAAGGGTTAAAGTGAACTCACTTAAGGCCCACTTCACCTCATTTTCATCGAAAAAGGCTTACATATTTATAGCATGACGTCATATTTAGTGTAAGTGAACTTCACTTGGAGGTTTTATGACTTCAAGTTTAGTGCAAGTGAACTTCACTCAAGGTTATCTGACGTCAAGTTTACAATAAGTGAATATCACTTTGAAGTTTTCTGACGTCATGTTTACAATAAGTGACTTCACATTGAGGCTTTATGACGTCATGTTTATAGTAAGTGAACTTCGCACTTGGTTTTATGACGGCATATTGTGTACAAGTGAATGTCGCATCAAGGATTTATGAATCCCACTAGAATTCCCACTTCACCCCCACCGTAGGACAAACATACACCCTACTACTCACAAAGTTGCTACTAATTCTTACCTCGCTACCCAACGCAAGATGCGTATTGAGGTTGTACCATATTTGAGGCTCGGCAAGGAAAATAACTTTTTTGTGGGAACTTGCATCCAGCGGGTTTTTGTTCTCTGTCCAGAGGTCGGCAAAGCCAGAAAGGGTAAGCTTATTGCTGAAGAGGTTGGCTGTCCAGGTTAATGTCCACTGTACATCGTGACTAGCTGCTTTAAAGGCATTGTATTTATAAGCTACATAAGTATCCATAAACAGAGGACCTAGTTGAAAGGGATAGGAGAGTCCAACCAGATAGGCATTGGGAATGGAGTATCCGCCCCCTACCTCATCGTCAATCTCGAAAAGGCCCAAGCCTCCGTTGTACTCTATGAGTGGCATGAGGGGAAAATTGTTTATCTTAAATGTGCGAGAAATCTCGGTATACATCATCCCTACGTTTCCATCCGTCAGGTTGAAATCGGCATCTACAAACAAAAAAGTAGCGCCCAAACGGTCGGGTTTAAATAGCTCGAAGGTGGCAGTGGTGTAGTTACTATCAAAGTGTTCTTTGCCATAGAGTGAGCTGCGAGCATCGAAGTGCAATTGCAAGTTTTGTGCTTGTAGCGATAATATAGACAATAGCCCCAGCGTGAGTAGTAGTTTGCGATGCATTGTAGGTGTAAATATGGGTGTTTATAAAAAATGAGGGGCAAAGATAGGGTTTTAAATTAATGGATAATTGCGAACCCTGTGAAATAAAATCAGAGATTTTAATACAGCGCATTATTTTACAGGGTGAATGATTAATTATTAATGGTACTTGGATTGATTGATTCTAGCAAACGGTAATTGGAGAACAGACTTGCTACTGTGAAACGGTATGTGTGTGTGTGTGGAATCTCAGCAAGAGTATTGAACAATGCACAGTGCGGACTTTAGCCACAATGTGCTCCAGTATTCTCAGCGTTCTCTGTGCTTTCTCAGTGCGCTCTGTGGTTAAATTTCGCCCATTTGCAATTTGCACTCGCTATTAAACAGATTCCTCGTTGCATTTCGGAATGACAGGGAGATTTGACCATTCAGGCTATTCTCACACACAAACCCGAATATGCCTTGCAGCATTCGGAAGACGCCCATATAGGGCGTCTCTACAGTGCTTACAAATAGAACGACACCGAAAACGCAACCCCTGGTTTCAATTTAAACTTGTTTGATATTTTATCTGAAAACTCTGTAGTGGTGGAGCTAATGTTTGACTGCTCGCCTCTTCTTCTCTCAATAGTACCATCTGTATCGCCATTTTTTGATAACATTGTTAATAAGAATTTTGCATCTAAAGCAAGGTTGCCAAGGTTGAGCCTGAGCCCTGCATTGGGAGAAATGAGGTAATTGCTGGTCTTTTTCTCTGTATGAGTAAGCTCTTGATTGATATAGTTGTTGGTAACTGGATGTTTATTGGTGAGATCGGTGCGGTACTTTTGCAGTTGAAACTCGGCTCGCAACCCAACTATAAAATCGAGCAACGAGTAGGTGTGCAGTGCATAATCGTAATCGAGCCCTACGCCGTAGAGGCTCTTCTTGGTTGATACCGATGTGTTTATCAATCCTACTTGCGAAATCTCATTCGATTTAAACGATTCTGATTGCTTGTAGATAGGTATAAAAAGTTGCACGGTGTGATGGCGGTGTATGCGAAAGCGCATAGATATTTCTGTGGGTTTTATATCTTCGCCAACAACTGATACAAGGTTGCCACCTATACCCACACCCACTTGTGTTTGATTGGAGTAATAGCTGTCTTGTGCATAGGTAATGGATGCAATGAGAAGGAAAAGGAGTGTTAATCTTGATTTCATAAGGTGTTGTTTTTTTGTGTAAGTATCAAAATTAAGGTTTATCTGCATTATAAGCAACCCTAAAATGAGAAAAGCAGACTGGTTGAGTCTACTTTTTTGTTTATTTAAGCACTGGTTGGTGATTTTGCTTTATAGTGAAACAAGTTTCAGGTGGGTAGCAGTACTAACCACCTGACTATTCTCTTTCTTTATCTTATTAAGAGCACAAGTGAGAGACTTGTGCTAATGGGACAACACAAAATAAAAAAAAAGCAGACATTGCTGCCTGCTTTTTTCTATCTATTAATTTTCTAATCTACTTAAGCAACCCTTGCTGCTTCACCGTCTTGTAATACTCATCCAAATCTTCTGGTATATCAAAATCTGTGAGCCAATTTACATTAAACTTATGATGCTTTACATACTTCATCAAATCGGGATTGGTTTGCATTATCTCGCCCAGTTTCTGTGCATCGTCTTCTAGCTCTATATGATAGTCTATATGGAGTTTGTTTATCAACATACAGGTGCGGTAAAGCTTGTTAAGCATATACATTACATATTTCTGAGTGGCTCGTCCGCCAAACAAGTACGAGGGATTGCCCAACAGCTGCATTGCTTGTTGCAGTAATATAAAGTTGAGCAATATCTCTCCTACTTTGTCTTTGGTGATATATACATGCCGGGTAATATCGCCACTTAAGTATCGAAACTGCGATAATATAGCTGCCAATCGTTCTCTGCGTCCAACAATGGCGGATATTCTGTCTTGTATAAGCGTTGCCAACTCATTGCGCTTATCAATAGCATCATAAGGGGCCAGCAACTCATACTCGAGGCGAAGAGCCAGTAGCTCGTCACGTTTTATCAATCGCCACAGCAGTTTATCTTTCTCTTTTGAAGGCAATAATGCAAGCGCAGCTTTGAATTCGTCAGTAAACATCTCTTGTGTAGCTAAGTTTTATTGTAATGTTGTTTCTATTTCTATAGTGGCATTCTTTACACCTTTGGCCGATGCTTCAAGCTTGATAGTTCCTGCTTCCCCTTCCAACGATTCAACTATAGCTGTGAGTTTGCCATTGAAAAAATGCATTTGAGGTTCGTGAAACAGGTCTAGCGATGCAGAGTTCCCATTGGCTCCTGCCCTGTATGTACCTTGGCCTTTTACTTTAAACTTCACCAAATCATTGGCATGAGGACACAAATTGCCATCTATATCAACCACCGATACAGTAATAAAAGATAGGTCTTTACCATCGGCTTTAATAGTTTTGCGGTCTGCTTCTAACACTAAGTGGTGAGGTGTTCCTGCTGTGTGAACTTCGGTTGTGCCTACCTCATTGCCATTGGCATCATAAGCTACAGCTTTTACAGTTCCTGGTTCGTATTTTGTATCCATCCACATGAGGCGGTAACGCTTTTGACGCTCAAACTCTCTCTGCGCTTTGTCTGTGTAGGTGCTATCAATACCTATTGATGTGTCTTTGGTTTGTTTGCCTTGGCTTACACCATTTATAAACAGCTCCACAGTTGGGTGATTGGTATAAACAAACACAGGGGTAGTTTCTCCTTCACGTCCATTCCATGTCCAGTGAGGCAATATGTGTAGGGTCTCTTTCTCGGGAGCCCACTGGCTGCGGTAGAGATAGAATCTGTCTTTAGGGATACCTGCCAGGTCTACTATTCCGAATAGCGAGCTATGGCTTGGCCAGTTGGTATAATAAGGAGTTGGTTCGCCCAAGTAGTCAAACCCTGTCCAAACAAACTCACCTATACAATAGTCTAGATCGTCGTGATACACAAAGTTATCTTCGGGCAAATCGCTCCAACTACAATGCTCTACGTCGTATGACGATGATTGATGGTCGTCGTAAGTAGCCATCGACTTACGCTCTACTGGAAACTTGTAAGTACCACGTGAACTAACTGTTGATGCTGTTTCGGCACCCAATATAATTTGTTGTGGAAGGCGTCCGTAAGCCTCTTTGTATCTGAAAGGACGATAGTTGAAACCTGCTACCTCCATAGTTGCAGCCATACCGTTGGCATACACTGCATCGGGGCGGTCCATTCCGTTCGACACAAAACGAGTTGGGTCTTCACGNNNNGCTCTTCTTGCTCCCCACATTACGCTTTGCTCTTCTACCTCGTTGCCAATAAACCACATTACAACACTTGGGTTGTTGCGGAAGTGATGTACTACATTTACTACATCTTTCTCTGCCCACTCATCGAAGTATTTGTTGTATCCGTTGCTTACTTTTGGAATACCCCACTCATCGAATGTTTCTACNNTCATCGGCAGCTTTTATCAACTCTGGGGCTGGCATATTGTGAGCTGTGCGAATAGCATTTACTCCCATATCTTGCAATATGCGTATCTGACGGCGAATGGCTGCATCATTCACAGCTCCGCCCAATGGGCCAAGGTCGTGGTGCATACATACACCTTTAAATTTAACCATCCTACCATTCAGAAAGAAACCTTCGTCAGGAATAATCTGTATATCTCTAATACCAAAAGTAGTATTGTAACTGTCAACAACAGCGCCAGATTTCCTCAGTGTAGTTTCTACTGAATAGAGGTTGGGTTGTAATATATCCCACAAAACGGGGTTCATTACTATAAGCGATTGATTGAATTGATTCTCATCGAAGTTACCAAGCACATCTACTTGCTGTGCAATGGGGTTGCCCTCTATATCTTTTACAACTGTTTCCAACTCATAGTCTGAGAAGCTACCTGCACCTTCAGGAAAAGTAATTTGTGTTTTCACATTCACCTCTGCAAACTCTTCGTTTACTCTGGGTGTAGTTACATAAGTACCCCAAACAGGAATATGCGAATCGTTGGTAACAATAAGATGCACATTGCGATACAACCCTGCACCAGGATACCAACGCGATTGCTCTGAGAAGTTTTCTAAGCGAACCGCTACGGTGTTGTTGTTACCATCTTTGTTTAAGAGTTCTGTTATATCGAAATGGAATGTATTATATCCATTGCGCCATATACCAGCCTCTTTGCCGTTTACATATACATGAGCATTGCTCATGGCACCATCAAACTGAATGGTTACCTTTTTATTGTCAGAAAAGTTGGGAACATCAAACGAGTTTCTGTACCAACCCACACCTACAAATGGCAAACCACCTGTGCGGCCAGCATGTTCCATGGCTTCTTTTTGACCATCTTGGGTAATGGCTACATCTTGACGGTCGTTGGTAGGACTGAAAGGGCCATATATTGCCCAGTCGTGGGGAATACGAACTGATTCCCAATTACGGTCGTCGAAATCTTTATTGCTTGAAGCAACATTATCTTCTCGGGTAAACTTCCACCCTTTTTCTAGGGTCATTTGCAATCTTTCTTGCCCATTGGCTATGCCACTAAGAGCAACAAAGGCAACTAATAATATTAAAGTCGTTTTTCTCATACCACTTTCAGTTATTTAATAATTTATCTTGTCTTGTTTATTAACAAAGAAACACCTTTTCGGCATTATCCGCAAAAGTTATAATCTACATTCTTAATAATTAACTAATTCTGATGACTTTAGATTTAAGAGACATGTGTAAACAATAAGTGCTAATGCACTTATAATCAAACTGTATGTTTACGTGGCGTTTTCTCCAAATGATTTAATTTAACGATATAGAATTTTACGAGCGAAAATATACCCTATTCAACTATCAATTAAAAAGAGCGTATTCCACTACAGAATACGCTCTTTGCTATTTAATAAATTATTTAATCAAAAAGTTATCAACACCCAGGACATCCTTTTTTGTTAACATCGGCATAGAAATCATTGCCCTTATCATCTACAAGAATAAATGCAGGGAAATCTTCTACTTCAATCTTCCAGATTGCTTCCATACCCAATTCAGGATACTCAAGGCACTCTAGTTTCTTGATGCTATTATGTGCCAAACTAGCGGCTGGTCCACCAACACTACCTAAGTAAAAGCCTCCATGCTTTTTACAAGCATCGGTTACTTGCTGACTACGGTTACCCTTTGCCAACATTACAAGACTACCACCGTGCGATTGGAATAGATCAACATAAGAGTCCATTCTACCAGCAGTAGTAGGCCCCATCGACCCTGATGCGTATCCTTTGGGAGTTTTTGCAGGTCCTGCATAATAAATTGGATGGTCTTTGATGTATTGTGGCAATCCTTCGCCATTATCAATACGCTCTTTTAGTTTTGCGTGAGCAATATCACGTCCAACAATAATAGTTCCGTTGAGTGATAAGCGTGTTGATACAGGATGTTTGCTTAATTCAGCAAGAATATCAGCCATTGGCATATTCAAGTCAATTTTCACACCACCAGCTTCGCCAACTTCGCGGTATTCTTCAGGAATTAAACGTGCAGGATTGTCTTCCAACTTTTCAATCCAGATACCTTCTTTGTTTATCTTTGCTTTGATGTTACGGTCGGCCGAGCATGAAACACCCATCCCAACAGGTACAGATGCACCATGACGAGGCAAACGTACTACACGAATATCATGTGCGAAGTATTTACCACCAAACTGAGCACCCAATCCTAACTCATCGGAAGCTTTTTTTAGTTTTGC
>LFRM01040588.1_pt1 | contig 24909 bp, 19 predicted proteins | sample 618341 | NCBI WGS metagenome assembly LFRM01 (sample SAMN03654438, study PRJNA283298) | anaerobic digester metagenome | isolation source: pool of bioreactors CSTR01a, CSTR02a, and CSTR03a thermophilic anaerobic... | place: Denmark: Kgs. Lyngby | collected 2014-05-21 | reverse complement strand
TATGCTCCCAGTCTTCCCAGTCTCCCAGTCTCAATATTGTCGCACCATAAGGAATTGAAATTTATGAGAGGATGACAGGATGACGAGGTGACGGGGTGAAGCAGACTGATAAATAAATATTTAAATAAAAAATTTATATTTTGTAATATTTTTAAAATCTACTTTTATGCTCCCAGTCTTCCCAGTCTCCCAGTCTCAATATTGTCGCACCATAAGGAATTGAAATTCGTTGACTGGCACTAAAGCAGTAGCTGGGATTGCAACTTTTAATCGCACCATAAGGAATTGAAATAAAGTAGAAACGATGTTTTTAAAGTTAAATTTTTAACTTTTAATCGCACCATAAGGAATTGAAATTTTTTTGACTATAATGTACCAATTTTGTTACTTTCTCTTTTAATCGCACCATAAGGAATTGAAATGATTAAATTTTTGAGGTGAAAAGTTGTTAATAGCTCTTTTAATCGCACCATAAGGAATTGAAATTCGTTGACTGGCACTAAAGCAGTAGCTGGGATTGCAACTTTTAATCGCACCATAAGGAATTGAAATAAGTTGTAAAAAAAAGCAAAAAGTGATAAATATCATTCTTTTAATCGCACCATAAGGAATTGAAATACCATTTATCTATTTCATTTTTATTTCTGTCAAGTAACTTTTAATCGCACCATAAGGAATTGAAATGGGTTATTTGTCCTATTTAAAAGCTCTGATTTAAAATCTTTTAATCGCACCATAAGGAATTGAAATAAGACCCGCTGTTTGACAGTGTTATGAATGATATTCTTTTAATCGCACCATAAGGAATTGAAATGGCTAAATCAAAAGTGTCGTCATCATCATAATAAAACTTTTAATCGCACCATAAGGAATTGAAATTTCAAATTTCATTTTAGGGACAAAGCCGTCTTCACCCACTTTTAATCGCACCATAAGGAATTGAAATCCGTATAATTTCGATAAGTTCTCACAAAATTACCTTTCTTTTAATCGCACCATAAGGAATTGAAATGTTCTAAAAGCTTGATTTTTTAAACCTTTATAGCTATCTTTTAATCGCACCATAAGGAATTGAAATCTGTTTAATTTTATGTCATGCGGAGTAAAATTTCTAAATCTTTTAATCGCACCATAAGGAATTGAAATGTAAAATTAATGGAAATTTTAATTGAGTTAGTAGACTTTTAATCGCACCATAAGGAATTGAAATATTTCTTGTATTAGTGTGCCTTTTAAGTCATCATACTTTTAATCGCACCATAAGGAATTGAAATGCATGAGAAGATGACAGGATGACGAGGTGACGGGGAGAAGCGGATAAGAAATGACAAGGTGACGAGGGTGACTGAAAGACAAGGATATTGAGTGATAAGTAGACGAAATAACTGAGTAACTCTAAGACTGATTGAAGAGGTGAAACAGTTAGCTTTAGTATATTAAAAATAAAAATAAGTGTTTTTTTATTGCTAATATTGATAAACTGCTAATTCATAGTATTGAAATTTTTAATTAGTAATTTTAAAAAAATTTATTTATGAGCAAAATAATTAATCATCAAGATTTGGAAGTTTACCAACTTGCTTTTGCAAATGCAATGGAAATTTTTAATTTATCTAATAATTTTCCACGTAGTGAGTTATATTCTTTAACAGATCAAATAAGGAGATCTTCTAGGTCTGTTTGTGCTAATCTAGCAGAAGCATTTCGTAAACGTAGATATAGAAAAGCTTTTATAGCTAAACTCTCTGATGCTGAAAGCGAAGCTGCTGAAACACAAGTATGGTTAGATTTTGCTTTTAATTGTAACTACATTGATGAAAATACTAAAGATTATCTACATTTACAGTACAACTTTATTATCGGTAAATTAGTAAATATGATTAATAATTCTGATAAATGGTCTTTATAATTTACTTGATTAAGATTCTAATTATACTCATACCTCTTCCAGTCTTTTCGTCTTATTTTCTCTACCCCTCCCAGTCTCCCCAGTCTCCCCAGTCTCAATATTGTCGCACCATAAGGAATTGAAATTTATGAGAGAATGACGAGGTGAAGAGATAACGGGGAGAAGCAGACCGATAAATAAATATTTACTAATTTTTGTTTATATTACATGTTTTATTACATCTAATTTGTCATAAAATATTGTGTAAAATATAAAATCTTTTATCAAAAGAATATAATTGCCATTTAGTAATCTTTATAACCAAAAAAATTTTATCGTTTTATTTTTTGAATAAATTGTAAATAGTATAAAATATTCTCTCGATTTAAATAGAAAAATTGTTTCATATTGATTATTTTTGCAATGTTAATATTTGATACTTTATGAAAAGTATTACCCTATTTTTGTTAATTTTTATTTTTATAAATACTGCTTATTCTCAGCAAAGAGTAATAGTAGGATATAGGACAAATGAAAAAATAAATATAGATGGAATATTAGATGAAAAATCATGGAGCCAAGCTGAATGCACTGGAGATTTCGTTACATTTAAACCATACGAAGGTAGAGATCCTTATAGACAAACACGTGTTTGTTTGCTATATGATGATAGAGCTTTATATATAGGAGCTACACTATTCGATGATGAACCAGAAAAGATTTTAAAAGAATTAACAATGCGAGATGAAGATAATGGTAATACTGATATGTTTATTTTTCAACTCAATCCATTTAATGATAACCGAAATGTTTATGTTTTTAAAGTAACAGCATCCAATGTGCAAACAGATATTTTAATATCTGATGGCAATTATGATTATAATTGGAATGCCGTGTGGATGAGTTCTGTTAATATTAATGATAAAGGTTGGATAGTAGAAATATCTATACCATACTCTTCTATTAGATTTCCTAATCTTACAGAACAAGCATGGTCTGCTAATTTTTGGAGAATTATTAGGAGAGTGAGAGAGCAGAGTTGCTGGAATCCTGTCAGGCAAGAGCTTGGTGCAGATATAGAACAGATGGGACAAATTATTGGATTAAAAGATATAAATTCTCCATTGAGATTAGCTTTTTATCCCTATGTATCTACTAGTATAGATTTTTATAGTGATGATAATAAGCCTACATATAGTCTAAATGGAGGGTTGGATATGAAATTAGGGATTACAAAAAGTCATACATTAGATTTGACACTTGTACCAGATTTTTCTCATGTGCAATCTGATGAAGAAGAGCTAAACTTAAGTCCTTTCGAAACATATTATTCCGAAAATCGCCCTTTTTTTACTGAGGGAGTAGAATTATTCGAAAAAGTAGGTTTGTTTTATTCTCGTAGAATAGGTAAAATACCTGCTAAGTATTATGAGATCAGAGCATTACAAGATAGCGGATATATTATTATTGACAATCCTCGCTATTCTAAACTTATAAATGCTATAAAATTGTCTGGTAGAGATGATAAAAATCTAGCTATTGGCATTTTCAATGCAACCACAGCAAATACATGGGCAGAAGTAAAAGATTCACTGGGAAATATTAAAAAAATATTAACAGAACCATGGGCTAATTATAATATGATAGTCTTGGATAAAAGTTTCTGGAAAAACTCTTATGTAAATTTAACAAATGCTTTTGTGGTAAGGCCAGACATCCACTATTATTCCAATGTTTTAGGAACATCGTTTAAATTTATGGAACCTTCAAATAGATTTGGACTGTATGGGCAGGGAGCATGGAGTACGATAAAAAATACTAATGATCACGAGAATGGTTATATGTTATTTACTGGCTTGGGAAAATTAAATGGTAAATGGAAATATGCATATGAACTAAATCTCATAAGTGATAAGTATAATCCTAATGATTTTGGCTATTTGCAACATAATAATTTAACGACTCATCATTTAGGTTTATGGTATAATAGATATCAGCCTTTTGGCAAATTTAATAGAATGTCTGTGGATGTAGATTTTTATCATTATAGATTATTCAAAACTAATAAATTAATTCAAACTAAACTCATATTATCTTCTTATTTAGAAACTCAAAAATATTTAAGTTCGTGGATATATCTAGATATTAGCTTGTCAGATGAATATGATTACTATGAAGCTAGATATCCTGGCAGAGTGTATGTGAGACCATCTATTCATAATTTTTATTATAATATTTCTACAGATTATAGAAAAACTTTCGCATTAGACATGCAATTAGGCACATATTTAGATTTTATTAAACGTTGGGGATATTATGGATACATAAGGCCACGAGTGAGAATAAATGATAGGATTACATTAATTTATGGCTTTGATTTTGATTTTGACCATAATGATTGTGGTTTTGTGCCAGATACTATTTATGATGATCAGATAGTTTTCGGTCAGAGAAATGTAAATACACTTATTAATTCACTACAGGGTAAATGGGTTATAAATAATAAAATGTATATTAACCTTAGTCTAAGGCATTACTGGAGAACTGTAGATTATAATGAATTTTACTTTTTACAATTAGATGGTAGCTTGTCTCCAATAGATATTTATAATCAAGATCAAAACGTCAATTTTAATACTTTTAATGTGGATTTGTCATTCTCATGGAATTTTGCCCCAGGTTCGTATTTAGATTTAATGTGGAAAAATCAAATTTATTCTAGTGATGTTATTCCAGATTATTTAATGTTCCCTTCGTTTGGTAAAAATTTTTTTAATCTTTTTGATAATCCACAGACTAATACTATTTCTTTTAGATTAATTTATTATTTAGATTGGCAAAAGATGAAGCGTAGACGTTGATAATTTATTTTTTACCTAGAGATATTAAAAACATGTAAAAGTCTAAAATATCTATCGCTTTCTTCTTTATAATAAATCAACCCTTGATATTCATTTTCTGTTTCAGAGTGATTACCTTCGAAATAGGATATTTTTAGATCATTAGTTTGATTAGGTACCAAAGCATAAGCATAATTATAATAACCTTGCTTTAATAGTAGAGTGAGCTCAAATTGTCCATTTTCATAATTATATTGCATTTTGTATTTTGGAGAAATTTGATAATTTGTAAAATTACCAATTAGATAAACCGCTCCTTCAGAAATAGGTTCACTTTTAAGAGAAAAATGAACATAATAATATTCACTTTCAGTATTATAATTGCTATATAAATCATTCGAAATAAAATATCTACCATTTATATCTTGATGAGACAAATATTGCGTGTATCGTCTAGAAATATCAGGTATCAAAAAAACATGTACCGTTGCAGAGTCATGAATAACCTTAGCAATATTACCAGTTTGGTACGCGATACTTCTAATGTCAAAATATCTAAATTCATTATTCCCATCAAAAGTTGTATAATTTTTAGCAGATTCATCAAAATATACTACATTGTTTTTAGAATATGAAGGTTGTATATTACAGTGAGCATCTATCCATCTAGCATTTTGCATCAAACAGACATATAATCTATCATAAATATTATTGAAAATAATATTAGGACTAGTAAAGTTGAATAATAATTGCTGTCGATAAAATTTTTCATTTACATCAGTTGCAAAAATCACTTGAGCATTTACAAACAAATTTTGTTCACTTACAACAAAACGTTTGCTAAAAGCTTTTTTATATTTATTAGTAATTTTATCTTTGTAATATACTGTCAAAAGATAATTACCACTTTGTTTAAATCTAATATCATCATTTGGGAATAAATAAGAATAATTAATATAAGGTATTAGAGTATTTCTAGAAAAATTATAATCAAAAATAGGATTTTCTGCAAACCCATCAATGAAATCAGAAATTGGTTCATTGAGCAATTCCCAATTGGGACTACAAGGCTTAAAAGAGACATACATATCATAGACTTCGTCAGTAAGCATATCAAAAGATAATTGTAAATGATTGTTTTTTGATAAATCTATAACGGGAAAATTGAATTGCCACGAAGTATCTTCCAATAAAATTGTAGCGAACCTCTCATCATAGACTATATCTATTGTACTATCAACCATTGGATTGTAATAATCATTTTGAGCAAAAGAAAAAATAGATGATGAGCAGATAAATAACAATAAAAATTTTTTAGGAAAAAACATAATTAAATTTTTATTCAAAATTAATTATTATCTAGTAAATAAAAAATCAAGCAGCAAAGTAAAAAGTGAATGAATGAAAATAATATTTTGTTTAACTTTACATGATATTTTAATATTTCAACTTCATCAATCTAAAATACCGCTCCCACGCCCATCTATCGTGTGATGACAAGTTTAATAGTCGTCCAATATCTGATTCTACGTCAGCTTTCAAATATTTATTCATTACTACAAACCACATAAGATAATTCTGTAGATACTTTGTAGCTACTCCTCTAAATTTCATCATCCAAATTAGAAAATTAGTAATCTTTTTCTCTGCTACATTTACACTATAAACTGCTAATCCTTTTGTTTTTCGTCTAACTAATACCTTTTTGCTTGGTGATTCTTTCACTGCTTGGGTGAACTCTTCGTTTGGTTTAAAACATATCAAATTTTTCTCTGATACTCTTCGCTTTAGCTCTTCTTTTATCTGACTGTTCTGGACTTTATTTTCTCCAATGTGTTTAAAAAGCAGATTACCTTCCCTATCTGTCATAACCAACACAGCAACATTGGGATGGACAGTATTAATAGCTTTCTCTTTTTCTTCTAGAGTTTTATATCTACGTCCTTTTTCTGAATATTGCATTAATAGTTCGTCAGCTTCTGTTATTCCAGAGAAACTAATTCCTCCTTCTAATCCTTGAATTGCAGCCAAAATTTTATGTCTCCATTTGAAGCTTGTTGGTAAACTTATGCCAACTTCTCTAGCACAAGCTCTGAGACTTTTACCTTCTAACATGCATTTTATATAATCTATTAAGAGGTAGTATTTATGCGAATAATAGACAAGTGATTTTGCAGTTTCTCTAAATCTATAGCCACATTTTCTACATTTATAGACTTGTCTGCCATCACTCACACCAGCTTTAGTTACATATTCGCAATCACACCTAGGGCAAATAGGAGCTGTTGATAAAATCTTTATTCTCTGATAATCTAATGCTGTCAATCTATTCTCATTGAGGAATTCATAGAGATTGTCTAAAAATTCACGTTTACCCTCCTTGGTCAGAGCTAGCATTTTTTCTATATTTTCAATTGTGTATTCCATAATTTTTATTTTTTACAAAATTAGTAAAAATATTTGACATGAAAAGTTAAACATAAATTTTTTTTTATCTTACCTTTCCCTATTTTTCATAAGAATCTATCCATCCTAAATATTTATTTTCACACTATTCAATATTTTTTTTAAATTTGCTATTCAGTTTGTTACTATATTAAATTTTTAAAATATGGAAAATAATGAAAAACTTATTGATATTAGAAAAGTAATTGGTGATAAAAATCCAAATTTATTAAAAATTTTGCCAAATTTTGTTATTAATTATATAAAAAATATTGTACACGAAGATGAAATTAATGCACATATTGCTAACAATAAAGATATTTTTGGAGTGCAATTTGTCGAAAATACTTTATTTGACCTTTTTGGAGTAAAAATTCAGTATCAAGGATTAGAAAATTTGAAAAATTCTGAAAGATATATAGTAGCTTCCAATCATCCTATGGGTGGATTAGATGGTCTAGCTATCATGTATGTAGTTAGTAAAATAAATCCTAATATCAAAGTGCCAGTGAATGATTTATTATTATACATTCCTAATCTGAAACCAATTTTTTTACCTGTTAATAAACACGGTAAGCAAAGCAGTGATGCTGCAATCGAGATGGAAAAAGCCTATAATAGTGATGCTGCTATCATTTATTTCCCAGCTGGGTTGGCAAGTAGAAAAATTAATGGTAAAATTATGGATTTAGAATGGAAAAAATCTTTTATTCAAAAAGCCAGACAATATCATCGCGACATTATTCCTGTTTATATTTCTGGGAAGAATTCTAATTTTTTTTATAATCTGGCTAATTTTAGGAAGAAATTAGCAATTAAGTCTAATATAGAAATGTTTTTCCTATCTAATGAAATGTTTAAGCAAAAAGATAAAAATATAAAAATTATTTTTGGAGAACCTATTTCGTATAATTTTTTTGATAAATCTAAAACTGATAAAGAATGGGCACAATATGTGAAAGATATTGTATATAAACTTAGTGAAAATATTGATAATTAATACATTTTAAGTTTTTCATTTTTTAAAAAATATTTTTTTATTTTTGCGAGTAATTAATAAAAACTAATGATGTAATGGCATTAAATGAAAACTTAAGAAATAATTTATATGTTAAAAAGTATTTAGATTATTTATAATTTTAATTAAGATTTATAATTTTGAAAAAATAATAAATTTAGTTAATCAATATAATTAATAGAAAATAATATGGAAGATATAATACAACCTATTGATAGAGAATTATTAAAAAAAGAATTAACAATAGATAGATATATTAGGAAAACGAATTATAATAAAAATGAAATATATATATTCACTGCTGATCAATGTCCTAATCTAATGTTAGAAGTTGGTAGATTAAGGGAAATAGCTTTCAGAGATGCAGGTGCTGGTACAGGCAAAGAAGTAGATATTGATGAGTTTGATATTGGTGATCTCAAATATAAGCAATTAATAGTCTGGGATCCTAAAAATGAAGAAATAATTGGCGGATATAGATTTATATTTTTAAAAGATGTTTTGAATTTCTATAACGGAGAGTTGCACTTAGCTACTTCGCATATGTTCGATTTTTCTGATTTATTTATTAAAAAATATGCTACTCAAACTATAGAGTTAGGTAGGAGTTTTGTACAGCCCAAATATCAACCACAAAAAGATCAAAGGAAAGGAATTTTTTCTTTAGATAATCTATGGGATGGATTGGGAGCATTAACCATAGACTACCCAGATATTAAATATTTCTTTGGTAAAGTAACATTATATCTTAAATTTGATCAATTAGCTAGGGATGCTATTGTATTTTTCATGCATAAGCATTTTCCTGATAAAGACAAATTGATATCACCTAAAATGCCTCGTCCTTATTCTAATGATATTTCTATTTTTGAAAAATTATTTTCATCAAATTCTTATGAAGAAAATTATAAGAAATTATTAACTTTTGTGAAATCTAGAGGTGAAACTATTCCTCCATTAGTGAATGCATATATGAGTCTATCTAAAACAATGAAAACTTTTGGTATTTCTCTTAATCCACAATTTGGTCCCGTTGAGGAAATAGGGATCTTAGTTACTATAGATGATGTATATCCAAGTAAAATTAAACGGCATGTAGATTCATATTTAAAAGAAAAAAATGAATATAAAAACAGTTAAATATATTAAAAGTTGTGTCTCATTAAAAGATTGTCCTAATACAAATTTCCCAGAATTTGCATTTATTGGTAGATCTAATGTGGGTAAATCTTCATTAATTAATGCATTGGTATATCAAAAGATAGCTCATACCTCGTCCACGCCTGGGAAAACTCAAACTTTAAATTTCTATCTTATTAATGAAAAATGGTACCTCGTAGATTTGCCTGGATATGGATATGCTAAGACATCACAAAGTACTAGAAAACAATTAACAAAAATTATAAATGAATATCTCATTTATAGAAAGCAATTATACATAGCTTTTATATTAATAGACTCTACTATTCCTCCACAAAAAATCGATTTGGATTTCATCAATAATTGTGGTCAAAAACAAATACCTTTAGCTATTGTGATGACTAAAATTGATAAAGAAAAAAAATTGATCGTAGAGAAAAATAAAAATGCTTTTATTGATGAATTATCAAAATCTTGGGAAATATTACCACCGATATTTATGACGTCCTCAACCAAAAAAATTGGTATAGAAGAATTATTAAATTATATCAATAATATCTTGCAGACTTCATAAATAAATAGGTTTCAATAAGTACTTAAATTACAAACTTTTAAAAATTTTCTAAAAATTTTATTATATTCGCAAAAAAGTTTATTAATATGAATGATTTCGAAAAAGCTATTTTGCAGGGCATACCTGATGAAATACCAGAAATGCCAGTATTTGATGAAACTATTAATAGAGCTCCTAAACGTAGACAAATATTAACAGAGAATGAAAAAAAATTAGCTCTTAAGAATGCTTTGCGTTATTTCCCAGCCAAACATCATGAATTTTTAGCAAAAGAATTTTTAGATGAATTGAATGAATATGGCAGGATTTATATGTATAGATATAGGCCTACATATCCTATATATGCTAGAAATATTAATGAATATCCCGCTAAATCCAAGAAAGCTGCTGCTATCATGCTTATGATACAGAATAACCTAGACCCACGTGTAGCTCAGCACCCATATGAGCTAATAATCTATGGTGGTAATGGGTCTATTTTTCAGAATTGGGCTCAGTATCTATTAACTATGAAATATCTAGCCACGATGACAGATGAACAAACATTAGTAATGTATAGTGGTCATCCAATGGGACTTTTCCCTAGCTCACATGATGCACCGCGTGTAGTTGTAACTAATGGATTGATGGTGCCTAATTATAGCAGTATGGATGATTATGATAGATATAATGCTCTAGGAGTAACACAATATGGACAGATGACTGCTGGCTCATATATGTACATCGGCCCTCAGGGAATAGTTAATGGTACTATGGTTACAATTTTGAATGCAGGTAGAAAAAAAGAACCTGGTAGACAAAATCTCAATGGTATGCTATTCGTCTCGTCAGGGCTCGGCGGTATGTCGGGTGCTCAGCCTAAAGCTGCTAAAATAGCTGGTGGTGTAGCTGTAATAGCAGAAATTAATCCCAAACCACTGAAAACTAGATTAAATCAAGGTTGGTTAGATGAATATTATGATACTCTTGATAAGTTAATACCTAGGCTGAGATTGGCGATGTCTAATAAAGAAAATGTTTCTATTGGTTATTTAGGTAATATTGTTGATTTATGGGAAAGGTTATATGATGAAAATATAAAAGTAGATATAGGCACAGATCAAACTTCTCTACACAATCCATATCAGGGGGGTTACTATCCTGCAGGTCTCACCTATGAAGAGTCTAATGAATTGATGAGCAAAAATCCAGAACTTTTTAAACAAAAAGTACATGAAAGTTTAAAACGTCAAGTGGCTATTATCAATAAACATGCTCGGCTTGGTATGTATTTTTTCGATTATGGCAATGCATTTTTATTAGAATCTAGCCGTGCTGGTGCTGATATTTTGCTACCTAATGGTGAATTTAAGTATCCTAGCTATGTACAAGATATAATGGGACCTCAATTTTTTGATTTTGGATTTGGTCCATTTAGATGGGTTTGCACTTCTGGTGATCCTGCAGATTTAGATAAAACTGATAAAATAGCTGGGGATATTTTAGAAGAAATGTACAAAACAGCTCCTGATGAGATAAAGCTCCAGCTGAGTGATAGCATTCATTGGATCAGAAATGCAAAAGCTAATAAATTAGTTGTGGGCAGTCAAGCTAGAATATTGTATGCTGATGGAGAAGCTAGAGTAAAGATATCAAAAGCTTTTAATGAAGCTATCCGATCTGGATATATTAGTGCACCGATAGTGTTGGGTAGAGATCATCATGATGTATCTGGTACAGATTCACCATTTCGCGAAACTTCTAATATATATGATGGTAGTAAATTCACTGCTGATATGGCTACGCAGACTTATGTAGGTAATGCTGTGAGAGGTGCTACCTGGATTTCTCTGCATAATGGAGGTGGTGTAGGTTGGGGAGAAGTCATAAATGGAGGATTTGGCTTAGTACTGGATGGTAGTGATGAGGCAGATAGCAATCTAAAGAGTATGCTCTTTTGGGATGTGATTAATGGTATCTCTCGTAGAAGCTGGGCTCGTAATCCTAATGCTCTCTCAACTCTAAATAGAGCTCTAGCACATCATAAAGATTTAGCTGTTACTCTTCCTAATATTGCAGATGATGATTTAATTAATAAACTTTTTGAATAAATTTTTCTTTTCTTCATAATAAATAATCTGATGAAATATAAAAAATATTTTTTTGCTCTTTTACTTTTTATTTTGTTAATTGTCTTATCTGCATGTCAGACTCAAAATAAACCACTACCCAATAAGATAAAAAAATATAATCCTAAAAAATGTAATACTTGTCCTGGCTTTAGTTATAATATTTCCCCGTCAGATAAAAGTTGTTTAATATAGTTTAATGTAGTTTAAACATTTAACTTATAATTTGTGCTCATTTGTGTGAATCTGTGGACTAACTTAAAACTAATATATTACTAAACTCCTCATCACATCACCCATCACTAATCACTAATAACCTCATCAACCATATTACCTATCACTAATCACTAATCACTAATAACCTCTTCTCCCCGTCTCCCAATCTCTTCGTCTCCCAATCTCCCCGTCTCCCCGTCACTTTATCTCCACGTCTCCCAATCTCCTTCTAAACTCGTCAACTAATCAACCTATTAATGATATACAGAGAATAATTTTTGAGAAATGCCCTTTTCATTGATGATTTGCAATAAATATGTCCCACTAGTAAATGTAGATACATCTAATGTCATTTTATCAGATGAAAAGTCTAAATTAATTATTTGTCGTCCATCTAATGAATAGACTCTAAGAGATGATTTAGTAATTTTAGATAATTCTATTGTGATAAAATCTGATGTAGGATTTGGATACATATTAATATCATTAGAATATAATTCAATGTTATTACAATGATCTACAAAGACTGTTGCAGGCACACGTTCACTAACGCAACTGTCACCTTTTATTTCCCAATCATAAAAAAAGTAATAATAGTTTAAGTCATTTGCTGAGTTTCCAGTTATGCTAAGTACATTAGCTATTTCATAAGGATATTGTGTACCAGCATTATTTCTATATAAATTGGGATAAGTAGAGCATGCCAATCTCAAATTATTTTGTACAGGTAAATCAAAATTTAAATTTACCCTACTAATGCCTGCAGGTATATTTACAGTAGCTGATTGTAAGATATTATTATTTTCATCTTTCAGAGAAATAGTGCGATTACCAGATGAGTTAGCATTCACTTCTACTGATAGTAATGTAACAGGTTGATAGCAATTGAAAATCAAATAATGTGACGTCCAAGAATTAAAGAAGCTGCCATTAGTATTAGAATCTGTACTACCTACATGCTGAATAGCTGCTTCTGTATTACTTTCTACCCATACAGTTGTTTGCTGAGTAATATTAGGAATAATATAATAGCTGCCAGTAAATATAGGAGTTATGTCATTTTCATTATTATACCAATTGATAGTACCATTTGCAATGGCTTGCAGTGTAGCAGTTTCTCCTTCACACACAGTAGTATCATGCACTATTGGAGGTATATTGCCAATCTGAATATAATTGTCTTTAATTTTTGTGAAATTACCACATAATCCAGCATCTGCTGTTAATGTAACAGTGTAAAATCCATCTGAATTATATGTATGAGATGGTGTAGTTTCATTACTGAGATTACCATCGCCAAAATCCCAAGAGAAATTCTGTACATTTTGGGATAAATTAGTAAAATTTATAGTGTATGGAGCAGAACAAGTAGATAATGGGTCAGCCAAAAAATCTACTAATATTGGTAAATACTCAGCATGTATATTTTTAATTATTGTGTCGTTTTGAATATTAAGATCAGTGCCATTATTAGGATTTTTACAATATACTATAAAGCTATTATCTCCATTTAATAGTTGAAAATCTGGTAAAATGACAGTATCTTTACTTAAACTAGCTAAATTGCCATTCCAATTTATACATTGTGTTTGTTGATTTGCATAAGAATAACATATTGTTAATGAAGTTAAATTTTGAGTACTGAGGTTTTGAATAATTACTTTAGGTGAAATATTAATATCAAAGCAATTGTATGAGCTGCTTGGTTCTATTACACTTGAGAGTTTGGCATCCAGTGTGAGCAGTTGTTGATTTACTTCTATTTTTTGAATATATGGGATTTTATTTTGTTTTGTAGCTACTATTAATAAACTATCATCGCTAGTAAGATCTGAAAATGTGAGATTTACAGAATTACCTGCATCACTATATTTAGAATCTAATAATGTGCCATCTATTGATAATGCTACTAATGTATAGGGCTCAGTATTAACTGTTAAAGAATTATCTCCGATAATTAATGGTTCATCATAAGAAATATTAAGTGGATCAGGCACAGAGAAATAATTCATAGTAGATGGATCACCAAAAAGATGATAAATTTCCCAATAATATTTTTTCATACTAGAATTAGAGCTTTGAACAGCTAAGTTACCGCCATGCACCATTTCTGCATTAGTGATAAACCAATCAGAATATGGTTCTCCATGAGTGTGAAAAACCCTATCATATGCTCCTAGATTAGAACTGTTATATGTTGGATTTGCAGATATAGTGCTTCTATATCCCACACTCCAATAATAATCTTCATTCCAATAAGAATAATCTGAAGCACCTATGTATGCCGATGCTCCTTTATTGGCCACTCGCGTAATAGCTTCGCCAAAGCATTCACTTATTTCGAATTTACTTGATTGGCAGCAATTGCCTACCATTAATCCATATTTATCTGTGTTTTGTAATGATGATATATGTGAGATAGTAAAAGATGGATCTGCCCATCCATTTGAACTACAATGAGCAGTATAGTTAGCATAACCAGTGCCAAGGCTGATTTTGGAAATCATATCTGCAGAGGTTCCACTATTGCCGCTAGCAGGATATAAATAAGTATGACTATATATCCCATTACTACTATTAAAATAATTCTGTGTACCATAATTAATTTGTCCATTAGCATAAGTAGGAGAATAGCTAGCATCTACTCCTGCAACCATTACTACAGTGTCTAGATATGATTTTATGGGCATTTGATATTTTTCGTAAGTCATTGTCTTATTTATAATATTTTGTAGCTGAGTAGTGTTTTGTGCACTGAAACGAGCGTAATATAAATCTGGTAAATAATCACTAGAACCATCATAGCATGCATAATATAGATCTGTAACGTGTGAATTTTGAGTAGTACCATTATAAGCTGGTACTTCATTTACATCTCCAACTAATAATAAAAAAGTAGGTGGTGGAGTGGTATTGTTATATAAATTTTGTAAATAATTTTTAATATTCGTTGTGCTACTACCTATCATGTCTGTATATCCCACTACTACATTGTAGCCCTTCTCAGTTTTCCAACGAATAAATGGTTGCAAAGTGCTAGCATATGATTGCGGAGCTATTATTACATATGTAATAGGATAGCTCGTGATTACATCTTTATTATAATTATCTTGATAATTTAGTAATTTAGAAAATTTGAAAAAAGGTGTATATAATTTATTTTTTAACTCGTTATAATTATTTATATTTTTTTTATTGAAAACTACTTCTATCTCTACTTCATAGGTTACTTCTAAATAATTTTTCACTGGATTGTATGCAAATGGATTAATTTTCAAAAGCCCTATACCTACACCTCTTTGTTTACCTTGATATTCAACCTCAGCAATAGGTTTTTTGTATAGTGAGTCTGTATTATAGTAATTATTATCGTAATAAAATGGCACAGTGTTAGGATCTGTACTTTTACTGATGCTAGGCTGTGCAGGAATAATGGGGAAAGAGAATCCATAATCACTCAGTTTAATGATTTGTTTCTTTTCGGAAATAATGTTAATGCTTAGGTTTCCGCTTGGCATCTCTATTAAATGATTAATAGTCGGTAACTGAGCTCTACCTGTATCAAAAATGATAGCTAATGCATCATTAATAATTTGTGTAAAATTCCCATTTGGAGTATTTATGCTTTGAAGCTCTATGTATGGTAGTGAAACTTTAACTCTGAAACTGCTTGTCTCATTATTAATTAATTGCCAAATATTTTTTTCACTAGTTGAAAAATTAATTGTTTGTGATTGCGAAAAAATTGTTTTTGCTAAACACAATAAAATTAAAATGATTAAAATTTTTTTCATTTCTATGTAATTTTCAAGTAAAATTAATATATTTTTTAATAATTACAATAATATATTGTTATAAATTTTTTATTTTTTTAATTTGTATTCATTAATTAGTCAATAAATTATAGTAATATTGATCTATATTTTTATAATGGCAACATTAATAGTGCTATTTTGTTTTTTTATAGAAAAAATTTATTAATATAGCAATATCTGCTGGAGAAATGCCAGTAATACGACTTGCTGCGCCGATATTTGCAGGTTTTATTTTATTTAATTTCTGTCGGGCTTCTATTGAAATATTTTTAATGTTTTGATAGTCTAAATCTAGTGGAAGTCTCATTTGATCAAATTTTATCAACTTTTCTGCAAGTTCATTTTCCTTTTTTATATATTCAGCATATTTAATCTCTATTTCGAGTGTTTCGATGAAATGAGATGGTTTATCTTTTATAAGATTATTAATTTCTTCAAAATTTTTTGCTAGCTCTAATATATAAATTTCTGGTCTCATTATCAATTGAGTCCATTTAACTTTTTGTTTTAAAGGAGAAGAGTTTATTGATGATAAATAATTATTTATTTTTTCTGGTTCTATAGAGTTTCTATTCAAATATTCAGAGACATTTTTAATAAAATCAAGCTTTTCTAGAACTTTATTGTATCTATTATCATCAATTAAGCCTAATTCATGTGCGATTGGCGAGAGCCTAATATCAGCATTATCTTGACGTAATATCAGTCTATGTTCTGCTCTACTTGTAAACATACGGTATGGTTCATCCAAGGTTTTGGATATTAAATCATCTATTAAAACTCCGATATATGCTTGGCTACGAGATAGTATGAGACTCTGTTGATTATTAATTTTGAGATGGGCATTTATCCCAGCGATTAACCCTTGAGCAGCAGCTTCTTCGTAACCAGTTGTCCCATTAACTTGTCCTGCGAAAAAAAGATTTTCTATTTTTTTAGACTCTAGAGTATTATTTAATTGATAGGGAGGGAAATAATCATACTCTATAGCATAGCCAGGTTGGATGATGTGAGAGTTTTCTAAACCATTTATTGAGTGTAATGCCTCGATTTGTATATCTAATGGTAGAGATGACGAAAATCCATTAAGGTAATATTCATAAGTGTTCCAACCCTCTGGTTCTACAAATAATTGATGAGAATTTTTGCCACTAAATCGTACAATTTTATCCTCTATTGATGGACAATATCTAGGGCCTATACCTTTTATAATACCTGTAAAAAGTGGAGATAAATGAAACCCTTTTTTCAAAATTTCATGTGTTTGCTCATTAGTATAAGTTATCCAGCAGTTTCTTTGTTTTTCTAATGGTATAGTATCATCTGAGAAAGAAAATTTAGAAGGGTTGTCATCACCTGGTTGCTCTATCATTTTAGAAAAGTCAATAGTACGACCATCTAGCCTAACAGGAGTACCAGTTTTGAGCCTATCACTTTCGATATTAAGTCTCTTTAGAGATTCTGTCAATCCATCAGCTGCAGGCTCTCCGAGTCTACCTCCTGATATTTGCATTTGCCCAATAAAAATTTTACCATTTAAAAAAGTTCCAGCAGTTATTATAGCAGCTTTTGCCTTAAAGTCTACTCCCATTTTAGTTTTGATAGTAAAGTAATTATCTAGTGGCTTGATGTCAATCACTTCATCTTTCCAAAGAAAAAGATTAGGTGTATTTTCTAAAATCTCTCTCCAATAATAAGAATATAGCCATCTATCATTTTGTGATCTTGGGCTCCACATAGCTGGACCTTTTGACCTATTAAGCATACGAAATTGTATCATGCTTTTATCTGCTACAATGCTTGTATAGCCTCCTAAAGCATCAATTTCTTTTACTATCTGTCCTTTTGCTATACCGCCAATACTAGGATTACAAGATAGTCTTGCTGGATTAGTTAAATCTAAAGTAATCAAAACAACTTTGGAACCTAGTCTCGCAGCAGCTACAGCTGCTTCACATCCTGCATGCCCCGCACCTACTACTAAGATATCAATATTTTCTAATAAATCCATCCCACCAAATAAATACTTTTCGTGTTTTGAGATTATTGCAAAAATCTCTAGTTGTAATAGTAAAAATTAATTTTTATATTCTATAACTACAGCACCTAATATTATATTATTACCTAGTACTGGAGCAGCAATTATGATTTTATTATCTTGTTGTATTACAGCTAATTTTTGTATGTTAGACCATTCAGTAATGACGTTTTGATCTTTCATATCTGTAGAAAAAATAACTCTACCACTAGGATCTACTACTTTTATATTATCAACATATTGATATTTTATAAATTCTTGACTATATAATTTCACTTGTTCTAGATTTTCTCTAAGCATTTCACTACGTACTGTCCATGTGAATACTTTTGTTAACCAAGTAAAATTATCTTTTTTTAGACTGTCTACTAGTGCAGTATTCTTTGCATTTACATCAGCAATCTCTTCTTTATGTTGTTTTTGCTTTACCATTAGATTTATACCTAAAAAGATAATAGCTATTAGCATAATTATCATTACTATAGTAGCTCCTACATTTTGTTTAAACCAAGATTTTTTCTTTGGTTTTTCTTCTGTATTTTTATTATCCTGATTTTCAGGATTTACTTGTTGATTAATTTCTTTCATAATTTTTTTACAAAATTACAAATAAATTTAATTATTATAAAATTAGACCTTTAAGTAATAACTGTATTACATTAGAGCGAATAATTAATTTTAAAGTTTAAATTTTTATTAACTAATTAGCCTACTTCAAAAATTTTATTTAGTAATATTAAAAATTAAAATCTGAGACAAAGATTCATTTTGTTCTTTGTAAAGAATAAAATAAATTTTAAAGATATTAGAACCAGATTCATATTTACACATTACATATGTTTTATTTGAAGATAATTTACCAGTATTAATATCAGAAATAGATTTAATAGGAAATTTTATAAAAAATCCATCCAAAAGAGCCATAGCTTGACTACGAGAGTAATTACCCTTATTATTTAATAAAGTCATTTCAATATTATTAGCAAAATATTGACCTACACAACGAATATTTTGAGCTTTTAGACAAGAAATTATTTTATTTACTATAGGGTCATCTATACTCAAAATTTGACTATTATTGTCATTAGCAAATGTGAAATTTACATTAAAAAAAAACAAAATAATAAAAGTAAAATGTAAAATTTTTTGCATCTGGTAATTTTTTTAGTTAACTGCAAAAATTGAACCAAAATTTTTTTTATACAAAATATAATTAATAAATTTTAAAAAGTCATAATTTGTGTTGATTTGTGTGCATTTGTGGATTAATAATAACAATTGGATATTAAATATTAACTTAAATAATTGACCAAAAATAAATGTTATAACACTAAAAATAGCATCATCATTTGTAAAAATTAAATTAACTTCGCAGAAAAAATGGTTAGAGTACGTTTCGCACCTAGTCCTACAGGCCCATTACATATCGGAGGAGTGAGGACTGCCTTATATAATTATTTATTTGCTAAAAAAAATAATGGAATTTTCATATTAAGAATAGAAGATACTGATCAGAATAGATTTGTTCCAGGAGCAGAAGAATACATTTTAGAAGCTTTAGAATGGTGTGGTATTAAATTTGACGAGGGAGTGCATGTAGGAGGCGAATATGGACCATACAAACAAAGCATAAGAGCTAATATTTATTCTGAATACATTAATATTTTAATAAAAAATGATAAAGCATATTATGCATTTGAAACTTCAGAAGAATTAAATGCTTTACGTAAAGAATACGAAAATAGAGGCGAAACATTTCAGTATGGTATTAATAATAGAAAAAAATTAAAAAATTCATTAACACTCACAAGCAGTGAAGTTAGTGATTTATTAAATTCTGGTCATCCATACGTTATAAGATTTAAAGTACCAGAAAATAAAGAAATAATAATAAATGATATAATAAGAGGAGAAATTAGAGTAAAATCTGAAATAATTGATGATAAAATACTTTTCAAGAGTGATGGACTTCCCACTTATCATCTAGCTAACATAGTTGATGACCATTTAATGGACATCACTCATGTGATACGTGGCGAAGAATGGTTACCAAGCTTACCTTTGCACGTTTTACTCTATGAAGCATTTGAATGGGAAATGCCAGAATTTGCACATTTACCATTAATCTTGAGACCAGATGGCAATGGGAAACTAAGTAAAAGAGATGGTGACAGATTAGGCTTCAGTGTATATCCTATAACATGGAAAGATCCTAAATCAGAAGAAATATATCGAGGCTTTAGAGAAGATGGCTATTACCCAGAAGCTTTTGTAAATATGCTTGCACTATTGGGATGGAATCCTGGTGATGATAGAGAAATAATGTCTATGCAGGAAATGATAGAAGCTTTTGATCTAAAACATGTGCATAAAGCAGGAGCCAGATTTGATCCAGTAAAAGCACAATGGTTTAATCATGTTTATTTACAAGCAAGAGATATTAAGCTAGTAGCAGAAGAATTTAAGAATGAATTATCTAAACATGGCATAAACATTACTATAGAAAAAGCAGAATATATATCTGAAATAATGAGAGAAAGAGTAAATTTTGTAAAAGAAATGGTTACTGAAGCAATGTTTTTCTTTAAAGCACCAGAAGAGTTAGATACAAAAGCTATTAAGAAATGGGGTACAGAAAAAAGTATAGAATGGATAAATGACATAATAGAAAAATTCAAACAAATGACTACTTTCGAATCTGCTATAATTGACGAAGTGATGAATAAATATGTAAAAGAAAAAGAATTAAAAGCAGGTAATTTTTATAATACAATACGAATATGCTTAGTAGGTACTAGTAAGGGACCACACTTGTCGAAGATAATGGAATATATAGGGAGAGAAGAGACAATATCAAGGTTGGAAAAGGGGAAGAAGTATTATTAGAAGGTGGATGAAGGGATGGGAGGGGTGAAGTAGAAGATTAATCTTTTAAAATTAATATTGGATTTAATCTCAACTCCATATACACATACCATGCTTGCCGATCTGATGAAGCTAAATTCAGCATCCTGCCTACATCTTCTATTAATTTCTTTAACAAATATTTGTGCTTTATTATATACCACATTATGTAGCTTTGCAAATATTTAGTAGCTACACCTCTGAATTTATAGTTTATCCAATTCACAAATATGCCTGTATGCTTCTCTATAGCTGTCAATCCATACAAATCATTTTTACTTTTTTTATTTTTTATTACCTCTTTTCTCCTAAGTTCTTTGGCTTGTATATTTCGTAATTCTTCGTCGTCATCACTACATATTACGCCATTCTTTGAGATTTTTGTTGTTAATATCTTCTCTATATGTGCTTGCCTTACCTTTTGGAAGCCTACAACATTAAAAAGCATATTACCACTTCTATCTTGAGTAGCTAGTACAGCTACTTTTTGAAGTCTTCTTATTTTAGCAATCAATTTGTCTATTGCATTACGCTTTCTTCTGCCTTTTTCAGAGTATTCCATGAGTAATTGTTTCAACTCGATAATTCCAAAAAAGTTAACATTATTATCAAAGCTTCTGAGAGCTGCTAATATTCTGTGACGCCAGGCGAAGCTTGTTGGCAAACTTATGCCAACCTCATCAGCACATTGTTGTAATGTTTTATCTTCAAGCATGCAACGAATGTAGTCTAGCATTTTTTCACGTTTTTGAATTTTATAAACGAAAGTGCCAGTAGTAACTCTAAAATTTCTACCACAATCTTTACAAATATAAAGTTGCTGCCCTTGTTGTCTACCGTTCTTGATGATATTACTACTTTCACAATTAGGACACAGTGGAGCAGCACTCAGAGTTTTTACCTCTTGATAATCAACTGCATCAGCTTCTTTCTCTAACAATAAATTGTATAGATTATCTAAAAATGCAAGATTCTCTTGCTTGCCCATAGAGATATACTCGTCTACGTCTTCGATTATCTGTTTCATAATTCTAATAATTTTTTACAAATATATAAAAATTTTTAAAAAGTTATCCAATATAAATTTATAAATAATTTAGGTCCTATCACTAACCCTACTTCTTTTCCCCTTTCACAATACTAAATCTAAAAACATCATCAAAACGAAGCCCCCTAAAGTAAATATTGTAGCTAACTCATTATGTTTATTATTCTGAGACTCTGGTAATAATTCTTCTATTACTACAAAAATCATAGCTCCAGCAGCAAAGGATAGGGCATAAGGTAATAATCCTTCTATAAAATATACTGCTATAAAGCCCATTATTGCTGATAAAAATTCTACAAATCCAGATAGTTGTCCTATGGCAAAGGCTCTCCATTTGCTATTACCTTCTTTAAGCAATGGAAATGATACTGCTAATCCTTCTGGAATATCTTGTATTGCTATACCTATTGTCAAAGATATTGCTCCTGCTATTCCTACAAAATTATTTGCATCTATTGAAGCAAATGCTACTCCTACTGCTAATCCTTCTGGAATATTATGAATTATCATTGCTAATGTTAAAAGTGTGGTTTTTTTTAATTTACTTTTATGTCCTTCTATATATGTTTTGTTACCTAATTCATGTAAATGTGGTATTGTGATATCTAAAATCTTTATAAATGCTACACCAAGTATAAATCCTAATACTGGTGCTATCCATTCTATATGCCCTTGCATTCTTTCCATTTCTATTGCTGGTAATAACAATGAAAAAAAGCTCGCAGATAGCATTAATCCAGCAGCGAAACCTAGTGAGATATCTATTATCTTTTGTTGTGGTGATTTTACAAAAAATACTGTCGCTGCTCCTAATGATGTTCCTAACCATACAAATATACCACCTAAACATACAAGTATAAATGGTGATAATCTAAGTAAATCTTCCACAAATATTAAATTATAGTTTCTATTATTTTCCGATCTATTTTATGATAAAATCTAGATTCTATCTTATCTCTGTATTCGGTATAATCTTCGTATGCCTCATCAAATTTCAATCTGGCTTCTATGACTTCATTATATTTGCCAAGTAAACCCATTACTAGCTCGCATATTTCTCTTACGGCATTTCTGTTTCCTGTATTTGCAGTAATATAATCCACCAGTTCATTATCTCTTACATACATCTCAAATAATGGACTTGCACTGCGTCTCACTAAAAATGACGTTCCTACTAAATCAGCTGCTGACACATCTAGTACATCATCCATCACAAACATAATTTGTGATGGTTTTATATTAAATTGTTCATTCACATGTTGCACTGCTTCTCTTGTATATTTAAATGTGAAATATACTGCATCGAAATGTTCTCTTTTCGCTAATTGAAAAGCTGACTCATTCACTTGATCTGTGATAATTCCTATAAAAGGAACTTTATTACTAATTCTATACAAAGCAAATCTTAAAAGATTTATGCCTAAACTATCTATTTCATTATATGAGCTTGGGAACTCTACACCTTTCTCGCCACTATTAAATACCCCATCCCAGTCTAAAAATATAGCTTGTGTATTTTCAAGTTTTTTTGCTAATTTATTTGCTGGTGTTAGAAATGAACCACCCATTTTTTCAAATATTTCAGAAATGTTATTAGTATCCATAAAAAATTTTTGTCAAAATTATAAATTTTTTAATCATTTCACAATCTATTTTTGTTTTTTATTTTTTACTAAATATTTAAGTTTGTAAAAAAAATCAATGCCCATTTCTCCTTTACAAAATATTTTATCAGATTTTCGAGTATTATTATGTTCTAATAGCCCTCGTAGAAAGCAACTTTTAAAGGAGATAGGAATAGATTTTACTATTGTAAAAAATGATTTTATTGAAGAGATTAATACTCAATTAGCTCCTAAAGATTTAGTGATTAATTTAAGTAAAGGTAAAAGTTTGGCCTATAATAAGCTAGTAGATAAAGAAATTTTAATAACAGTAGATACCATTGTGTGGCATGATAATAAATATATTGGTAAGCCAGAGGATAGAGAAGAGGCAAAATTTATTTTGAACACTTTATCAGGTGATTGGCACGATGTATATTCTGGTGTTACATTGAGAAATCAGCATATTATCCAATCATTTTTTGATGTTACTAGGGTTAAATTCAAATCTTTTAGTGAAGAAGAGATAGACTACTATATAGATACTTATCAACCGTATGATAAAGCTGGTAGTTATGGTGCTCAAGAATGGTTGGGTTACATTGGAATCGAAAAAATAGAGGGTTCTTTTTTTAATGTCATGGGACTACCAACTCATAAATTATATGAAGAGCTAATTTGTTTTGTTAGAAAGATAAAGAATGATTTATAAAACTCAGTAGCTTAGCAACTCAGTAAAGTAAAACTTTTTTAGTTTTAATATTTTCATTATTCAATAATATTACAACATATATTGCTTGATCTAAAATATCATTTAGATATATTTGTGTTTGATTATAGCCATCCTTACTTATACCACTAGTTTTTGCTATTAGCTGCCCATAGATATTATATAATTTTATTGTATAATCTTTGTCTCCAGGCATCCTGAAAAGTACATTTACAATATTACAACTATTTTGTTGCTCACAATATGCATTTATTATTTCAATGTCATTATCTTGCGCATTTAAACAGTGAATGTCTATAGTATTAGAATAGGTAAAACTACCATTAAAATCAGTTTGTTTTAATCTATAGAAGATTACATTAGAACTATTATCACGTTTATATGGTTTATCAATGTATTGATATGTTTTTATTGTATTGCTATTACCAGCTCCATTTACTATACCTATTGGAGTCCACATCACGTCTTCATCATTTAAGCTATTAGTATATTCTATTGTGAAGTAATCATTATTAATTTCCGATGCTGTAGCCCAGTTTAG
>LFRM01172075.1_pt1 | contig 24960 bp, 18 predicted proteins | sample 618341 | NCBI WGS metagenome assembly LFRM01 (sample SAMN03654438, study PRJNA283298) | anaerobic digester metagenome | isolation source: pool of bioreactors CSTR01a, CSTR02a, and CSTR03a thermophilic anaerobic... | place: Denmark: Kgs. Lyngby | collected 2014-05-21 | reverse complement strand
TATATACCTGTTTTTTTAGGTCTTTAAAAATAAAAAGAGTGAACAACGCAAAACGCATATTTTTATTTTTCTATTGAACAATAAAAGGATATAAGGTACAATAAAAGTGAAACAATTAATGTGGAGATGGTCAAAATAGCGGCAACAATGAAAGATGTAGCGGAATACGCGGGCTTGTCAATTGCTACGGTATCAAAATACATTAACGGAATAAAGGTGAAAGAAGAGAATAAAAAACGAATTGATGAAGCGATAAAAGCCCTTGATTTCAGGGTAAACGAAATAGCACGCGGTCTGAAAACGAGAAAAACCGCAACGGTGGGCGTTCTTATTCCGAGTCTCGAAAATATCTTTTCAACAAGTATAGTTTCGAAAGTTGAGAGCATCCTGCTGAAATACGGGTACAGCACGATCGTTTGTGATTACAGGCAGAACAGCAAACTTGAAAATGAAAAGTTCGATTTTTTGAGGAACAAACAGGTGGACGGGATTATTCTCGTGCCTTACGGGATAAGTGAAAGCAAAATTACGGAAGCTGTTAATGACAATGTACCGGTTATTCTGATTGACAGATCGATTAAGGGAATTGATTGCGACGTCGTGCTGGCCGACAACCTGAACGCCGCGTATAACGCGGTTGAGCTTCTGATTACGAAAGGCCACAGGAGAATAGGAATTATCTGCGGGCCGCAGGATATTTATACTGCACAGGAGAGGCTGAAAGGGTATATCAGGGTCCACGAGGATTATGAGCTTGAAATTGACGACAGCCTTATAAAATACGGGGATTATGAAATTCAAAGCGGCATGGAGCTTATGAATGAGTTCCTCGATCAGGAAAACCGGCCGACGGCGGTTTTTGTAACTAATTATGAAATGACGCTTGGAGCGATAATGGCTCTTAACGCCAGAAACATTAAAATACCGGATGAAATATCGATTATCGGATTCGACAATATACAGCTTGCGAACGTAGTTAAACCGAGGCTTTCGATTGTTGTACAGCCGATGCAGCAGATAGGCGAATATGCCGCAAGCCTGCTAATTAAGAGAATGAAAGGTGATAACAGCGGATTTCCGGCAATGATACGTTTAAAAACAGAAATCCTTGAAGGGGAATCGGTTGCTGTAATAAATTCGTATATTTAGTGTATTTATATATTGTATGGTTTTATATAACTTTATTTCGGTTTATTTTTTCAATAAAAGTTAAACGTTTAATGTAGAAATTATAATATACAATAAAACGATTAAAAGAAATAAACGAAAAAGAAGGCAGGCTGCGAAAGCACTAAATGTTTATCGCTGTTATAACTTTCTGAAAAAGGAGTAATCGGTATGAGCAAGGTTCTTCTCGGTATTGATATCGGAACGTCGGCATGCAAGGTCGCGGCTTTCGGCACCGACGGAACAGTGCTGGCCCAGGCCGCACGCGAATACAGCGTGTATTACCCGGAACCCGGTTTTGTCGAGCAGGATCCGATGGAATGGTGGAAAAGCGTGACAGACGCGATCAGGGAGATCATGGATTACGGAAAAATACGGCCTGATCAAATTGCCGCGATAGGAATAGACGGTCAAAGCTGGTCGGCAATCCCGGTGGACAAAGAAGGTAATGTTTTACATAACACACCGATATGGATGGATACGAGATCAAAGGATATATGCAGCAAAATAATTGAGAAAATCGGATTTGACCGTATTTTCAGCGTCAGCGGAAATGCTTTCGAACCCACATATACAACTCCGAAAATTCTATGGTTCAAATACAGCAAACCCGAAGTCTATAACAAAACCTTCAAATTCCTGCAGAGCAACAGTTTCATAGCGTATAAGCTCACCGGCGTTATGACGCAGGATATGTCGCAGGGTTACGGCCTTCATATGTTCAATATGAAAACGGGCCGGTATGAAAGCTCTCTGTCCGATGAACTCGGAATTCCTGTCGAAATGCTGCCGGATATTTATTCATGCCATGACATTATAGGCGAAGTTACTCCCGAAGCGGCCGGTATTACGGGCCTTGTTCCCGGTACCCCTGTCGTTGCCGGCGGGCTTGATGCCGCATGCGGCACATTGGGCGCGGGCGTCGTAGAAACGGGCCAGGCGCAGGAACAGGGCGGCCAGGCCGGAGGCATGAGCCTTTGCCTTGACAGTGCGACAGCCCATCCAAAACTCATTTTAAGCTGTCATGTTGTTCCGGATTTATGGCTGCTGCAGGGTGGAACGGTCGGCGGCGGCAGTCTTAAATGGTTCCGCGGCGAGTTCGGGTTTTACGAGGAAAACGAAGCGAAACTCACAGGTAAGCGGGCTTTTCAAATAATGGATGAAGAAGCTTCTGAAATACCGCACGGTTCGGAAGGACTTATTTTCCTTCCGTATATGGCCGGGGAGCGCTCGCCGATTTGGGACAGCAGCGCGAAGGGCGTGTTTTTCGGGCTTGATTACAGCAAAACGCGGGCCCATATGATTCGCGCAATAATGGAAGGATGCGCGTATGCGCTTTACCATAACATTAAAACGGCGGAGGAAGCAGGTGTGTCCGCCGGTGTGCTGAATGCGATGGGCGGCGCGGCAAACAGCGCTCTATGGACACAAATTAAAGCGGATGTCACTGGCAGGGTTATAAATGTCCCGTCGTCTGATACCGCTACTACTCTCGGAGCGGCAATCCTTGCCGGTGTCGGAGCCGGATTGTATAAAAACTTCAGGGATGCCGTGGAACGCACCGTTACGGTAAAAAGAGTGCATGAGCCCGATATGGAGGCACATCGGATATATTCGAAGTACTATGAAATTTATCTCGAGATATATGAAAAATTGAAGGATACGATGCGGAAACGTATCTGATATAGAATAATTTTGGCTTAGACTGGTGGGATTTTTATGAAAGCGGCAGTGCTGCATGCAAAAGATGATTTACGGTACGAGGATTATCCGACCCCAAAACCGGGAGAAGGAGAAGTGCTCGTCAGCGTGAAGGCCGCCGGCATTTGCGGTTCCGACATACCGAGAGTATTGGGTGATGCCGCGCATTTCTATCCGATTATTCTCGGCCACGAGTTTTCGGGAGAAGTTGAGGCGGTCGGCAGTAACGTCAGTTCCGTTTCGGCCGGCGACAGGGTCGCGGCTGTACCTCTCATCCCGTGTTTTGCGTGTTCCGATTGTCAAAAGGGCAATTACTCACAGTGCGGAAATTACAGTTTTGTCGGGTCGAGAATCCAGGGTGGGTTTGCCGATTACGTCGTTCTTCCGCAGCGAAATGTCGTAAAGTTCGATAAAACGGTTTCTTTCGAGCAGGGAGCGTTTTTCGAACCCTCGGCCGTCGCGCTCCACGGGCTTAAATGCGCGGGTTACGAGGGAGGCAGGGATGTAGCCATTCTCGGCGGCGGAACGATAGGGCTGTTTACCGCGCAGTGGGCTTCAATTTTCGGAGCGAAAAGGGTGTTTGTATTTGACATAGACAACGACAGGCTTGCCCTTGCGAAAAAACTCGGCGCCGATGTTACGATTAATACGCTTGAACCCGGCTTCAGCGAAATTGTGAAAGAATATACGGGCGGAAAAGGTTTCGGGTTCGTTTTTGAAACCGCCGGCGCGGACGCGACGATGAAACTCGCTTTCGAACTGGCCGGAAACAAGGCAAGTCTCTGCTTTATAGGCACTCCGACGAAGGCTCTTGTTTTTACGCCGAAGCTCTTTGAAAACATGAACCGCAAAGAATTCAGGCTTACGGGTTCATGGATGTCTTACAGCGCTCCTTTTCCCGGGGACGAATGGGAACTAACGGCGCATTTTTTCAAAAACGGCAAACTTAAGTTCGACGAAAGCCTGATATTTAAAAAACTGCCGATGGAAAAAGCGAAAGAAGCGTTTGACATGTATAAGACGCCGGGCAGCGTTAAAGGCAAGATACTCCTTGTAAATGATTGAGAAAGGTGTGGGGGGCTTGGAAAAAATGCATCCGCTGAAAAAAATCGTGCAAATGCAGAAAAAAGGAATACCGGCAGGCTTGTATTCGGCATGCAGCGCAAATGAGCTTGTGCTTGAAGCCTGCATGGAACGGGCGATGAAAGATTCCGGTTATGTGCTTATAGAAGCGACCGCGAACCAGGTAAACCAGTACGGGGGATACACGGGGATGAAACCGTCGGACTTTATGAGGTTTGTTCTCTCGATTGCCGAAAAGGTAAAGTTCCCGGCGGATAAGATAATCCTCGGCGGTGATCATCTGGGACCGCTGACATGGAAAGGAATGCCTTCGGAGAAAGCGCTTGAAGAAGCGAAGGAGCTGATAAGGCAGTTTGTCCTGGCGGGCTTTACAAAAATACATATCGATACAAGCATGCATCTGGGGGACGATGACAAAACGAAAAAGCTTGAAACATCGATAATTGCCGAGCGCGGCGCTATCCTCGCAAAGACAGCAGAAAAAGCGTATGAAGAGCTTGCAGCTTCAAATCCTGACGCAGTGCATCCTGTTTACGTCATCGGAAGCGAAGTGCCGGTCCCGGGCGGCAGCCAGGGTGAAGAAGAGCAGCTTCAGGTTACGTCGCCCGATGATTTGCGTGAAACCGTGGACCTGTTCAGGGAAGCATTCCGTCTAAACGGCCTTGAAAGCGCATGGGACAATGTAGCGGCAGTTGTAGTGCAGCCGGGCGTCGAATTCGGGGATGACAGCATACATGAGTATGACCGTGATGCGGCAAAGGCACTCTGTGAGGAACTGAAAAACTATCCGAATCTCGTTTTTGAAGGCCATTCGACCGATTACCAGACGGCTGAAGCGCTGAAAGCAATGGTGGAAGACGGGATCGCGATACTTAAGGTAGGGCCGGCTCTCACTTTCGCACTCAGGGAAGCGCTTTTCGCACTGAATCATATTGAGAATGAACTGCTTAAAGGCAAAAGCGGAACCGAGCTTTCAAATTTCATCGAAGTGCTCGACGAAGTGATGGTCAGAAACCCCGAAAACTGGATAAAACACTATCACGGGGATACGGAAAAGCTGCGCCTCGCGAGAAAATACAGTTTTTCGGACAGATGCCGGTATTACCTGCCGCTGCCCGAAGTACGGCACGCGCTGGACAGGCTGATGCGGAACCTTAAAACCGTTGACATACCGCTGTCACTGATAAGCCAGTATATGCCGGTTCAGTATGATCGAATCAGAGCCGGCCTGCTCGGAAAAGAGCCTGAAAGTCTTGCTAAGGACAGGGTTGTCAATTGTATTGATAAGTATTTGTATGCCGTAAAACCGTAAAAATTAAGAAAGGGGCTGATTGTAGTGCTTAAGGGCATTCCTGGCATTTTATCGCCGGAGCTTTTGAAAGTATTGATGGAGATGGGACATGGGGATGAAATTGTCCTCGCGGACGGCAATTTTCCCGCCGCGTCAATCGCTAACAGGCTTGTTCGCTGTGACGGGCACAATATTCCGGAGTTATTGGATGCTATACTGAAATTTTTCCCGCTCGACCCGTATGTTGATTCACCCGTAGCTCTTATGCAGGTGGTTCCGGGCGATCCGGTCGAGACTCCGATATGGGACGTGTATAAGGATATTGTTAACAGGTACGAACCTGAAAACAACAAGTTTGAGCATATTGAGCGGTTCGCTTTTTACGAAAGGGCAAAAAAGGCGTATGCCGTGGTTGCCACAGGGGAAAAAGCGCTGTATGCGAATATCATTCTTAAAAAAGGCGTCGTGGTTGAAAAATAGGCGTTAATACAGGTACAAAGGCCGGCAGAAATTGAAAAATTTTCAGTTGGGCGAAAAATATATTATAAGGGGGAGATTGAATATGACTGCAAGAATTAACGATGCGGTTGATCCGGGTCTTGTTCCGCAGAGGACTTTAAAGGGCGGCGATAAGATCCCGTGCATCGGAATGGGAACATTCGGGTCGGATCGTTTTTCCGGCGAGGATATCGCCGCGGCGGTAAAAGGAGCGATTGAAGTCGGATACAGGTTGTTCGACTGTGCTTCCGTTTACGGAAATGAGCACCTGATTGGCGAAGTACTGGAAGAAGCGATGAAAAAAGGCATTAAAAGAGAAGAATTGATTATTACGTCGAAAGTATGGAATGACATGCATGGGAAAGGGGATGTGCTGCGGTCTTGTGCGCAGTCCCTCAAGGATTTGAGGCTTGACTACATCGATATCTATTTCGTGCACTGGCCGTTCCGGAATTTTCATCCGAAAGGGGCTCCGCCGGATTACCACAACAAGGACGCAAAACCATACAACCATGAAGAGTACATGGAAACGTGGTACCAGATGGAAAGACTGGTGCAGGCCGGTTACGTAAGGCATATCGGAACTTCAAACATGACGATACCGAAGCTGAAACTGCTTCTCAGGGATGCCCGGATTATGCCTTCGGCTAATGAAATGGAACTTCATCCGTGCTTCCAGCAGCCCGAGCTGTTCAATTTCTGCGTCGAGCACGGTATACAGCCCATCGGTTTCTGTCCCATCGGTTCACCGACAAGACCGGATCGTGACAAGACACCTGATGATTATGTTGATATAGAGGATCCGGTCGTAGTTAAAATCGCGAAGGCGCACAATGTGCATCCCGCGGTAATATGCCTGAAATGGGCGGTACAGCGCGGTCAGATTCCGATACCGTTCTCTATTTACAGGCATGAATACGTAAGCAATATCCGCTGCACGATCGAGGATCCGCTGACAGACGAAGAAATGAAGGAACTGGAAGGCGTCGACAAGAACTGCCGCCTTATTAAAGGGCAGGTATTTCTGTGGGACGGCGCAAAAGGCTGGGAAGACCTCTGGGATGTAGACGGTGTAATTCCGGGTTAATTAATCGGATAACCTCATTCAGACCTCAGGCCATTTAATAATAGTTGACCGGACGCACGCAGCTGTTTAAGCCGTGTGTCCGGTCAATTATTTCATACCCGTTTCGGTTTTCTTTTTCCGGTACATTCTATTCCAATGCTAAAACAACAACGGATTTCGCAGGCATAAAAACGGTTATTTCCCCCTCGTTAACGCAAAACTCGCCGAAGGGTTCGGGTTTCACCGCGGAAGGATTTTCAAACGTATTATGCGCGTTCATTTTATCCGCGGTCAGTATTTTCCCGCTGATCCTTCCGAAATGTTTTCCGGGCGAGAAACAGGTTATTTTCTCGGCTTCGGCCGGGTGCAGGTTGCATAATGATATGTGAACTGTATTTTCGTTGTCCACTGACGCGGAAGCGCTGATTTTCGGGATTGACTGCCCGTTCATCGTGTAATTTCCTGAAGATACCGACAAGGGCAGAAGCTCCGCCTCCTGATGCGCCTTATACATATTGAACACATGGTACGTCGGTGTAACGATCATTTTTTCGCCTTCCGTCAGTATTACTGCCTGAAGCACGTTGACCGTCTGCGCGAGGTTTGCCATTTGAACCCTGTCGCAGTGATTGTTGAAGATGTTAAGATGGATACCGGCCACAAGGGCGTCACGCAGTGTGTTCTGCTGATAAAGGAAGGCCGGGTTCGTACCTGGCTCAACATCAAACCATGTGCCCCATTCATCAACTATCAAACCGATCCGCTTATCCGGATCATACTTGTCCATAATACTTGAATGTTTCTTTACGAGTTCTTCCATGAACAGCGCGTTTTTCATAACGGAGAACCATTCGTCCCCGGAGAAATTTGTCGCTGAGCCTTTGACGGACCAGTCGGTTGATGTTCTCGTATAGTAATGCAGGCTTAAGCCATTCATCAAGTGCCGGGCTTCGCGCATTAAAACCTCGGTCCAGTGATAGTCGTCAACGGATGCTCCGCCGGCTATTTTATATATTTTATTCCCGCCGTAGTTTCTTACGTAAGTCGCATACCTGCGGTATTCGTCCGCGTAATACTCCGCGCGCATATTCCCGCCGCAGCCCCAGTTTTCATTTCCTATGCCGAAGAACGGCAGTTTCCACGGTTCCGACCTGCCGTTTTTGCTTCTCAACTCCGTCATCGGCGATTTTCCATCAAAAGTGATATACTCGACCCACTGCTGCATTTCCTGAACGGTACCGCTTCCCATATTTCCGCAGATATATGGATCCGCCCCGATCAGTTCGCAGAATTTTAAAAACTCATGCGTTCCGAAGTGGTTATTTTCGACGACGCCTCCCCAGTGTGTGTTTATCATGCTTGGGCGCTGCTCATACGGACCAATCCCGTCCATCCAGTGATATGTATCGGCAAAGCAGCCACCGGGCCAGCGCAGTACGGGTATCTTTATTTCGCGCAGAGCATCGATTATATCGTTCCGCAGTCCGTCGGTATTCGGTATGGGCGATTCTTTTCCAACCCATATGCCTCCGTAGATGCAGCGCCCGAGATGCTCCGCAAAATGCCCGTAAATGTTTTTGTTAATTCTCCCAATCTTTCTGCCTGTATCTAGTATAATGTACGCCATTGCAAACCCTCTTTCATTTGTTATGCCGGCAGTGCCGCGGAACGTACACGCCGCGGGTGCCGGTACTGTATGATGTATTATCGTACACCTTTATTGTCATGATTTTTGCCCGGATTATCGAGGACACGGAAATATACGCTGAACTTCTCATAGCCAATGTCATAAAGCGGAACAAAACGGATATTCCTGTCCTGCCCGCGTGTCCTGTAGCTTGTTATCCAGTTGCTCCATTCGCGTTCATTATCGGGAGTAAGAAGCGTTTCAGGATGATTTGTATCGCCGTACAGGACGCGGTCTTCATCACACAGACCCGCGAGTACAACGGGGCCTTCCATGAAAGCCACCACTTCGGGATCATCGGGCAGTGGACATGCTGTAAGTGTTTTTTCAAATTCGACGGTTACCTTATCTTTATTCCACGTCCTGTGCAGGCTTAAGAATGCGGAAGGCTGAAGGTCTGCGGCCTGTTTTTCTCCGTTGACATAAACGGATGCGCCTTTAATCCACCACGGAATCCTTAGTTTTAAGTCAAATTCCGCAGGCTTGTCGCAGTCGATAGATAAATCGGCCATCAGGGACATCGGCCTGTGTTTTATTTCCCTGCTCAGGGGGTTTACAGCCGCGCAGCTTCCCGCGCGCGTGTTTATTTCCTGCGTGATGACAACATTCGTTCCGTCCGTACTCCAGCTAACCCGCGACGGGATGTATTGGCATACGGCTATACCGCTGCTGCCGTCGTAATATATGCCCCGGTTGTGCGTCGCATTGGCCTGCACAAGGGTTCCGTGGCAGCACCAGAAGTCTTCCGTAGCGGAGCCCCAGCCCTTGCGTGACCCCGGCCGCAATGGCAGGAAGTACGATATAAGACCTTTTGTCGGGAATTCGTGCTTATATCCGTTAGGAAATGAACCTTCCCAATATCCCTGGGCCATTATCCCGTTATACAGGTTTCTTTCCCAATAATCCGCATATGCGGGGTCGCCGGTCCAGCGAAATAAAAACTCGGCAAGGCGCATCATGTTGTAAACCGTGCAGTGTTCCTGGTTTTTGTCACCAAGCCTTGCGGACATCGCATACGGAGGCGTCCAGACTTCACCGCACGTCTGGCCGCCGGTGCAGTACGTTCCCCTTTCGGTGACGGCCATGCGCCAGTAACTCTCAACAATGTCTCTCCAGCGCTTTTCGCCCGTTACTTCCCATGCGCGCGCAGCTCCGAGTACCTCAGGTATCGTTGTGTTCGCGTGCATGTTTGTGAGCACATCGACTCCTTCAAGCAGCGGATCGAAAAGACGCCGGCGGTAATAGCGCTGAATCAGATCATAATGTTCGCCGCTGCGGGTTATTTCGTATAAATCCGCCCAGATTTCCAGCATTCCGCCTGTTTCAAAGTCCAGAATATCATCAAACTGTTCGCGCGTGAATTGGCCTGACCACCTATGGAACCACCTGGCCCATGAAACGGCTATATCGAGCGCTTGTTCATTCCCCGCGATGCGGTACATATCCAAAAGGCCCATAAAGGTTTTGTGCAGGGTATACTGCGGCGCCCATACGTTTTTTCCGGCGGCAATCAAGTCCAGATACTTTTCCGGGATCGAACCGGCCCATTCACCTCCGTTTTCTTTCTGGCATTTTCCAAGTTCCGATACTATCCTGTCGGCCTTTCCCTTGATCTCGGTGTCACCTGTCGCAGCGTACAGCCTGGCCGCCGCGGAAAGCCAGTGCCCGAGGAAATGCCCCCTTAGCTGGCACGTTGGAGATTCCCATCCCCAGTGGATATCATTGTCGGGTTTTTTCACAGTGCTCCATAAACCCGCTTCAAAATAATGGTTTCTCAACAGGTTTTCGGTATTCAGGCTTAAAAGATACCTGCGGTTCAATTCAACCTTCTTTTTGAGGATTCCCGGGAGCAGTTCAACGGCATTATACGGCAAGTCCCTGTAAATTGTATTCATTCCGCCTTTCTCCTTTCCGGTTCAGTACTGTAAAGACGTGATTTTAGTATAACGTTTTACTATGACACAGGTTACATCTATTATACAATACTGAAGAAGAAAGATAAACCAAAAAAGATGATGCGGTTTTTCATCATCACGCTATGTTCCTTTCAGTATTAATTAATTATGATACATATCCTTTAAAGATTCATTATGGTAAAATATATATGACATCATATGTTTATCGTTTTTTCTCTTATTATAGTCATGCCTTAAACGCAGCTGCAGCGGGCGCATAACACAAGCCTCATACCATGTCGCACTTCTTTTCGTAAAGCGCAACTGCAGCGGGTGCATAGCCTGCCGCGGCTGGTAAAGCCCGTACATGAACCGGCTTTGTACACAGATTTAATGAGGTGCATAAAGGAGGATTGGACATGCCGCCGAAAAAAAGCACCGGACAGGTTCAACAGTGGGATATATTTGAACTGGCACTGGAAGGCCCGGATACGGAAAACCCGTTTACGGATATAAACTTAACTGGCGAATTTACATGCAATGGCAGAACCATTGTGCAGGAAGGCTTTTATGACGGGAACGGGATTTATAAAATACGTGTTATGCCGGATATACAGGGGAACTGGACGTACAGGATTTTCAGCAGCAGTGCGCTCATGGACGGGATTACGGGCAGTTTCACGTGCATAAAACCTTCGGGAATAAACCACGGCCCGGTCAGGGTGCGGGATACATACCATTTTGCGTATGAGGATGGTACTCCGTTTTATCCTTTCGGTACAACGTGCTATGCGTGGACTCACCAGGGAAATGAATTGGAAGAGCAGACGCTCACGGCTTTATCGGTTTCGCCGTTCAATAAAATAAGAATGTGCGTGTTCCCGAAGCATTACGAATATAATTATAATGAGCCTGAACTGTTTCCGTTTGAAGGCAGTGCCGAAAGAGGCTGGGATTTTAAGCGGTTCAATCCGGAGTTTTTCCGCCATCTTGAATTAAGGCTCAGAAACCTAATGGAACTTGGAATAGAAGCCGATCTGATACTTTTCCATCCCTATGACAGGTGGGGTTTTTCCAAAATGGATCCCGAAACCGACGAACGGTATCTGAAATATATTGTAACGCGGCTTTCCGCTTTCCGGAATGTGTGGTGGTCGCTGGCAAATGAATATGACCTTATGAACAAGGCGATAAAAGACTGGGAAAAATTCGCCGGAATTATTATGCGCTATGATCCTTACTGCCATTTGCGTTCAATCCACAACTGCTTTCATTTCTATGATCACACAAGGCCGTGGATAACGCACTGCAGCATTCAGAGGGTTGATGTATATAAAACAACTGAGCTTGTCAATGAATGGCGCGAACGGTACAGGAAACCCGTGATAGTAGATGAGTGCGCGTATGAAGGCAATATAAACCACGGGTGGGGGAATATAACCGGCGAAGAGCTCGTGCGGAGGTTTTGGGAAGGCGTCCTCCGGGGCGGATATGTAACGCACGGCGAAACATATATGGACCCGAAAGAAATCCTGTGGTGGTCGAAAGGAGGATGGCTGCACGGGTCAAGCCCGCCCAGGATAGCATTTTTAAGAAAGATCGTTGAAGAAGGCCCCGGAAAGGGATTGACCTATGTGCCTCTTGAATGGGACAGTGTATGCGGAGGCGTCCCGAATGAATACTACATATTTTATTTCGGTTTTTTCAGGCCTTCCTTCCGTATATTCCGTATGCCGAAGGGCATGCAATTCAAGGTTGATGTGATTGATACGTGGAATATGACGATAAATGAACTCCCGGGCACTTTTGAAGGGGATTTCCGCATAGAACTGCCCGGTAGAAGCTATATCGCGGTGAGGATGAGGAAAGTCTGAAACTGAAATAAAATTTACGAACCATGGAGGATAGTTATGAAAGCTGTCATTAACACCAGGAACAAAAAAGGCAAAATAAGCAGGCATATTTACGGACACTTCTCGGAACACCTGGGACGCTGCATTTACGGAGGATATTGGGTCGGAGAGGATTCCCCGATTCCGAATGTTAACGGTATCAGGACGGATATAGTGGAAGCGATGAAAGCGATAAAAGTCCCCAATATCCGCTGGCCCGGTGGCTGTTTCGCGGATGATTACAACTGGATGGACGGAATAGGTCCGAAAGAGACCCGTCCTCCGATAGTAAATACGCATTGGGGAGGCGTTCTCGAGAACAATCATTTCGGTACGCATGAATTCATGGATTTATGCGAGCAAGTTGGCTGCGAACCGTATATCTGCGGTAATGTCGGAAGCGGTACGGTCCGTGAAATGAGAAATTGGGTCGAATATCTGACCGATGACGGCAATTCACCGATGGCGCAGCTTAGGCGCAAGAATGGGAGAGACAGGGCATGGAATATCCAATTCTTCGGCATAGGAAATGAGAACTGGGGCTGCGGCGGGTATATGAAAGCCGAATATTATGCGAATGAATTTCGAAGATACGCAACCTATGTGAGAAATTACAGGGAAATGGGAAAAACAAACTGGTGGGAGGTACCCCCGCTGATCAAGATAGCCGGGGGCGCCAATGTCGAAGACCTGCAATGGACCGAAACTCTTATGCGTGAAGCAGGAAGATTCATGGGCGGATTATCGGTGCACTGCTATATCAGCCCCGGAGAAGAATCGCACGGAACGGTATTTTCGAAAAAAAGCTGGTACCAGACTGCCGTTAACACTTTGAAGAAAGAGTCCCTGCTGAAACAGAATATGAGCATTATGGACTATTATGATCCGGAGAAAAGAGTACTTTTGGCCGTGGACGAATGGGGAATATGGGTTGATAATGAACCCGGAACAAATCCGGGATTCCTGTACCAGCAGAACACAATGCGCTCCGCTATGAGTGCCGCGCTGATGCTGCATATCTTCCAGAAGTACCCGGAGCGCATCCGCTTATGCAATCTCGCGCAGACCATAAATGTACTCCAGGCCATAATCCTTACCGAAGGGGCAAGAATGGTCAAAACACCGACATATCACGTGTTTGATCTGTTCAAAAACCACCAGGATTCATATTATATTCCTGCTGAGTGGGATGAAAAACCCGAAACAATACAAATGGGGCTGCCGAATGCGGATATTTCTGCATCCTGCCGTGATAACGGGAATATTTTTGTTACGATTGTAAACCTTTCGGCGGATAATAAAGCCGAAATAGTTCTTAACTTTGCCGGTAAAAAAGCAAAAAGCGCAAAAGGCGGCTTTATAAGCGGTGAAGTTACCGCTCATAACACGTTTGACAACCCGGATACGGTTCACGTGCGGGAATTAAGCGATATACGGATTGTTGACGGTGAAGTGCTGCTGGGATTGCTCCCATGCGAGATTGCGGCAGTTGAAGTGGAATTCGAGTAAGCCTGCGAAACAAAGGGTGAGATTAGTTGAACAGATGCATCAAGTGCACAGGCAGCGTTTACGTTTCAGAGGAAGAGATAGAAGAAGGAATAAGAAAAGTTATCGAATCGGGCGTGCCGATAGCGGATGAGGACTTGTACCTGAAGAGGCTTAACACTTGTTATTCCTGCGAACGGCTTGCATACGGAACAACATGTATGAGCTGCGGGTGCATCGTAAGAATAAGGGCGCTGAATGCACTGCGCATCTGCCCGCATGAATCCGGAAGCAGATGGTGACGGTGCCGCCGCAGGCATGTGAAAAAATGCGGATTATTCCGGCTGCTGCCGGGACTAAATAAAAAATACCGTTTTAAGGAGGATTGTTATGGTAAAAGAAGTTAAAGTCCCTTCTGCGGGAAAACCTTTCAGGAACAACGCGACATTTTGTGTCGGCACGGGAAGGATTGGGCTCGCGCTTCAAAAAGAGTATGTTGAGCATTTGAAAGTTGTGCAGGAATCGATAAATTTTAAATATATCCGCGGTCACGGGCTGTTCTGCGACGATGTCGGCATCTACCGCGAAGAAGAGATTGACGGAGAAACGCACGTTTTTTATAATTTTACATATCTTGACCGGATAATCGATTCGTACCTTGAAAACGGCATCAGACCTTTTTTAGAACTCGGGTTCATGCCGGAAAAACTGAAAACTGGCGAGCAGACTGTTTTCTACTGGAAGGGAAATGTCACGCCGCCTTCCTCGTATGAGAAATGGGCGGGACTTGTTGAGAATACGCTGACGCATCTTATCGAACGGTACGGCCGGGAAGAGGTTATCACCTGGCCGGTTGAAGTATGGAATGAACCTAATATCGCGTTTTGGGCCGGATCAATGGAAGAGTACTTCAAACTTTATGATTACTCGGCAAAAGCAGTGAAAAAGGTTGATCCGCGCCTGAAAGTAGGCGGCCCCGCAATATGCGGTGTCGAAACTGAAAAATGGCTGCGTTCTTTTTTTGAACACTGTATAAAAAACAATTCGCCGCTTGATTTTATCACGCGGCACTGTTATACGGTAGATAAACCAATCCGCAAAGGTCATTTTATATATCACGGCATATACCGTCCGACATACATGATTGAAGAATTGAAGGAAACAAGAAAGATAATGTCCGATTATCCCCAAATCGCAAACATGCCGCTTCACATTACCGAATTCAACAGTTCTTATGTTCCCGTCTGCCCGATACACGACACGACTTTCCATGCGGCCTATATCGCCCGGATTCTAAGCGAAGCCGGCGAATACGCGGATTCATATTCTTACTGGACTTTCAGCGATGTGTTCGAGGAGTTTGATGTTCCGAAATCTGTTTTTCACGGCGGTTTCGGCCTTGTTGCGTTTGGTTCGGTAAAAAAACCCGTATTCCACACGTTTGAGTTTTTCTCAAAGGCGGGAAAAGAACTGCTTTACCGCGATGAAAACCTCATTGTTACGGAAGATGACTCAAGATACGTCATAATCGGCTGGAACTGGCATGATAAGAGCGAAGGCAAGCCGGAACAGAGCATATCGTACTCTCTTACGATTCCTTCCATCGGCAAACAGGCGATTCTCATTAAAAAGCAGGTCGGAGGAGACAACGCGAACCCGCTCCGGACATGGAACAACCTTGGAAAACCGCGCAGCCTGAACAGCGAGCAGAGGAAGATATTGCTTGCGGCGGCGGAACCGCTTCAGACAGACATGAAATTATACGAGCGGAACGGTTATTATGAAGCGTTTATCGATATTCCGGGCAACCATCTGTGCATGCTCGAAATTTTGCCCGTGAACGATATTTCCGATACATATGACGGTTTTGACGAAGAACAAATATATGGTTTATAAATATAATTCAATTGCCGTATGAAAGGTAAAGGTGAATAAAATGTCAAAAATTAAAGATTTGACTGCTGTCCTGCCCAACGGGCAAATGTTTGATTTTTGGGAAGTCCCGCAGGAATATGACAGGGAAATCCACGTAGACAACAATCATCCGAACGCGTCGGACGATAATGACGGCACTCCGGACAGGCCGTTTAAAACTATCAATGCGGCGGCGCAGGTCGCGCAGCCCGGTACGCGCGTACTGATTCACCGCGGGGTTTACCGCGAAACGGTCCAGCCCGCAAGAGGCGGTTTGAGCCCGTCGAAGATGATCAGTTATGAGGCTTTTGAAGGAGAAGAAGTTATCATTAAGGCTTCCGTTGAGGTTAATTATTTCAAACCGAGTACGGGTTGGAGGCTCACAAGAGGATTCAGGGAAGATCCTTCAAAAACGGTGGGTATAAAAATATGGGAAATAGAGCTCGATCCGGAAGATTTTAAAGGCTACAATCCGTTCTGTGCCGTAAATATCCTGCATGACAGGCTGTATATCGAATATGACAAGACGGATATGACACCGTACTTAAACAGGAGGGGAATGGTATTTGTCGACGGCAAACCGATGAAGCAGGTCCCGCTGTACTATATGCTCGCTGAATCGGACAACACGTACTGGGTTGAAGCAAACGGCCAAAAGGTGCATATCCGGCTCGCAGGAGATGATGATCCGAGAAATCATACGATAGAGCTGACGAACCGGGAGCAGTGCTTCGCGCCGAAGATCCCGTTCCTGTCATATATCAGGGTAAAAGGGCTGACGCTGGCCCATGCGGCTACCGGCGCCCCCGTACCGCAGAGAGGCTCGCTGTCGTGCTACCGAGGACACCATTGGATCATAGAAGACTGTACCATTGACTGGGCTAACGGAACGGGTATCGACTGCGGAAACGAATGCTGGCATCACACGATAATTGAAGGCCAGATAATCGGAAACAGCATCATCCGGAGAAACACGATTAAAGATGCGGGAGTGTGCGGAATTGCGGGAATGTTCGTAAAAAACATGCTGATAGAAGACAACCTGATAGTAGGGACAGGATGGCAGCGGATGGAGCGTTCCTGGGAAGCAGGCGGAATCAAACTGCATAATTCCGTGAATTCCCTTATTCGCCGCAACGTAATAAAGGAATGCTACGGGTGCGACGCGCTGTGGCTTGATGTAGGCAACGAGAATAACCGCATAACTTCCAACGTGTTTATCGACGGCATAAATTCGAGGGAGCATATATTTATCGAGTGCACGCGCGATACGGAAAACCTCATCGATAACAATATAATCTGGAATGTTGAAGGCAGGTATGATAAAAGCGCGATAAAGGAAGAACCCGGTTCTTCGGGCTGGTATAAAACAACAGAAGACGTTATACGGAACGGGTACGGAATTTACCTCGAAGGGACGGACAGGCTCAGAATAGTGAACAACCTGATAGGCAAATGCGACAAGGCGGGATTTTTTGCGAAAGTGGTGGCATTCCGTCTCATGCTTAAGCGTGGAGGGACATCGAGGGAGAATAAGTTCTTTAACAATATTTTTTACGAATGCGGGGAAGCCGCCGTTATACTACCAAATGAGCATAACGAACTGGACAGGAACGCATATTCGAAAATGCCTCCCGGGTACCTGCGCGTAATGTATCCCGAACCGGAGATGTGCCTCGATTTGGAAACATGGAGGGAATTCTGCGGTTTTGACAAGGCCGGCTGCGAATGCGATATGGAAATAAACATAAACAGTGATGATCTGACAATGGAAATAACGGTCAATGGAGAGCTTCCCGAAATGAAGACGGACGAAAAAGTGCTAACCGACTATTTCGGCGAAAAGACGAAAGATTTAAGGGTACCCGGACCATTTAAAAAACTGGTTGGCGGGAAGAAGATGCGGTTCAGTATTGATCCGCGGAAAATCGGAAAATAACTGCCGGGATTTCCATTCGTAAATAAAAACGGTTTGTCCGGGAAGCTAATCCCCGGCAAACCGTTTTATTCTGTGATTAATGAAGCACGCTGCTGCCCGTTTATTTCATAGCTTCCAGCTTGGCGTTAAGTTCAATCGTAAATTTGGCCTTATCAAACTCAACAAGTTTCTGGAACCCGTAACCATTCATCTGTTCGGACATTTCATCCCACATTGCGTCGAATGCTGCGTCGTCGCTGGCAAAAACCATTCTCCATGAATAGTCGCGCAAGGTATCTGCGCACTGGCTCCGGATAACGGAAATATCCGGTGTATCGCTTGGCAGTGATACACTGACATTCGGGCTTACAATCAGGACATTATTCTTTTTCATATATTCAACAGGCTCCGATGCGCCGAACTTTTCAGCCCATTCCCTTTTCATCTGCGTCATTGTGGCCTGCTTATAAGTACTCCAGTATTGGTTTGAATACGGTTCACCGGTATTCGGGTTTATGCTGATCGCGTCAACAATCCACTGGTTGATTGCGTTGTTGCCGTCCTGGTATCCTCCGCCGCCCCATTCTTCAGGAACGGGCAGGTTATCCATAAGCGCGTTGTCATTTATCAAAGTGAATTTCCCGTCGGGGCCTACCGTATAGTTAAAGCCTTCTATACCATTGTGCTGGAAGGTTAAGCCTTCGGGGCTTGCGTACCAGTCAAGGAAATCCATAATTCTTTGATATTTCTCGTCGTCAACCATCGAACCGACACCGAATACACGGCCGCTTCCGTAGTATGTGTCGGAATCGGCATAATAGATCTGGTCTTTCACCGGGATAAAGATAAATGCCGTGCCGTTTTTCAGCCTTTCCTGCGTGTTCCAGAATCCGACCTGCCAACTGTACCACATAAGATAAACCTGACCGGCTGACATTTTAGCACATGCGGAATCCCAGTTCTGCGTGCCGGAATCAGGATCGACGAGTCCGCGCCTGTATGCTTTGTTGAGGAATTTCAGGATTTTATAATATGCGGCGTTTTTATCAATTACTGTTGTAAATGTATTATCCGGCTTTAAAATAAGTGATTCCTTTATCTTTTCACCGTACCAGGTTGTAAGCTGAACAACATTGGCGATACCCATCATGCCGTCATTGTTGTCCCAGTCCGGCCATAATGAAAACGGATATGCGGGGTCCCCGTCCTTGTTCGTAGGATGAGCCTCCTTCATTGCGGCAAGAACATCGAGCAGTTGATCAAGGTTTTCAATATCGGGGCGTCCCAGTTCGGAGTAAAGATCCCATCGCAGTAACGGGCTTGAATAAACGACATCCTGGGAGTATGAAGTCGGCGAAGTATTTGTCATCTGGCAGGGGATACCGTAAATCCTGCCTGCATCATTGCCGGGCAGGTTATTGTTGTATACTTCAATCTGTTCTCTGTAATCCATCAGGTTCGGACAGTTTTTAATCTCATTGGTTATATCTTTAATAAGACCTGTCTGTACGCAGTCGGCAAAATCAGAGTTTTCAAGGATTACAATGTCACCCAGATGTCCCGTGCTTGCACGTGCATGGTAGATTGCTTCACCGGCGACCTGGGGCGCGATAATGTTAAGTTCAATGTTAAACCTGTCATTAACTACCTTCCGGAACCAGCCGGTTTGCATTCCCTGATAATTGGCTGCTACATCATAAATATCGATTGTCAGTGTTTTATCATAAGATTTGCCGCCGCTTGAATCCGGAGAGCCGGAAGAATCCGAAGGCTTAGTGACTGATGTGTCCGGTGCGGTGCCGGAACCGGTGGTGCCTGTACATCCTGCCGTCAAAGCTGTTAACATCGCTGCAAGCAGTAATACCGAAACCAATTTTTTCAGTTTCATATAAATTTTGCCTCCTTTAATTAATAATATAATAACAATGAATATAAGTTCATTGTCATTTATCCTTTTACGGCACCTATCATTATTCCCTTTATAAAAAACCTCTGAAAAACGGGATAAACAAGGACTATAGGCGTTACTACGACGACTGTTACCGTCATGCGTATCGAAGTCGCGGTCTGTGCCGTTGCGAGAGTTGCGGCTATGGATGTCGATGAAGTGGCGCTGACAAGAGCTTTAAGGGAGCTTGCCTGGTTGATGTACTGGTACAGCGTAAACTGAAGCGTGTGGAGTTTACTGTCCGTCACGAGCAGCAATGTGTCCTGAAACGAGTTCCACTGCTGAACTGCGGCAAATATAGCAATTGTCGCCATAATAGGTTTGATAACGGGAAGCATGATTTGAAAAAAGATCCGTAAAGTTCCGGCTCCGTCTATTTGAGCGGCTTGCTGCAGTTCTATCGGAATGGATTCCACGTAAGTTTTGCAAAGAACAATATAGAAAGGCGATACTGCCAGCGGGAAAATATACCCCCAGAAGTTATTTGTCAGGCCGAGATTGCGCATCGTTATGTACCAGGGAATAATACCCGCGTTAAAATACATCGTAGCCACAACGAAGCGGTACCACAGCTTTCGTTTCCACAGCGTTTCCCTGGTAAACATATAACCGAGAAAAGCCGCGATGATTACTGTTAGAGATGCGCCTATTGCTGTACGCGCTACGGAAATTTTAAAGGACTGGAACAGGTTCGGGATCTTCAACACTTTGACATAATTCGTAAAATGCAGGCCTTTTATCCAAAAGAGCACTTTGCCTCTTTCGCTTAAGTCGTTTGCGCTGAGCGTGTTGATAAAAATGTAATAAAACGGGTAAACGCATACAAAAGCGAAAAAAGTGTAAATTATGTATGAAAAAATACTGACAAGGCTGTCCTGCAGACCCATTTTTATATTTCGTTTCTTAATATACTTTTTGGCAACCAATATATTTACCCCCTGTCTTATAGAAAACCTTCACCTCTGACCATTTTTGAAAAAGCATTTGTCAGGCATAGAAGAAGGACACTGACAATGCTTTTCAAAATGCTGATTGCTACGGAGAGTGAATAACCGCCGCCGCCCATTGCAAGGTTATATACATATAAATCCAAAACCTGAATATACTCTTTATTGAACGCATTCTGGAAAACGAAAAACTGTTCCATGCCGTTCGAAAGGAAATTCGCGAGATTAAGCATTACCAAAACAAAATATGTAGGCATCAGGCTGGGGAGAGTAACATGCCATATAATCTGCAGTTTGGACGCCCCGTCTATCCTTGCTGCCTCGTTCATCTCTTCATCAATACTGCTTATCGCCGCAATGTACATTATTGCCGCCCAGCCCGCGTTTTTCCATGTGAGCCACAGCCACATCCTGAACCAGACATGTTCGGAAGACTGCAGAAACATTTTAGGCGTCTCGATAAGTCCCAGGCTCATTAATATGGAATTTACGGCGCCTGTGCTGTTAAGAATACTGAAAGCAATTGAATATACCAATACCCAACTGATAAAATTCGGAAGCGTTGTTACTGTCTGAACAAATTTCCTGTAAGGCCTGCTTTTGATTTCGTTGAGGAAAATAGCGAATACCATTGGGAACCAGGAAAACATAAGACTCAGGCCGCTGATAGCGAATGTATTTCTGAGAACCTTCAGAAGCTGGTTTACCTTGGTGCTGTTATCGACCATTGATATAAACCACTTAAACCCGACAAACTTGTCCATTGTCAACGGGAATGGGGGCTTGTAATCAAAAAATGCATATATCCAGCCATAGAGCGGATAATACGAAAAAACGGCAACCAGAACAATAAATGGCAGGATGTATAAAAATTCGAGATATGACTGAGCTTTCTTTTTATCCTTCAATATGTTCATAACAATGCCTCACTTCTGCATTACTGTTTCAGAAAGACGAGGAACATTTATAGAACAGTATATGTGCTTGGGTTGCATGATATGTTCCATTTTATAGCAGCCGAATTAATAAAACCTTTTACTACATGAAAATTATATGCATAAAAATTGTTGGTTGTTAATTAAAATTATAGAAATAATTGTATACAAAATTATATATTTTACATAAAACAGATATTGTTTTTTGTGAAATATGATTGGAAATGCCGAACATTTGCAGGGAAATAGAAATTAAAACGTTTTATTAACATAATATGGCTTTCACAGGTTTGTAAAACACGACGTTAAGAGAGGCAGATTTTAATTGATCCTTTTTACGGATTCACGAATAACGAGTTGGCACGGTATTTCCGTAATATCCGGGTTTTTACCGGGCGTATAATTGTTTTCAAGCATTTCCAGCATGATTTTCGCGGATTCTTCTCCTATTTCTTTTAACTGAATTTGATTTGTCGTAAGGGCAGGTCTGAGGTATGCGGATATTTCGTTATTGTCATAGCCGACAACGGATATATCATCTGCTATCCTTATTCCTTTTTCATGGAGATAATCGTATGCGCCCGCCGCCATTACGTCATTCATGGAGAAAATAGCGGTCACGCCCATGTTAACCAGGTGTCCGGTTTCGTTATATCCTGATGCCCTCGTCCAGTCCCCGTATCTGATCAGATCGGGATTGAACAGGATTTTTTCGTCAAACAGGGCTTGCTGGTATCCGATGATCCGGTTCATTGTATGCAGGTTGTCGACAGCGCCGGCAATTACTCCAATCCTTCGGTGTCCCATTGAAATCAGATATTTGGTTATGTCATAAGCGCCTTTTTTGTCATCAATAATTACCGATGTAAAACGGGGATTCTTCGACAAACCGTATACAACTATCGCAGGAATTCGAAAATCATCCGGGAAACAGTTAATAACCCGGCAGTGGCCGGCAATATAAACAATACCGTCCACTTTAATAGACAAAAGTTCTTTAATTGACGGCTGAAGCGAGGATTGAAGCTTTTGCTCGCTGCTGTGCCCCGTATCCTGCCATTTGTCATAAATGCGCAGGTTTATTAATACTGTGCGGTAGTTATGCCCTTCAAGGCACGCCATGATTGCGCTGACTATAGGGGTTGTGCCGAACGCGGTCAAATCTTCCGCAATTATTCCTACAATCCGCGTTTTCTGCTTTCGCATTCCCTGCGCAAAATAATTCGGTTTATATCCGGTCCGTTCTATAACCTCAAGCACTTTGCGCCTCGTTTCTTCGCCGACGTTCGGCTTTCCGTTTATTGTATTCGATACGGTGCTGATTGATACGCCGCACATTTGGGCTATTTCTTTCAGTGTTATCAATGCACACAACCCTTTCATCGAAAATTTACATAATAAAACTTTTTTTATTTATTATATCAACGAATATAATAATTAGCAATTTTAACCGGAAAAAAAGACGAAATCTGGAAGAAGGGGTGAGATTTACATATAATATATGGGTTTTGAAATGGCTGCCGTAATATTGCAGCAGCAAAAATGCGGACGTTTAAAATAAAAACGTTTATAAAAAAGCGAAAAACAGGATTTTAGGATTTATATATTTTAAATGCGTAAGAATTGGAGTAAAATTGTAATATAATAAAATGTTTTACCGATAACCGGAAAATCCGGGGTTAATCCTTTCCGTAAATACCCGCTGCATTATGCCTGAGCTGATATTTAAGAAATATGATTTTTTATTGCAAGAAGAAAGGAGTTAAAAAATGCTTAGAGTTGTAAGAGTTGAAAATGGACTCGTCAGGGGACTGCCCGCGGCCGATCCGCGTATAACGAGTTTCAAGGGAATACCGTTCGCGGCTCCGCCGGTTGGAGAAAACCGCTGGAGGCCTCCGCAGCCTGCGAAAGATTGGGAAGGTGTTTTCAATGCTGTGGAATTTGCTCCGATATCGATGCAGGAAAAGACCGTTATTAATGTGAACAATATATACACAAGAGAATGGATGGTTGATCCTGATATTCCGATGGATGAGGACTGCCTTTACCTTAATGTATGGACACCGGCAAAAAGTGCCGATGAAAAGCTGCCCGTGTACGTATGGTTTTTTGGAGGCGGGTTCCAGGTCGGACATACGGCCGAGATGGAATTTGACGGTGAACGTATAGCAAGGCGCGGAGTAGTTGTAGTAACGGTTAATTACAGGCTTAATGTTTTCGGGTTTTTATGCCATCCTGAAATAACGGCCGAATCACCGGACGCTCCTGCTAATTTCGGCCTGCTTGACCAGCAGGCGGGCCTGCGATGGGTAAAGCGTAATATTGCCGCGTTCGGCGGCGATCCCGACAATATTACGATAGGAGGACAGTCCGCAGGCGGGGGAAGCGTACTGATTCATATTACATCTCCCAAAAACAAGGGATTGTTCCAAAAGGCGATTATCCAAAGCGGCGTATTTGCCCCGCTATATCCGAATAACCGGCTTCCGCGCCTTAACACGCCTTTGAGAGAGGCTGAACAGGAGGGTGTAAAATTTTTCGAATTCCTTGGTGTCTCGTCACTGTCCGAAGCCCGTAAGCTCGATGCGGAATACATACGGGATAAAGCGGTGGAGTATAAACATTTCTTTTGGCCTGTTTTGGACGATATTTTCATTGTAGGCGATCCGTTCGAGCTGTTTCTGGATAATAAGCGCATGATGGTTCCCGTGCTTTTGGGTCATACGTCGGATGAGTTCTTCAGTGTTCCTGAAGTAAAAAACCATGATGAATTCAGAAATATGGCAACAGAGCTTTTCGGCGATAATGCCGGTGAATTTCTTGCTCTCTGCGACGCTCAGTCGGGCAGCATCGACGATGTAATAAAAAGAGCGAGTGTTAATTCAATTGAATACGCGATCCGCATTATGGCGCAGGCAAATTTCGACACGCATGCGAACACGCCGATGTATTACTATAATTTCGACGCGGAAATACCCGGCTGGGACAATCCCGGAACCTTCCACTCGGTTGATCTTTGGTTCTTTTTCGAAACGCTTGCGAAGTGCTGGAGGCCTTTTGTCGGAAAACATTATGATCTGGCGCGCCAGATGTGCAATTACTGGGCAAACTTTATCCGCTCGGGCGATCCTAACGGAACGGATTCGACGGGTGAAGAAATGCCGCGCTGGGAGCCGTATACCACAGATGCGCCGTATGGGATGGTATTCGGTGATAAAGCGGAATTTGTAAGAAAACAGCCAAGTGATTTGATGAAGTTTCTCGTAAAGGAATATTTCAAAAAACGCCGTTAAATTATTGCTTAGATCTGATAGCATTATAAATCCGGCACACGGAAAAGCAGTGTGCCGGGTTTTATTTTGCCCGCGCTTAAAACGCCGTTTTCCTTTCTTTGCCGTAAAACCCGCAATACGGCTAAAATCAGCTTGTCCGTAGGGCAAGAAATACCGGCTAAAAAAGATTTTAAAAAAGAAAAAAATGTTATTGACATGGGAATAAAAAAATGCAATAATTAAATTCGGTTTATCGCGAAG
>LFRM01079282.1_pt1 | contig 24965 bp, 23 predicted proteins | sample 618341 | NCBI WGS metagenome assembly LFRM01 (sample SAMN03654438, study PRJNA283298) | anaerobic digester metagenome | isolation source: pool of bioreactors CSTR01a, CSTR02a, and CSTR03a thermophilic anaerobic... | place: Denmark: Kgs. Lyngby | collected 2014-05-21 | reverse complement strand
CAGCGTGTGGCAATCTCGGGCTCAGGTAACGTAGCTCAGTATGCAGCGCAAAAAGTTATTGAACTGGGTGGAAAGGTGGTTTCGTTATCGGACTCTGGTGGCACTATCTATATGCCAAAGGGAATGACTAGCGAGCAGTGGTCGTATTTGATGGACTTGAAAACCGTGCGTCGTGGACGTATTGAAGAGATGGCGAAGGAATTTGGGACGCAATTTTTGGCTGGACAACGTCCTTGGGGGCTTGAGTGTGATATCGCTATGCCTTGCGCAACGCAAAATGAGCTGAACGTTGATGATGCGCGGACCCTGATTAAAAATGGTTGTATCTGTGTTGCTGAGGGCGCCAATATGCCCTCTACGCTGGCGGCGATTGATTTGTTTCAGGACTCTGGCATCTTATATGCGCCGGGTAAGGCTTCTAACGCGGGTGGGGTTGCTGTCAGTGGTTTGGAGATGACGCAAAACGCTATGCGCTTACTGTGGACGGACGGGGAGGTGGACGCTAAGTTGCATAGTATTATGCAAGGCATTCATGCGGCCTGCGTTAACTACGGCAAAGAAAACGACAGGGTTAACTATGTTAAAGGTGCTAATACGGCGGGATTTGTAAAAGTAGCTGATGCTATGTTAGCGCAGGGTATTGTCTAGCGGGTTTACAGGTAATAACACTATAAAAAAGCAGCAGTCATTTAAATTTGTACTGCTGCTTTTTTTATTACGTGATAAAACTAAGGGTTGTACAGCAAGATTGCTTTAAACGTTGGCTGCCGCTATTTGGTAGGCGGTGACTAAAGCAATTTGCAAGCTGCCTGTATCGATCTCGCCAGTACCCGCTAAGTCGAGCGCCGTACCATGGTCTACGGATGTGCGAATAATAGGCATGCCTAACGATATATTCACGGCTGAACCAAAACCTTTGTGTTTCAGTACGGGTAGGCCTTGATCATGGTACATCGCTAAAACAGCGTCGCATTGCTTTAGATTGTTGGGTGTGAACACGCTATCAGCAGGTAGTGGACCAACGAGGTCCATTCCTTCTTTACGGAGACGTTCCAGCGTTGGCGCAATAATATCTAGCTCTTCACGACCGAGATGCCCGTCTTCACCTGCGTGCGGATTTAAGCCGCAGACAATGATACGCGGATTCTTAATACCAAATTTTCTGCTCAAATCATGGTGCAAAATACGGGTAACACTTTCTATGCGTTCTGTAGTAATGGCATCAGCAACTTCACGCAGCGGTAGGTGAGTGGTAACTAGAGCTACGCGTAACCCGTGAGTTGCCAGCATCATCACCACCTGAGGTGAGTGAGTAAGCTCTTGTAAAAACTCAGTATGCCCAGAAAAGGGTACACCGGCTTGGTTGATGACGCCCTTGTGCGCGGGGGCAGTTATCATGGCGCTAAATAAGCCATCTATGCAGCCTTGTCCTGCTCGGGTCAAGGTTTCTAGTACATAAGGAGCGTTGGCGGTATTTAGTTGTCCGGCAACTGCAGGCTCATACAGTGGCGTGTGCCATACATAGAGTGACTGCTCAGGGGAGGGTAACTCAGGTAAGTTGTCTGGGTTTACTTCAATGATGTTTAATGGCAGGTCTAGTTGCTGAGCACGCTGTTTAAGTAATTCTGTATCGCTGATTACTATTACAGGATAGGGCTGGGCCTCTTGAGCTAAGAAAACGCACAAGTCAGGACCAATCCCTGCTGGCTCACCTGGGGTTAATGCAAAGCGCAGTGTCATAATTCTTTAATCTCCACGTAGGCTTCGTCACGAATTTCACGTAGCCATATTTGCAACTCTTCTTCATATTTGCGGTTATGAATAAGATTCAGAGCTTGTTGCTCACGCAACTCTTGACTGCTGTCAGTAATACGGCGATCCAGTACTTGTAGGACATGCCAACCGAACTGGCTTTCAAAAGGTTTGGATAGCTCACCTATAGCTGTATTGGCCATAATTGAGCGGAAAGCAGGTACTAGGTTTTGTGGGTCAGTCCAGTTGAGGTCGCCACCCTGCAATGCAGAGCCAGGGTCTTCGGAGTATTGTTTTGCCAGTTGTGCGAAATCTTCGCCACTGTTAATTCGCTCGTACAGGCGTTGTGCTAACTGCTGTGTTGCGGCTGGACTACGAATTTCGCTAGGTTTGAGCAGTATATGCCGTACGTGTACTTCATCACGCATGCTGTTATCTGTGCCCTGTTTGTCGAGTAGCTTTAAAATAATGATACCGCCGGCAGTACGCAGGGGTTCAGTAACGTCACCGATACTCATTTGGCTAACCATGGTATCAAAGGGCGGCGGCAGCTGACCTGCTTTACGCCAGCCCATATCCCCACCTTCAAGCGCATTTTCGCTGGCTGAGTAGCTCATAGCCAGCTGCTGGAAGTCCGCACCTTCGTGTAAACGTTTTTGCACGAGTTCTACTTTTTGTTCAACCTCAGCAATTTCGTCTGCGCTTGGGCTGTCTGATAGAGGGATGAGAATGTTGGCTAAACGGTAGTCTTCAGCCAACTGCATTTTGCCAAGGGTGGAATTGAGGAAGTTTCTCACCTCCTGTTCGGTTACTTGGACTCGTTCGGCGACTCTATACTGGCGTACACGGTTGATGATAATTTCATTGCGAATTTGCTCACGCACATCGGCTTCTGATAAACCGTCTTGGCGCAACATGTTTAAAAAATCAGGCACTGTGGTTTGATTGCGCTGCGCGAGGCTGGCAATAGACTCATTAAGCTCATCATCTGCAATACGAATACCCGAGCGCTCACCAATTTGTAGCTGTAACTCATCCAAGATCATGCGGTCGATGACTTGTTGGCGCAGCATGTCTTCGGGAGGCAGCTCAGTGTTGCGGATACTGATATTTTTACGCACTTCCTGTAAACGCTTTTCGAACTGACTGTGCATAATGATGCCGTCATCTACGATAGCGGCAATACGGTCTAGGGGCTGTTCTGCGGCGTAGCTTAAACCTGCGGCACATAGCAGGCCGAGGCATAGTGTTTTGAGTGACTTAGTAAGCATTGTCTTCTCGTCGTTGATAACCAGGGATGCCTTCATCAAGGAAGGTGCTAACTTTATTGCCTGTGATACCGCCCAGGCCTTTTAGGATGATTTGCAAGAATACACCGCGATCAGGGCGGCGGTTATCTTCAGGGGACATGGTCCGCTCGTCATAGTCTACCCAATAACGGCTGACGAGGCGTACTTTCCAACAGCAATTATTGTATTCAAAGCCGCCAAGAGCTTCTAAGGTTTGGCTGCGGTTGTAGTCAAATTGCCAGCGGGCAATAGCGTTCCAGCGGGTAAAGATAGGCCACATTATCGAAGCATCGGTTTGTTCAACTTTGTAGAAATCTTTGTAAACTTGGCCTGTAGTTGTGTTGGTGTAATCGCCGCTGCCAGTGACATAACGGCCTAGTTTTTCATCAAAATAGACCCCATCGTTTGTATAACGGTAACCAAAGTTAAGGATTTTATTGAGATTATCTTCAGGCTGGTAGTTAAACATCATACTACCGGAGCGTGGACTGTGGGTTTCAGGATCCCAAGTATAGTTTGCGTTGAGCTTCCAGTCCTGATTGAAGCGATATATATACTGCGCAGCATAGGGAGAGCGCTTGCTAGTATTGCGCTCGTGCATTTTGTAATCGTTTTTATTAGCAGCATCCAGCATAACTTTGCGGTCACTGAAGTAATACGCTTGACCTACTGAAACCTGTTGCCGTTCAAAACCGGTGTCTTCTAGCCAACGGTAGGTAAGACCCAAAGAAACCTGGTTGCTATCACCGATGCGATCGCGTCCGGTAAAGCGATTGTCGCGAAACAAAGATGAGTAACTAAAGGAACTTTCGCCAGTATTAAATAAAGGCAGATCAATTTGGTCGGTGTAGGGCACATAAAGATAGAACAGGCGCGGTTCTATTGTTTGCGTGTAATTTTTACCAAACAACTCTGTTGGGCGATCAAAGTACAGACCGCTGTCTAGGCTATAAATGGGTAGGCTGCGACTCGGTGCGCTTTTAAATGTGCGGCCTGCTCCTATCGTTTGCCTGCCCGTCTTATCAAGCTCTAAATCATACTTGGTGTAAGCGAACTTAACGCTGGGCTTAATAAAGCCCCACATCCAATCCATAGGCATACTGAGTGCGGGTTCAATGTGCGCACGACTACCCTCGGCACGGTTAAGGCCTTTAAGGTGCTTATCTTGCCAGTCGTGAAGATTGCCATCACGGTCACGGTACTTGCCGTTTTTCAATGAGCGGTCAAAGCGTACCCACTCGGTTTGATAGCTCAGTTCAAGGCCGGCCAGCTCACCAGGGACACGACCGTTAAGCGTGAGCTGTGGAAGCTTATCGTAGGGTGTGATATCGGAGATATTGGCGCGCTCATAAGCATGCACGCTTAGGTTGGCAGAAAAGCTGTCGCCGCGCCATGTCAGGCCCGCCCGCTGATCTACAGTGCTGTCAGATGAGGCGATAATGTTTGAAGACAAGTCTTGGAAGTAATAAGGATCACTGATGTCGGTGTAATCCACTTCAGCCAGCAGGCGGGAGTTAAATCCGTGCTGATGCTGCCAATTCAGCATCCAGCGGTCTTTTTTATACTCAGATTGAAGCTTGCGTTCTGTTTCGCTGTCGTTGCCCAGCCATGCAGCGCCAAGCTGACCCTCACTTTGCTTGGTGAGATAACGGAACTCAGCCTCAGTTAACAAACCTCGTTTACTGATGTAATTGGGATACAGGGTGGCATCGTAGTTTGGTGCAAGGTTGATGTAGTAGGGCGTGGTGATATCAGCCCCCTTGCGGCGGCTATAACTGATGCTGGGCGGTAAAAAACCTGACAGGCGTCGATCATCGATAGGGAATTGAACATAAGGCGTATACAAAACCGGTATGTTTTTGACTCTGAGAGTGGCATTGGTTGCCGTGCCAAAACCTGTTTCTTGGTTTAAAGTAATATTATTGCTCTGCAGATGCCAGTCGTTTTTGCTGGGTGCGCAGCTGGTATAACTGCCGGATTTCAAGCGGATAATGCCGTCTTCATTGCGCTTAATGTATTCAGCACCGCCGCGTGTTTTTTTGCTATGCACAACGTATTCGGTATTATCAATCTGCGCCTCACCCGTATCAAGTTGGATTCGTGCTTGGTCGCCCACCATCAAAATATCTTGGTCACGCAAGCGCACCTGCCCGGTTAGGGTGCCTAGGTTGTTAAGCTGATCCAGCTCGCCGTATTCAGCCTCTGCTTGCAAGCTGGCTTGGCGGATAATGATGTCACCTGTTAATACGGTTAGTTGCGTGTTTTGCTCGTGGCGTGAATTGATCGCATTAACATATATGGGAGCTTGCTTGAATGGGGTTGTGTCGTCTTTGCCTAAACGTAATGGCTCTATATATGTGCCGCCACAATAGGGTGAAATTTCCGCCAGCTGCTCACCAGTAAGGCTCTCGCGTGGTACCCAGTCAAGATGAGAATAATCTGAGCTGCGCGAATTTAGGGCATAGCCTTTTGCTTGTGCCGCTTGTTTGGTAGAGGCTTTTGCCTTTCTTGCAGTGGTCGTAGCAGGAGCGGTAGCTGTTTTTTTACTCGTAGAGGTAGCTGTTTTGCTTGTAGCCGGTTCACTAATAGGTGTTGGTCGTGGCACCGAGCGTGGCTTTTCTTGTGTTGTACAGATCCATTGTCCGCCAGCGCCTACAGCGCAACTGTATTGACTATCGGCTTGTGCGCTGATCATGCTTAATGGGTATAAGGCAAAGAAAACACCTAGGGCTAATGCATTGGGTTTAAGATGATGAGGTAGCTGAGCAGCCATTATACGTATATCCATTCTTGCCGAGTGATTCTACAGAAAGCCTGATTGCTCTCGAAGCGAGAACAAAGATAAGCGATAATAAAGCATGCCTTCCTTGACGGCTAGCACCTTTGGAGAAAACACTATGCTAGAACAGCATACAGAAGTAAAAGATAGCCGCTTTTTAGCTCTGCTGCAGTGGTTCGATAAGCAAAAGACTGAAATTGCACACAAACTAAATCAAGAGGAGTTACCGCAAGGTCAGTTTACCAGTGCCAGTAGTGATGCCAGCTTTAGGCGTTACTTTCGTTGGCATGTGGGCGCACAGAGCTTGATTTTGATGGATGCGCCGCCAACCCATGAAAATAGCCTGCCTTTTGTGCAAATATCGCAGTTGCTGTTGAGTGCGGGTTTGCACGCGCCGGTAGTATTGGCGCACGATTTGGAACAGGGTTTTTTAGCGCTCACTGATCTGGGTACACAAAACTGGCTTGAATATTGGCAAGCCGATGCCAGCCATCTCGAACAGGCTGATGCGCTCTTCACGCAGGCGCTACAGACATTGCTGCAAATGCAAAAAATAGATACCAATGCCCTGAGTTTGCCTAGCTACGACGAAGCTTTGCTGCGTCGAGAGCTGGAGTTGTTTCCTCAATGGTATGTGGCGCATGAGTTAGGTTTAACCTTTAACGCTCAGCAACAGCAATGGTGGGACAATGTGACTGAGCGTTTGATTGAGTCAGCGTTAGCGCAAGAAAAAGTTTTTGTGCACCGTGACTTTATGCCACGCAATTTGATGTGTAGCCAACCTAATCCGGCATTGATCGATTTTCAGGATGCCGTTATCGGGCCTATTAGTTATGACGTAATCAGTCTGTTTAAAGATGCTTTTATCAGTTGGCCGGAAGACAAAGTAAGTCGTTGGCTTGAGCAGTATTGGACTAGCGCAAAAGAGCAGGGAATTGCTGTGTCAAAGGATTTCAAACAGTTTCGCCGAGACTGCGATTTGATGGGGTTGCAGCGACACTTAAAAGTAATAGGCATATTTGCGCGCATTTGCCATCGTGACGGTAAGCCCCGTTACTTAGCCGATGTGCCGCGCTTCTTTAATTATATTGAGCCCCTGATCGAGCGTTATCCAGAACTGGCTGAACTGGGCTATTTGCTGGACTCTTTACCTATCCAAGGACGTGGTCAATGAAAGCGATGATTCTTGCTGCAGGTAAGGGTGAGCGTATGCGTCCGCTCACCCTGCATACGCCAAAACCCCTACTGAAAGTGGCGGGTAGGTCTTTAATCGAGCATCAGATTGTTAAATTGGCAGCGGCGGGCTTTCGTGAGCTGGTGATCAATCATGCTTGGCTGGGTGAGCAAATTGAGTCTGCCTTGGCGGACGGCAAAGACTATGGCGTGAAGATTCAGTATTCGCCAGAAGTTGCCCCACTAGAAACGGGCGGAGGAATCTTTCAGGCGCTACCCATGCTGGGTGAGGAGCCTTTTCTAGTAGTTAACGCCGATGTTTGGACTGACTATGATTTTAGTCAGTTGCGCAAACCCTTAACCGGTTTGGCGCATTTGGTGATGGTAGATAATCCAGCACACCATACGCAGGGTGATTTTGCCATAACAGATGCGATGCTTTCACCAGAAGGCGCGCCGAAATTAACCTATAGCGGCATTGCTGTATTAAGTCCGCAATTATTTAAGGGGTGTGCTGCAGGGGCTTTTAAATTGGCACCCTTATTGCGAGAGGCCATGTTGAACGGCATGGTGTCGGGTGAGCATTTTGTTGGGGCTTGGGTCGATGTCGGCACACCTGAGCGTCTCCAGCATGCAGAATTAGTAGCGAGTTCTTAATGATTTGGCCGGTAACCATAGTGGCTACAGCGCTGGGTTTGTTAATAGCCAGTATTCCGGGTGCTCTTTTGGGCTTGGTATTGGGTGCTTTAGTGGACCGCTATTTAGCTTTTGCCAGCTGGTCAACCTTGCGGCAAAAATTAATCCGCCAGCCGGTTTTGTATTCGGCTGAGCACAGCCAATTTATGCTGTTGGGCTATCTGGCTAAACTTAATGGGCGCGTGCTGCCGGCACATATCCAGCAAGCACGCATAGAAATGCGTCGTTTAGGATTGGAAGGGTATAAATACCAAGCGGCAGTCACGGCGTTTTCACAAGGCAAAACGGTACAGCTCACCGATCTGCGTGCTAGTTTGCAGGCGTGTTTTAAGGGGCAGAAAGCCGAGCAGCTCTTGTTAAGTGCTTGGCGAGTGGTTTGGTCAGAGCGCAAGGTAAGTCCCTTGCAACGAAAGACGCTAGAATACTGTGCGAAATGGTTAGGGGTGAAGCAGGCGCGCTTAGTTGAGCTTGAGTTACAGGCTAAGCCGTCACAGGCACAGAGCACTAAGCCAGCTGTAAAACTAACTGAGTTAGGTCAGGCTCTGGCTACTTTGGGTTTGCCTGCTGCAACGAATAACTTTACGCATGTTCAGCGTGCATACCGGCGATTGTTAAGCGAAAACCATCCCGATAAGCTCATAGGGGCAGGGGCTTCAAAGCAGCAGATCGAGCGGGCGAATGATATAACGCAAGAGCTGCACAAAGCCTACGCAGTATTGCGCAGGCACTACCGGTCGTAGGTGGTTAGGGATTCAGACCTTGCACATAACTGGCTAGAGCGTTGATGTCAGCATCGCTTAGCTGCTTAGCGATGGGGATCATGAGAGAGCCGGGGCGATGCTTGCCGCCTGCACGGAATAATGTCAGTGTTTGACGTATATATTCTGCCGGCTGACCTGCAAGGCGAGGCATTTCGTCATTGCCTTCGCCATTATTGCCGTGACAGACGGTGCAGATTTGATTGAACTTAGCCTTACCCAAATCGTGCAAAGAGGGGTCTAGCTCATCTTTTTGCTTAACTTTCTGCATGCTGTAAAACAGGGCAATATTGACTCGGTCTTCAAGGCTGAGCATGCCGGCAGCTTTGGACATAACGAAGTCTTCACGCTCGCCTGAAGCGAATTTTTCAAAAGCGGTAAAAAGATAAACTGGGGTTTGCTCGGCCAGATTCGGGATGTGTGAGCGCGTGCTATTACCATCCTTTCCGTGACAGTACCCACACAGCGTAATGCGTTCTTCGCCAGCCGCATAGGCTTTTTGAGTTGATTCAGGATTGGTCATAATGACGTTTAACCTGTCTAGAGCTTCTTGTTGCTGAGCGTAACTGGTACTAACGAAAATAGAGATAGCAATAAAAATTAGTGCACGCATAGAAAAAATATCCATTTTTATTTGATGTGTAAATCTGCGGGGTAAGCGCCGTATTAAGTATCAAGCATACTGTTATGCTTTGCCTTTTGCATGGTGCTAAGAAAAAGCCATTTAGTCTAAAAAATCAAGTGATCTATAACAAAGAAACGGCTCTAGTTATCAAGTTTTTGTTTTATGCCTTATTTATTGCTGATAACGATGCAGCCAGCCTAGAACTTTAGTTTGAGTTTGCTTCTGTGCGAGTTTTTTGCCGCTGGCATTAATTTTAAATTGCTGAAAGTCACTTGTTTCTTTGCGTTTACTGGCATTAAGGCGCTCTTTAGCTTCACTGACCGCTTCAGTGGCTGGAGCGGTTAAAGACGTGGAATAAAAATCAACCATTGTTATATCTAACTCGCTAATAAAGGATGAAAACTTACGGGTTTTTTGTTCCGGGTAGCGGGGGTTAATGAGTAATAGTGCGTTAATTGGCTGGGTTTTATGTGTGGTTAAGTAATCAAGCAGCCAATAAGCGCCTTCGTGTTGTGCAATAAATATCAGTTTTTTAGCTTGCTGGGTTTCTATGTATGCAAGAGTTGCATTTAGCACCTCTGCGATAGTATCAGCATAGTCTACTGCCGTGGATTCGGCAGCTAGGTCTGTAATGGTTTCGTCTGTGCTTATGGTGGCGTTGTCGTTGTCTAGGAAAGGGTCGCTGACAGCGTCTGCAGCGGGCTCTTGCGCTTGATCAGGATTCTCATTGTCCGCAGTCTCAGTCTCAGTCTCAGTCTCAGTCTCAGTCTCAGTCTCAGTCTCAAAATGCGTATCAGATAGGACGATGGGTGTGCTTTCAATGCGCAGTAGTTCAGGTTCGGGGTCGGGTAGGTTTAAGCTTAAGCTGTGCCAGCCTTTGTCGGTCACAGCCCGGCGCAGTTGAGCGATATTGGTTGCAGAGTCAGCCGTTTCCAGTAATCCCGGTACGAACACAATCAAGCCTTTGGCTGTTTTGGCGTTGGCGGGCAAGTAAAGGGCTGAATAGTGATTGGTCGTGCCGGGAATTTCAATGAGTTGTTCGGGAAAAATGGTGCGAAATTGCTGCGCAGCAAGTTGACTACGGCTATTAAGAGCGGGTCGTTCAATCTCAACCGCTTCCACAGCTTCGACTTCTAGATTTTCGCCCTCTTGCGTGCTCTCTTCAGCCTGTGCATTGCTTAAGCTAAGGGGCAAAAATAACAGCAGAATAGAAAGCCAATAACGCATGATTCGTCTTATGCCTTAGGGGTTGATAAGTTGCTCAAGGTTGTGGTCTTGGATGTGTTGTAAATACTTGCGGAAAATCTGTGATAACACTTGATTGGCAAGCTCTAACTCTTGGGCTTCCATATCCAAAATTAAGCGGTCGGCTTCATTGTAAGCGTCATCGGAGCCGTTAATGGCTGCCATTTTTAAAATAATAAAGGCCTGGGCTTTATTGACTGCCGTGCCTTGGCCTTTGGCGTACATCAGGCCGAGACGAAGCTGAGCCTGTGCGTGGCCTTGCATTGAGGCTTGGCTATACCAGCGAATGGCTTCGCTGTAGTTTTGTTCGGTGAGCACGCCGTCATACCAGTAATTACCCAATTCGTATTGCGCGTAATCGTAACCTAGCTCAGCTAGCTGGACACAGTAAGCTAGGGCGCTGGTAAGATTTGAATTGTCGTGATTGAGCGTGCAGGTTCGCGCTGGGGTGTCGATCAGCATAGGGCTGTCGTAGTTTTCGGCTTGCGCGGATAAACTAAACAGGGCAAGTGTTATGCCTAAAAAAATACGTTTCAAAAAATTCATTATGGGTTCAAGACTGAGGCTAAAAAATTAGAGGCTTTATGCTATCTGTAATCTACTGTTAAAAGCAGCTGTATGGGTAACGGAGTTAGGTGCTGCTGGTTAAAAAGAGAACTCAATCACTCAATTGCGCTAGCATACCTCAGTATTGCCATGGATTTATACCATGATTGTGTGTAATGCACGCCGTTATGAACTGAGTTCGAGTTTCTGAGATTTAATTGAAGTTAATATGCTTATAAAACAAAGGTTTGTCCCTGAAAAATTGCCCGAGCTAGGCTCCCTTCCTCCCTTGTTGCAACGTATCTATGCCGCCCGTGGCGTGAGCTGCGCGCAGGAGCTTGATAACAGTCTTAAGTATTTACTCTCTTATGAGCAGTTAAAAGGCATACCCGATGCTGTGGCTTTGCTGCTGCAAGCCATTGTTGAGCAGCAACGGATTTTAATCATCGGCGACTTTGATGCCGATGGAGCAACGGCTACGGCGGTAGGTGTGCTGGGTTTGCGTATGCTGGGCGCGACGCAGGTTGATTATTTGGTGCCCAACCGTTTTGATTATGGTTATGGCTTAAGCGTGGGCATAGTCGAGCAAGCGCAACAGTTGGCGCCTGATCTTATTATTACCGTGGATAATGGCATCTCCAGTATCGATGGCGTGCAGCTTGCGAAAAGCTTGGGTATGCGCGTGCTCATTACTGATCATCACCTGCCGGGCGAGGTGTTGCCTGTTGCCGATGCCATCGTCAATCCCAATCAGCCCGGTTGCAGTTTCCCCAGTAAAGCTTTGGCGGGAGTCGGCGTAATTTTTTATGTGCTGCTCGCTCTGCGTGCGCGTATGCGTGAGTTAAATAGCTTTGCTGGCGCGGAGCCTAATTTGGCGCAGTTGCTCGACTTAGTAGCGCTAGGCACGGTAGCGGATGTGGTTCCGTTGGACGCTAATAACCGCCGACTGGTACAGCAGGGCTTGGCAAGAATTCGTGCGGGTCATGCACGCCCCGGCATTAAAGCCATTGCTGAGGTGGGGCGGCGACAGCTGGCTAATATGGTGGCGATGGATTTGGGTTTTATCGTGGGTCCGCGCTTAAATGCTGCTGGACGCATGGACGATATGAGTATCGGTATTGAGTGTCTGTTGGCCGAGGATGAAAGTCAGGCGTTGTTGTTGGCGCAACAGCTGGACAGTTTAAATGCTGAGCGTAAACGTACCGAGCAAAACATGCAGCGTGAGGCGCTAGAGCAACTGCAAGACTTGCCTGAGGATAACCTACCCTTTGGTATCTGTGTGTATGAGCAGGACTGGCATCAAGGCGTGACTGGGATTTTGGCTTCGCGGCTTAAGGAGCGTTACCACAGGCCGGTGATTGCCTTTGCCGATGCTGGTGATGGCAGTCTTAAAGGTTCAGCGCGTTCTGTAGCAGGTCTGCATATTCGTGATGCGCTAGCCGCGATTGATGCGCAAAATCCGCAGCTAATTCGTAAGTTTGGTGGTCATGCGATGGCGGCTGGATTGACCATTGCGCAAGCGGATTATGCGCAGTTTGTGCAGGCGTTTGATGCGCAGGTGCGCGCCTGCTTGACCGAGGATGAATTGGCGGGTATTTGCGTGACGGATGGTGAGTTGGCTGCTGGCGAATTTGCTTTAGAATTAGCCCAGCAGCTTAGGTTGGCGGGGCCTTGGGGGCAGCAGTTTCCGGAGCCTAGCTTTCATGGACGGTTTAAATTAATGCAGCAGCGTCTGGTCGGTGAGCGGCATTTGAAAATGGTTCTACATAATGAAACGACCCGCATCGACGTTGATGCGATTGCGTTTAATGTGGATCTGGAGCAGTGGCCTAATCCTAATATTCAATACGCGGATCTGGCGTACCGGTTAGATGTGAACGAGTTTCGCGGCAAACAAAACCTGCAGTTGTTGGTGGAGCATCTTATTGCTGTGGGTTAGGGAGACCTGACTAATTACCTGCGTTGTCAGGGCTAGGCAACATTATTTCAGCAACTCCCTAAGTGTGGTGAGTGCAGGCTGTAAACAGCACGGCAAAAAATGCAGCATCGTGTTTTAAGAATTTCTGCAGTGTTGCATAAGTTCACGTATAATTTTGCCTTTAATTTTTTGATACACATGAGCAATATCAATGGAAGTTAATCCTATTTATCAAAACATCGCTGACTTAAGCGAGCGTACCCAGACTATTCGGGGGTATCTTTGACTACGATAATAAACGTGAACGTTTAGTCGAAGTCGAGCGTGAGCTGGAAGACCCCGATATCTGGAGTAATCCAGACTATGCGCAAAACTTAGGTCGTGAGCGATCGCAGCTGGCGCAAATTATTGAAACCCTAGATGAGCTTTCTAGTGGTTTAACTGATGCGCCTGAGCTGCTTGAAATGGCCGTTGAAGAGAACGATGAAGCAGCCGTAGAGGATGTGCGCCTAGAGGTGGCACGTCTGGAAGACATTCTGAGCAAACTTGAATTTCGCCGTATGTTTAGCGGAGAAATGGATGCCAACAATGCCTATCTGGATATCCAAGCCGGATCGGGCGGTACAGAAGCGCAAGACTGGGCAAATATTCTGTTGCGTATGTATTTGCGCTGGGCGGATCACAACGGTTTCGAGGCCACCATTATGGAGCTATCTGCCGGTGAAGTGGCTGGCATTAAAGGTGCGACCCTGCATATCAAGGGTGAGTACGCCTTTGGTTGGCTGCGTACCGAAACTGGTGTGCATCGACTGGTACGTAAAAGCCCGTTTGACTCAGGTAACCGACGCCATACCTCATTTACCGCGGTGTTTGTCTCCCCAGAAATTGATGACAATATTGAGATTGAGATCAACCCCGCTGATTTGCGTATTGATACGTATCGCTCATCAGGTGCGGGTGGGCAGCACGTTAACACCACAGATTCTGCTGTGCGTATTACTCACGTACCAACCAATACCGTGGTCTCCTGTCAGAACGAGCGTTCACAGCATGCTAACCGTGACCAAGCGATGAAAATGCTGCGCGCCAAGCTGTATGAGTTGGANNCTGGATCAGTCACGCATTAAAGATCTGCGTACCAATGTGGAAAACAGTAACTGCGACGCCGTGCTGGATGGCGATATCAATGAGTTTTTAGAGGCGAGCTTAAAGCAGGGGCTTTAAAAAGAACACCACCTGTAGCAGCTGCCGCGAATACCTGGATTAGCGGCTGTACAGAACAGAGTTGCACCCAAGCTTGCCACACCAAACAAATAAAACTGGAAAAATTATGAGCGAACAACCGCAAACCCAAGAAGAACTCCACGAAGAAGAAAACCGCCTGATTGCCCTGCGCAAAGCAAAGCTCGCCGCGCAGCGTGCTAAAGGCAATGCTTTCCCTAATGATTTTCGCCCAGAACACGCCTGCGCTGATATCCAGCGTGACTACGCCGAGGCGAGTAAAGATGAGCTGGAAGAAAAGCAAATCCCGGTCAAAATTGCGGGGCGCATTATGCTCAACCGTGGCCCCTTTATGGTGCTGCAGGACAGCAGTGGTCGTTTACAGGTCTATGTCGATCGTAAAGGCCTGCCAGAAGAGGTTCTTGCGGATATTAAAACCTGGGACTTGGGCGATATCATCGGTGCGCAAGGCACACTGGCGCGCTCAGGTAAAGGCGATCTCTATGTACATATGAGCGCGGTGCAGCTGCTGACCAAAGCCTTGCGTCCATTGCCGGACAAACACCATGGTCTGACAGATACAGAGCAGCGTTATCGTCAGCGCTATGTGGACCTGATTGTGAACGATGAGGTACGCAATACTTTCCGCGTGCGCTCGCAAGTGATTAGCTATATTCGTAACTTTCTAACCGAGCGTGGGTTTTTGGAAGTCGAAACGCCCATGCTGCAAACCATTCCTGGCGGCGCGGCAGCTAAGCCGTTTGAAACGCACCACAACGCTTTGGATTTACCCATGTATTTGCGTATCGCGCCTGAGCTGTACTTGAAACGTTTGGTGGTCGGTGGCTTTGAAAAAGTGTTCGAGATTAACCGTAATTTCCGTAACGAAGGGGTCTCGACGCGTCACAACCCAGAATTTACCATGCTCGAGTTTTACCAGGCCTATGCGGACTACAAAGACAACATGGATCTCACCGAGGAGTTGTTTCGTGGTTTAGCGCAAACCGTGTTAGGCAGCACCGATGTGCCGTATCAGGGCAAAGTATTTCATTTTGGTGAGCCCTTTATTCGTTTGAGCCTGTTTGACTCGATCCTTAAGTACAATCCAGAGATTAGCGCAGAGGATTTGCAAGATATCGACAAGGCGCGCGCGTTGGCGAAAAAGCACGGCGCACCGGTATTGGGCTTTGAGGGCTTAGGTAAGCTGCAAACAATGATTTTTGAAGAAACTGTCGAGCACCTGCTTGAGCAGCCAACTTTTATCACCCAATACCCTTTTGAAGTGTCACCGCTGGCGCGTCGTAACGATGACAATCCTAACGTCACCGACCGTTTTGAGTTGTTTATTGGTGGCCGTGAAATTGCCAATGCGTACTCGGAGCTTAATGACGCTGAAGATCAGGCCGAGCGCTTCTTAGCGCAAATGGCGGATAAAGAAGCTGGCGATGACGAAGCCATGCACTACGATGCTGACTTTGTCCGCGCGCTGGAGTACGGCATGCCGCCGACTGCGGGCGAGGGGATTGGTATCGATCGTTTAGTTATGTTGCTAACGGATTCAGCCTCGATTCGCGATGTGATTTTATTTCCGCATATGCGCCCAGAGCATTAATTACCAGCTAAACAAAGGCGGGCTAGACTCGCCTTTTTGTTGTTTAAGGAGTTGAAATGGAAAAAGTAAACCCACTACATTTAATCGCTACAGCTATAGGCACGCTGCTAGTAACAGTCTTTACTCTCAGTCACTATGGTTATTTACATGTATCCAAACCGGAAGACGCCTTATTGCTGGCTGAGTACACCATGCTAAAAACGATTGAAGGTGAAGACTATCGCTTAACGCTAAAACCAGCCGAGCAAACGGCACACTGTATCGAAGGTTTCTTGGTGTTATTCGACAATAACAAGCAGGGTTTAACCGGTGTGTTGGTCGACGACAAAAAGCGTGTAGTGCGCTGTCAGTTGTAAACAAAGTATGAACTGCGGAGAAAAGTCATGACACAAATTGATCAGCGTTTGCGCGATAATGTTAACCTGCTGGGTACTTTGCTGGGTAACACCATGGCAGAGCAGCGGGGTAGCGAATTTTTAGAGAAGATCGAGCTGATTCGTACCGGTGCCAAGGCCGCTAGACGTGGCTCGCAAGAAGGACGGCAGCAGCTTGAAGCGACCCTGGAAAACTTGGCCGAAGACGAGCTCTTGCCAGTTGCCCGTGGGTTTAGCCAGTTTCTAAATTTGGCCAACATTGCTGATCAATACCATCTGATGCGTCGCCGCCGTGACGATGAAACACCGGCTTTTGAAAATCAAATGCTGGCGCAGGTGTTGGAGCGTTTAAAGGCGCAGGGTGAGTCGCCGCAGGCCTTAGCCAAGGCCGTGGCTGAGCTGGATGTGGAGTTGGTACTGACCGCACACCCAACCGAAGTGTCGCGCCGCACGCTGATTATGAAGTATGACTACATTGCACAGCAGTTAGGCAAACTGGATCACCAAGACTTAAGCCAAACCGAACGCGATACCATCGTCAACAAGTTGCGTACGCTGATTACTGAGGTGTGGTACACCAACGAGATTCGTAGCAGCCAGCCGGTGCCGCAGGACGAAGCGCGCTGGGGTTTTGCTGTGATTGAACGCTCACTCTGGTACGCCATTCCCAATGTGTTGCGTCATGTCGACAACACCTTGCGCGAGGCGGGCGCAGATCCGCTGCCGCTGACAGCTACCCCGATACGTTTTGCCTCGTGGATGGGCGGTGACCGTGATGGCAATCCGAATGTGACCGCTAAAGTAACCAGTCACGTGTTGCGACTGGCGCGCTGGATTGCCGCTGACTTGTATTTGCGCGATATCTCCAAACTCACGTCTGAATTATCCATGCAAAATGCCAGCGCCGAATTGTTAGCCGTTGCTGGCGCAAGTGACGAGCCTTATCGTGTGGTGTTAAAAAAATTACGGGCGCGCTTGCGTTATACTCGTGCTGAGTTGTTAGACGCCATTACCAATAACCTGCCTTTACCGGCCAACATTATTCACGACCAAAACGAGCTGTTAGAGCCGCTGCTGCTGTGCCATCGCTCGTTGCATGACAGCGGTATGGGCAATGTGGCAGATGGTGATTTGCTCGACTGCATCCGACGCGTGACCACCTTTGGTTTGTCGTTGGTGCGCATGGATATTCGTCAAGATGCCGCACGGCACACCTCGGCGCTGGACGAAATTACTCAGTGGCTGGGTTTAGGTGCTTATCAAGAATGGACGGAAGCGCAACGCCAAGCGTTTTTACTCAAAGAGTTAAATAACAAGCGGCCATTGTTGTCCGCGGACTTTGCGCCCAGTGCCGACACCCAAGAAGTGCTGGACACCTGCAAAGTGATAGCCCGTGCGCCGATGGCTTCCATGGGTACCTATGTGATTTCCATGGCGTCTAATCCTTCCGATGTGTTGGCGGTCAAACTGTTATTAAAAGAAGCGGGTGTACGCCGCGCCATGCGTATTGCCCCTTTGTTTGAAACCCTAGATGACTTGGATAACGCCGCTGAAGCTATTCGCCAGTTGTTAAGCCTTGATGACTACCGCCAGCGCTTAGTAGGGCCGCAGGAAGTGATGATTGGTTACTCCGACTCAGCCAAAGACGCCGGCACCACCGCAGCGGCTTGGGCGCAATATCGCGCGCAGGAAGAGCTGGTTAAGGTCTGTGCTGAACAGGGCGTCGAACTGCTGTTGTTCCATGGCCGTGGCGGTACAGTTGGGCGTGGTGGCGGTCCAGCGCATGAAGCGATTTTGTCGCAGCCGCCGGGCTCGGTCGCAGGACGTTTCCGCACTACTGAGCAGGGCGAGGTCATCCGCTTTAAATACGGTATGCCAGATGTGGCTGTGCAAAACATTAATCTGTATCTGGCAGCGGTGCTGGAAGCAACTTACCTGCCACCGGTAGCGCCTAAACCCGAGTGGCGTGCGGTGATGGATCGCATGGCTGCCGACGGATTACAGGGCTATCGCCAAGTAGTGCGTGACGAGCCGCAGTTTGTGGATTATTTCCGTCAAGCGACTCCTGAGCAAGAGTTAGGGCGTTTGCCGTTAGGCAGTCGCCCAGCGCGCCGCCGTACTGGAGGCATTGAAAGCCTGCGTGCGATTCCTTGGATTTTCGCGTGGACACAAACCCGTCTGATGTTGCCCGCTTGGTTAGGCTGGGAAACCGCGCTGACTAATGCCCGAGCACGGGGTGAAGGAGAACTGCTCAACCAAATGCGTGATCAGTGGCCGTTCTTCCGTGCGCGTATCGATATGTTGGAGATGGTACTGCTCAAAGCGGACTCAGGCATTGCCCGTTTGTATGACGAGCGCTTAGTTGAGCCAAAACTACGCCCGTTAGGTGAAAAACTTTACGCGCATTTGCAGCAGGCTGTAGAACAAGTACTGACGTTGACCGGCGAAGCGCACTTGCTGGAGCGCCATCCAATAGTGCGTGCTTCGATCAGTGTGCGCGATACCTACCTGGATCCCTTGCACTTGCTGCAAGTCGAACTGCTAGAGCGCTCGCGTAAACTGGGCGATCAACAGGGTGCGGCTATTGAGCGTGCCATGCTGGTTACCGTGGCGGGTATCGCCGCTGGCTTACGTAATACAGGCTAAGCTGAACCAACAGCGCTAACCCTGCTGAGTAATCAGTGGGGTTAGCGTCTTTCTTTTGACCATCAGTTTTTTGTGGAAATAACGCAAAAAGCCATTTAAACCTTGTGCGACTAAAGGCTAGTGTGTACATTGGTATCTTTTTTTGGCAGCCCAGCGCCGCCATGAGGGTAAGGTTCGGTGACAATAGAGCCGCACTTTACTAAATGAGCCGCTGAATAACGTTACCGAGGACGCTAGCGCAAGGCAAAAGCGTACGTAAAAAGCGCAGTTTACATTGAGTAAATAAGCATTTTGAGTATGTTTTTAACGCAGTGATAGCTACGTAGGTAGTTATTCAGAGGTTTCTAAAGCAAGCTTTGAATAGGCCAGTGATTTTTTAAGCTTTCTGCGTGTTCGCATGGCGACTTATTCACAGACTTACAACAATTAAAGCTATTCATAATAGAGGAGCACATTCAATGCGCGTGATCTTGCTGGGAGCGCCCGGGGCCGGTAAAGGTACTCAGGCTGGCTTCATAACCAAACAGTTCGGTATTCCACAAATTTCTACAGGCGATATGCTGCGTGCAGCCGTTAAGGCGGGTAGCCCGCTGGGTCTGAAAGTGAAAAACGTTATGGAGACTGGTGGTTTAGTGTCGGATGAAATTATCATCGACCTGATTAAAGAGCGTATTCAAGCTGAAGATTGCGCCAATGGTTTCTTGTTTGACGGTTTTCCGCGCACCATTGTGCAGGCTGAAGCCTTGCGTGAAGCTGGAGTGGACATTGATCATGTAGTTGAGATAGCGGTAGATGACGAAGAAATTATCAAGCGCATGTCAGGTCGTCGTACTCATGCTGCTTCAGGTCGTACGTATCACGTCATCTATAACCCGCCTAAAGTAGCGGATAAAGACGATGTAACCGGTGAAGAACTGGTTCAGCGTGATGACGATAAAGAAGAAACCGTACGCCATCGTCTAGAGGTATATCACACACAAACCAAGCCTTTGATAGATTTTTATCAGCAGATGTCAGCAGCTAACAAGGGTACGCCTAAGTACAGCGCCATTGCTGGTGTTGGTTCGGTCGATGAGATTACCGCTAAAGTCATGAGCGCGCTGGCGTAATCTGCCTCACCATGACGACTTTGCTTGCCCTAGATACCGCCACAGAAGCCTGTTCTGTGGCGCTTTTGCATAACGGCGAAATCACTAGCGACTATGCGGTGATTCCGCGTATGCATGCCCAGCGCGTACTGCCCATGGTGCATGAACTACTCAGTGCATCCTCAGTCGCCTTGGCCGATATTGATGCGATTGCCTTTGGCCGTGGGCCCGGAGCATTTACGGGTTTGCGTATTGCCGTGGGCGTGGTGCAGGGCTTGGCTTTTGCATTAGAGCGCCCCGTGTTACCGGTATCCAATCTGGCCGCTATTGCGCAGCGTGCTTGGCGAGAGCAGGGCGCACAGCAGGTTGCTGCTGCGATAGATGCGCGCATGGATGAAGTGTATTGGGGGTGTTATCAGTTGCAGGATAATTGTATGCAGCTGCAAGGCGTAGAGCGGGTGTGTGCGCCTGAAGCGGCACAGCTGCCGCGTGCGGCTAGCGGTGAGTGGATAGGGGCGGGTACTGGCTGGCAGACCTACGCAGCACGCCTGGTTGTGCCTGTAAAGCGTACTGTTGTGGATATGCTGCCCCATGCTGAAGATATTTTGGCTTTGGCGTTAGCGGATTGGCAGCACGGACGTGCAATAGCGGCGGATCAAGCGCAGCCCATTTATTTGCGCGATCAAGTGGCCACTCCTAAGGCGTAGCGCTATTGCGCTATTGCGCTTATGTGCCGTACTGATTAAAGTGTAAACATCTTTTTGAGGCTTGCAGCATGCGCATTGATGGTTTTTCTCCGGCCTATGTGCCTAATCGAACGACCCGGCCTGATGTCAGTGAAGTGTATGACTTCACCCAACGTCAGCAGGAAGCGCGTGCCCGTGAACAACAGCCCGAAGGAATTTCCAGTAGCGTACGCACGGACAGCGATAAGGCTGTGCTACAAATCTCTAATGAATCGATGCTGCAGCAATACCAACAGCGCGATGCTATGCAGCAACACAACCTCCCACATCAAGTTAATAAAGCCTTGGCGAGTTATAATCAGACAGCGAGTTTTAGTACTGACTATACTAACGACGCGAACCAAGTCTTGGGGCTTGACCTTTACGCCTGATGTCTGCGACCTATTCCATTCGTATTGATGCACTAACAGAAACCTTTGCTGCGCAAGCCGATGCCATGGCAGTACAGCTGTGTTTGCCGCGCGCAGGTGAGGCTGATTTTGCACTACAGCTAGGTGAGCAGGGCTGGCAGCTGCAAGAGTTGGCCGAGCAAGCCGCTGGGCCTGTACGGGTGGATTTTGTGGGTGGTGCTTTGGCGCATCGACGCCAATTTGGCGGCGGCGCGGGACAAATGATAGCTAAGGCCGTTGGTATTCTAGGTGCTATTCGTCCGCGTATTTTAGATGCTACAGCAGGTCTTGGGCGGGATGCCTTTGTTTTAGCCTGCTTGGGCTGTGAAGTGCAGATGATTGAACGTCATCCGCTGGTTGCACTCTTGTTGCGTGATGGTTTAGCACGGGCGTTACAGGATGCGCAGACGGCGGCTATTGCCGCACGCATGCCACTCATGGAAGGAGACGCTATTGAGCTTATGCGTCACTGGCAAGGCGAGCCACCGCAAGTAATTTACTTAGATCCCATGTTTCCCCAGCGCGAGAAAAGCGCTTTGGTAAAAAAAGAAATGCGCCTGTTCAAACCCTTGGTGGGTGGCGATCTGGATGCCGCGCACTTACTCGAGGCTGCATTTGAATTGGCTAGCCATAGAGTCGTGGTGAAACGCCCGCGCAAAGCCCCGACCATTTCTGCGCAAGCGCCCAGCTATCAACTGCTGGGCAAAGCCAATCGTTTTGATGTTTATACCAAGCAAAGCCTTAAGCAGCAGGAGCTTACAGCCCCATAAGTTTGACGGTGGATTGGTTGGGGTCGCGGAATTTCCCTGCTTGAGCGAGCAGCTCCAGATAATCAGCCCACATCTGCGCCTGGTTTTTTCCTAGCTGATGCAGGTAACTCCAGGTATAGATCCCACTATCATGACCGTCATCAAAGGTGAGCTTAAGCGCGTAATTGCCGGCTGCTTCAACTTTGGTTAAGCGAACAAACTCTTTACCGTGCTGCAAAATCGGATGGCCGTGCCCCTGTACCTCAGCTGAAGGCGAATGCACGCGCAAAAACTCGGCGGGTAACTGGTAGGTTTCGCCGTTGGCATAGCTCAGCTGTAGTTGCTGCTGAGCGGTGTCCAGTTTGATTTTTTTAGGTATGTGCATAGTTGATCACAAAATATAGCGGGATAGATCTTCATCTTCGGCCAGCTCAGCAAGATGTTTATCTACATAGGCAGTATCAATTTGCAGCGGCGCATTTGCGTGTTGTCCAGCAAGGTCACCCGCGGCAAAAGAAATTTCTTCGAGCAAGCGCTCCAGTAGAGTATGCAGGCGTCGCGCACCTATGTTTTCAGTTTTTTCATTCACCTGCCAAGCAATCTGCGCGATGCGTTCAATACCATCGCTGGTAAAAGCGATATTGAGTCCTTCAGTTGCCAGTAGGGCAATGTATTGCTCTGTTAGGGAAGCTTGCGGCTCGCTTAGAATACGTCTGAAATCCTCTGGGGTGAGGGCTTTTAGCTCAACGCGTATAGGCAGGCGGCCTTGGAGTTCGGGTACGAGATCGCTGGGTTTGCTCATGTGGAAGGCCCCTGAAGCAATAAACAAAATATGGTCGGTTTTAACCATACCCAGTTTGGTATTAACAGTGCAGCCTTCAATGAGCGGCAGCAAATCACGCTGTACTCCTTCGCGGGAAACATCGGCGCCACTGGTGTTGCCACGTTTGGCGATTTTGTCTATTTCATCAATAAAAACAATACCGTTTTGCTCAACGGCTTCCAGTGCGCGGGCTTTGAGGTCGTCTTCATTGACCAAGCGCGCGGCTTCTTCGTCACGAATTTGCTTGAGCGCATCTTCAACGCGCATTTTTTTGGTTTTACTGCGGTTTTTTTGCAGGCCCGAGAACAGACCCTGTAGCTGGTTGGTCATGTCTTCCATGCCCGGCGGGCCCATAATCTCAACGTTGGCTGGCAGTTCAGAAACTTCTATTTCAATTTCTTTGTCATTGAGTTGACCTTCACGCAAACGCTTGCGAAATAGTTGGCGAGTGGCGCTGTCTTCGCTGCGCTGTGGGGTTTCATCAAAACCCTCGCGCGCCGCAGGTAATAACGCATCAAGAATACGATCTTCGGCGGCATCTTCAGCGCGGTGCTGCATTTTTTGTATTTCTTGCTCACGCAGCATTTTTACTGAAGCGTCAGCTAGATCGCGGATAATTGACTCAACATCGCGACCGACATAACCCACTTCAGTGAACTTGGTGGCTTCTACCTTAATAAAAGGTGCATTGGCCAGTTTGGCTAAGCGGCGCGCAATTTCAGTTTTACCTACGCCGGTAGGGCCAATCATTAAAATATTTTTTGGCGTCACTTCGACTCTGAGCTCGGCGGGCAACTGCATGCGCCGCCAGCGGTTACGCAGTGCGATGGCTACCGCACGCTTGGCTTCGTTTTGGCCAATAATATGGCGATCAAGTTCGTGAACGATTTCACGCGGGGTCATGGACATGGTGAACTCCGATAGCTTTGCATGTTTATTGGGAGCAAAGCCTAAAATTTAGTGTGCGCAGTCTTGCTGCTCGATCGTTAAGGTCTGATTGGTGAATACGCAGATAGTGCCGGCTATTTTTAGTGCTTTTTCCGTAATCTCATAAGCGCTCAGATCGGTGTTTTCTAATAAAGCCAATGCGGCGGCCTGTGCGTAACCGCCACCGGAACCCATGGCGATTAGGCCATGCTCAGGCTCTACTACATCACCATTACCGGTAATAATCAGCGAAGCATCTTTATTAGCCACCGCCAGCATGGCTTCAAGGCGGCTTAGGCTGCGATCGGTGCGCCAATCTTTGGCTAGCTCAACGGCAGCGCGCACCAGGTGCCCTTGGTGTTTTTCCAGTTGGCTTTCAAAACGTTCAAAAAGAGTAAAAGCGTCAGCCGTGGCACCAGCAAAGCCTGCCAACACTTCGCCTTTATACAGACGACGTACTTTTTTTGCGTTGCTTTTCATGACGGTATTGCCTAGTGAAACTTGGCCATCGCCGCCCATAGCGACTTTGCCGTTGCGACGGATAGATACAATAGTGGTCAAGGCGGTGTCTCCAAATTTTTTAGCAATACCAGTACATGTGGGGGCATAGGTTTTCAGTTTCAAGGGGGCAACTGATTTTCACAGCCTATGCTGTTCAATAATAAAAAAGGAAGCCCGCAGGCTTCCTTTGAGTTGATAAGCAGCAAATCGCTTATGAGGTGCGAATAATATGGTCAAAGGCGCTCAGCGAGGCTTTAGCACCTTCACCCATTGCAATGATGATTTGCTTGTAAGGGACATTGGTTACGTCGCCGCAAGCAAAGATGCCGGGGATGTTGGTAGCGCACTGAGCGTTTATTTCAATCTCGCCACGATCTGATAGGGCAACGGTGTCTTTTAGCCATTCGCTGTTAGGCAACAAGCCTATCTGAACAAAAATGCCTTCCAGCTCAAGCTCGTGCAGCTCTTCGGTGGCACGGTCTTGGTACACTAACGCAGTCACTTTACTGCCGTCGCCTTTTACTTCGGTGGTGAGCGCGTTTTTGATGACTGTAACGTTCGGCAGGCTATTGAGTTTGGCTTGCAGCACCTCATCGGCACGTAGCTTGGTATCGAACTCAAGCAGAGTGACGCTGGCGACAATCCCGGCCAGATCAATAGCTGCTTCCACACCAGAGTTACCACCACCAATTACGGCTACACGCTTGCCTTTAAACAGTGGTCCATCACAGTGTGGGCAGTAAGCAACGCCGCGGGTGCGGTATTCTTGCTCACCGGGAACATTCATTTCTCTCCAGCGCGCGCCGGTGGCCATAATGACGGTTTTGGCTGACAGTTTGCCGCCAGACTCAAATTCTACGCTGTGTAAACCGCCTTTTTTGCTAGCGGGCACTAAACGGCTGGCGCGCTGTAGGTTCATAATATCCACGCCGTACTCACGTACATGTTCTTCCATGGCGCGGACTAATTTGGGACCCTCGGTTTCTTTGACCGAAATAAAGTTTTCAATCGACAGGGTGTCCATTACTTGGCCGCCAAAACGCTCAGCAGCGATACCTGTGCGAATACCCTTACGAGCGGCATAAATTGCCGCTGCTGCGCCGGCTGG
>LFRM01035448.1_pt1 | contig 24987 bp, 20 predicted proteins | sample 618341 | NCBI WGS metagenome assembly LFRM01 (sample SAMN03654438, study PRJNA283298) | anaerobic digester metagenome | isolation source: pool of bioreactors CSTR01a, CSTR02a, and CSTR03a thermophilic anaerobic... | place: Denmark: Kgs. Lyngby | collected 2014-05-21 | reverse complement strand
GATTACCGACGTAGTATGGGTTTGATAGCATGAAAAAGTCCAAAAAAATGTCCGCACCCCCAAGTGAGGAATTTTATTTTGCAAAAAACAAGCAAACTCATTCCATAAAAGAGCTTTTCATAACTTGCAAGTAACACAGAAAAAGGCTTAAACGAGTTTTGACAACTTACAACTAAAAGGCAATTATTCAAAAATCACTGAAAAAGTCGGTTGTCATGAAATAATCATTTCTGCAGCAATGAGTACAAAAAGCAGGGCAACCAAAGTTATTGTCATCTTACATTCATTCGTATATAATGACAACTATAATGACAACTTTACTCCACTCGTTGTTTGATTATGTGGAAAATATTATAATATTATTTTGCAAGGGGGTGGTATTAATGTATTTTTCTATGGATGATATAGGATTTGAAAATATAGAAAAAATCAAATTAATGCAAAATGAATCAATGAGATGGGAATTCATTTATGAAATTGCAAAAGGATATGGTTTTGACGGTATTCATTTTACACCATCTTTATATAATGAATTCGGCCTGGATTTACATAATATACCTAAATATTTCGAAAATCTTAAGCTTACTCTTCACCTTGGAGGATTATATAAATTAACTACTGATAAAGACTATGAAGCATTTGATAATTATTTATGTGATTCATTTGAAATCGCTATGAAGCGCAAAATGCATGATATATCTATACATCCTCCATACGTTTATGGTATTTCATCTAATGAACGTAAAATGTGCCTGTGTTTTTTTGATAAAGCAATATCAAAATGGGCAAAGAAAGCAATTAAATCAAATATTTCATTTACTTTAGAAACTCATGTAAGTGGAGAGTTTTTTCTGTTTAGTGGCTTAGAAGAATTTATAATATTTGCCGATAAGCACCCTGATTTAGGTATATTGATAGATTTATCACATAATTATTTTGATAATTATTCAGAAGAAGCTATAATCAAATTTTTAGGCAGTAGAAACGTTAAAGCATTACACATTAGTGATGCACTACAGAATGTTGACTTTAAAAAAGGAACACATTTAGCTGTTGGTGAGGGAACGATAGATTTTAAAAGATTATTGATGTATTTCTCCAAGATTCCAGATATTTTTGGAGCACTGGAAATTAAAGCTGAAAATAAAAAAATCCAAAGCAGTTTGAACCGGCTTAAAAATATGTTTTGAATATATAAACTATAAGGACGATACTACCATAAGTGACAGAATAAGCTTTGAATTGTTAATATAGTGTGAGTAAAAGTGATGATTAACATTAAACTACATAATTGGCTGATGGACGAACCTCTGATTCACCTATATCACATTTTCAAACGATTTTGTATGTACCCTTGATAGGTGATTTTAAAAGGAACTTAAAAAGCGTTTACTAAAACTATAAAAAAACTGAATGGCTCAGTATTAGAGCGTCTTACATCTATCACAGAAATAGGCACTATGAAAAAAGCATATTCATATTTCGAAGAAAACGGAATTACATACGATCAATCAGCACAAGAATTAAAATTTAGTTATTGTTTCTTTTCAATAATTTTTAATGAACCTGCTTGTTTCATCATCTACTACACAGCGGCATCCATAACATTGATTTCTTCGCATGAACTGAGGAAATCTTCTATTTTTTCAGATTCGCGTTTATCATTTTCTTCGATTTCTTTATGTATTATTTCAAACTTATCCCAATTCAATCTCCATTTTGCCTCGGAATAGAGTGTTTCATACTCGGTTTGAACAATATTATATAAATCACTTTTACGTACTATATTATATGAAAAGAAATCTTTAGCCATAAGCCTGCGATACTCCGGATCCCGGTTGTGCATATATGGCCCTGTGACAAGGTTTTGATCCACACGATATGTATCACTGAAAATTGGTTTATCGACAAACACCACTTCTATCTGTTTCCCGGTTTTTCCGGTTTCTTTGCGGGCTTTATTGATGGTTGAAAAAACCCTAAGATAATTATCTATCACTTTTTCATTACTTCCATACACCATCTTAAAAGCATCTGACCATGGCGGGCATATAACTGCTTTTAAATCCGCCCCTCTTATAATAGAATCGTAAATATCATTTTTTAATTCGCAGGTTAATATCAAACGGTATCCCGAAATCCATATCATACTGTCGCACTCTGATAAAAGACATTTCAATACTTCTTTCTTATCACGATGCAGATGCTGTATACCAAATAAGTGAAGGTCCTCAAGAAACTCCTCATTTTTATGGTTATTATAACAAACTATGATATCCGCGGTTATAGTAAATACCGTTACCAATATAGATGTGAACAAAGCCAGCAGTATATTGGAAATAACATCATTCTCCCTTAATGCGGGGATTTGATAAGCTACCAGCGATAAAATAAAAATCAAGAACATAATTTCAGCTACCCAAACTTGTGTCCGAAGTTTATATGCCTTGATTCTCTCCCGTAATTTCATATTCTTATGCATCCTCACTCATTGCCCTCCTTGAAATAATACACTGTATCTATTCCGTCTCCTCTCTCATTAGGATGTAAATCGACCAGTTCAAACCCCATTTTTTTCAGAAGATGTATATGAGGATAATTGGTTGACCATGTTCTTGTCGCAAAACTCCTGCCTTTTCTGTTCTCAAAGAGCGCATGATACATTTTCCCCGCAATTCCATGACCCCTGAATCCGTGTGACACCACTATCGTAGTAACATAATCACAAACAAATTCCCTGCCTCCCGCCTGAAGAAAATAGTCCGGGATAAATGACAAAAATCCAACTGCCTTTTCCTTTTCTATAGCCAGAATAAATTCCTGCCGAAGCATTTGCTGATAATATTCGGCCAGTCCTCTTTTACTTGATTTCTCCCCGGAAAACGATCGCTGAGTTGTGGAGTCTCTTTCCGATAAAGGCGGGATGAACTCTTTATCCGATGCGCGAAGAATCTCCCAAACATCATCTTGATACACTTTTTGCAGTTTTTTCTGATATACGAACATACCGTTTCCTCTCACAGGTATTGTTGTGTTGCCGGTTTGGTATCAGTATTCCAATCCGATTGTCATGCTTCAATAGGGATAAAAGCCTGCTGCGTAACATCAAAAAGTCCCTTGTCGGTAAGCTTGAGCTCAGGTATAACTGCCAGCGACATAAAGCACAATGTCATGACGGGCTCTATCTCTTCACTGATTCCAAGCTGTTCATACGCATCCTTATGAATTTGAGCGAGCTTCCCGCTGACCCATTCACCGGTCCGAGCGCTCATAATTCCTGCTACGGGCATTGCCATCGAATTAATCACTTTCCCGTTCTTTACAAGGATAATGCCTCCGCCCTGCTTTACAAGGTTTTCCACCGCTATAGCCATATCCTCGTCATTGGTTCCCACGGCAATAATGTTGTGAGAGTCATGGGCAATGGACAAGGCCACGGCGCCCGCCTTGATTCCATATCCCCGGAGCAGGCCAAGGCCTACATTCCCCGTTCCGTTGTGCCGTTCAACGACCGCTATTTTGACAATATCCCGGTCCGACCGCCATATAAACTCGCCCTCCTCACTGAGGGCAATTTCGGCTGTTCCTCTTGCAGTTACAATACTGCCGGGAATGAGATCAATCACATGGACATGTTTTGAACGGCTTTTCAACCTTAATTTTTCGACGGAAAAATCTTTTACGTTAAAGCGCCCCTGTACCGCTGAAATGTCACTACGCTGTATTTCCGGAAGATATTTGCCTTCCCTGGCAACTTCCTCGCCCTTGATAAATACCTGGTGCACTTTGAAGTCATTCAAATTATCGAGCAGCACAATATCTGCACGAAGCCCGGGCGCTATTGCTCCCCTGTCACGAAGGCCGTAACATTCCGCTGCATTCAGGCTCGCCATCTGTATGGCAGTAATTGGGGAAATTCCTTCTTCCACGCAGATGCGAAGATGATTGTCGAGATGTCCCAATCTGAAAATCGTTTCAGGCTGCCGGTCATCGGAGCACAGCAGGCAGCGGCGGCTGTTGGCCGGTGTGACAGCCTTTAAAAGCGTACGCAGGTCATGACTTGCCGAGCCTTCCCTTAAAAGGATATAAACACCCCTGGTTAGCCGATCAAGCATTTCTTCCACCGTGGTACATTCATGATCGGTGCGGATTCCGCAAGCCACGTAGGCATTTAAATCATTACCCGATAAAGAGGGACTGTGGCCGTCAATGATTTTTCCCTCGTTGATGGCTGTCAGCAGCTTATCCAAAACATTATCATCAGCCCCAACAACACCCGGATAATTCATAAATTCGCCCAGTCCAAGAATTCGAGTGTCCTTTAAAGGCTCTTTCATCCCTTCTGCGTCGAGGACGGCTCCGGCATTCTCGAAAGGAGTCGCCGGCACACAGGATGGAATCATATAACGAATATCGAGTTTTGTACCCTTTGAAGCCTCAAGCATGTAATTCAGGCCGTCTATGCCGCACACATTCACAATTTCGTGGGGATCGGCAATAATCGTTGTAGTTCCGTACGGAACCAGCAGTCTTCCGATTTCCTCCGGCGTAACAAATGACGATTCGATATGGATATGGCCGTCAATAAACCCCGGCGCTGCATATCGGCCTTTTGCATCAATAGTCTGCCTGCCCTTGTAATCACCGATTCCTACAATACAGCCGTCCGTCACGGCGATACTTTTGCCTTCTATGATCGTAGAATTATAGACATCAACAATTTTGCACTTTTCAATCACGATGTCCGCAGGGATTCTTCCTGCCGCTGCGTCAATTCTTTTTTTCAGCAAGCGTTTTTCCATATTTATATCCCCTTAATTGCGAATTTTTACTTATATATTCATTTTTCAATAGTTTACCACTCCGGCTCAAATCATGTCAAACCGGAAGCCAGGAACGCGGATACGCTTTTTTCCTCCGGGATGGCTTAAAAAATGATGCCAGTATGCCGGATACTTTCAATATTAAAAGCGGAGAGCATCAGCTTCTAAACGGGTAATCGCATTATGTATAAAAATCCTTCGGGTAAAATTGAAATTTGTAAAAAAACAGCAGAGAACTGCATATAACCGTTCCCTGCCTTACGCTATTCATAAAGTACCTGGCTAATAGCTTTCAATACCCTTTTTACATAATCAAAATCCTGCGATATGCTGCTAAATTTATCCCATCTCGCATCTTTGCAGACATATATCGTCCTGCCGTTCCGTTCAACTTTGATACGTGCTATGCATTCCTCAGGAGTTAGGGCATTAAACCCCGGAACACACTTGGGGTCGCATTTGCATATGCTATCGAATATTTTATCCGCAAATTCCGCTGATTCATTGTCAACAATATTAAACAGCCTTGTGCTTTGCTCAGTATTTAAAACCCATCTTATATACATATATATCTTTTTATCAAAATAAGCGTTTACATGGCAATAACAAACAACACCGGCTTTGTTTGAATACACTATCCTATATCCAAAATCGTTATACGGTTCAATTTTTCGCTTATACTTGTATTTAATAATGAATCGATCGGTTTCAGCCAAATCTTTGCGTAAGGGTTCAGGCAATATCCGAAGCACGTCATTCAAATCAAGCGTAAATTTTTGTTCTAATACTCGAAAATCACATCTTTGAAAATGATAAAGGCCTTTACTGCCATATTGTGAACATGCCTTCGAAAGAAGCGACAGCGCCTGCGGCATTCTAGGATACTTCATACTTGATATATATACATCATTTTCTTCAACAGCAATACTCAGGCCTAATTGCTGCAACGCATCCAAAAATGACTGAAATTTGACTTTTTTACTTTTATCTTTAACTAATTTTTCATATACTTGCGGTTCAATTTTTAATACATCTGCCTCATACCAGCCGGCTTGTCCTATATTGTACAAAAAGTCCAGGATCACATTCCTGACAATACTTGCTGCATTCAGCCTTTTCTTATTAAATCTTAACTCATCGGGATATATTTCTTCGGGTATTGAATATTTTTCCGGATAGTTATACATATCTTCATACAGATTCTTAAAAAAGGTATGCATCTCCTGCATTGCTATTTTAAAATCCCTGCAATCATTCTGTTCCGGTAATATACATACAGGGAACAAGTTTATAGACATGTTATGCAGGTACCATTGAGCAAATGTATTGTACTGTTCCTTATCACCATAAAGGTTCATTTTATTATCTCCCTTTAACAGGTATATGTATTAAAGCCGAATGCCCCTGGTAAAATTCATATTTTCCCTTATTTTACCACATTAACCCTGACAACAGTATGTCATATTTAATGGAGTTCATCCTTGACCCGTATATATTCGTCTGGAAGACCTCCACCACGGCAAGGCTCTATAATAAGGGTATCGTCGTCTTCAAAACTGAAAGAATATTCATCGATGTAAAAATCCCTATCTATATAAATAAACATTTTTTCAACAGTATAGGGATACCAATAATCTCTTTCGATATTATCTGAATACATTCCATCTTCCCTGAAAATGATATCTCCACTATACTTATTATGCCAGCGGCCGATAAGCTTGATGCATCATAATCGGTTTTTTCTGTTTCACCGCATCCCGCGGCAATAAACAAAACGACTGCAATCAAAACAAAGCACACCTTTTGCTTCATTTAAATCACCTCTTCGACATATAATTTATTATGGGTTCGTGATTTCAGCTTGATTTATCCAAACAGTCAATTCTTAATTTATATTATATTAACCGTCTAACTGCAAAGATAGTTTTATTATGCTCAAGATTAGTACGAAAAATATTGTTATCCTTAAATTCCATTTGTACCAAGTGCTTTTTTACATGCCGTAACACCCGCCATCATCAGTGCAAATACAAGCATAAGAATCAAAAACTTTTGATACAATTTCATTTTTACCTTGCCTCCTTTTCATTTCGTTGTTACTGGAATTTTATATGCCGTATAAATTTAAGTATAGTTAAGAAATGAGCATATCTAGTATAAAAAGTATTTTTTTACAGGAGGAAGGGCAAGCAATGGTAAAATTGAAATTCTGTAAAAAAACAGCAGAGAACTGCTATAACCGTTCCCTGCTATTATTTCAAATTTGTTACCATTATTTTTTGTTTGATAATAATTTTTGATCGGTTTTCAACTGTTTTAATACTTGATAAACTTCGATCCGGGTGCGCCGCAAATGCTGCATTTTTCAGGAACGCTTTTTTCTATATTGCCGCAAACGGGACACAGGTAATAAAATACTTCTTCCGTTTCATCAATATTTTCCAAAGCTTCTTTGTACAGTTTCGCGTGTACCTTTTCGGCTTCCATTGCATATGTGAATGTCCGGATTGCGTCTTTATTGCTTTCTTCTTCTGCGGTTTTAAGGAATTCGGGATACATGCTTTCAAATTCGTATGTTTCACCTTTTATAGCATCCTGAAGATTTTCGGCTGTTGACAGGACTTTGCCCGCTACTTCCAGGTGCCTTTTAGCATGCAGGGCTTCTGCCTCGGAAGCAGCCATGAAAAGTTTGGCGGCGTTTTTCCTTCCTTCCGCCTCCGCTTTTTTAGCATAAACTGAATATTTCCTGTTTGCCTGGGATTCACCGGCAAAAGCCTCCAATAAATGTTTCAGTACTTTGTTTTCGGACATGGATAATACCTCCTCAAAATTTTGTTATATTTTAATAAATTAATTACGCACCAAATAACTTGAATTCACCGACGGATATTTTCGCTCCGTATCTTCCGCCTGCATGTTTCCATCGTTCTCATTATTGCCTTTTAATATTATGAAATATTTCTTATTTGTAATGATTATAAATCTGTTACTATCATACATTTATTATAATTATAAATTTATGCATGTCAAGAGAAAAGTCCATAATTACAGAAAAAATTAAAGAAAATATTTTTTACCCAACCTTTTTTATATAAAGACTGCATTCCGACTGCCGCTGTTTAAAACGGCAGGCGCAAGCTTATTAATTAACTATCCTGTAAGGTTCCTTTAACGTGCCTTTACCCTCCATGCTCCAGCCCGAACGAAGATAAATACACGGTACAATGCCGATATCTTCAATAATCGCATCTTTCATATAAATGTAACCGTCTTTCCCTACTATGCGCAGCATTGAGTCATTGCTGTAATAAGGCGTATCAAGCCAGTAGGGTATTGTTTTTTTAATTTTAATTCCATTCCGGCTCATATCGGCTATCTGTCTCAAATTAGGGAGAGTAACGATATCACGGACAAGCACTGCATAGGAATTATCATAATCCCTGTCGGAAAGCACGGGAACGTGTGACCAGAAATGCTCCTGTTCCCCCGTCTCTTTCAGGAAAAGACTACCTGCGGACAACAGCACTTTGTGATTCACTGTTTCTAAAAGCGCCAGTTCCTCGTCGGAGAAACATTTTATGAAATCCTCATTGAGAAAGTCTCTGATTCTGCTGTTCACCCAGATATTGCTCCCGTATTTCTCCAGGCTCTCATTCGCGGGAATGGATTCAGAAAAATTGCCTTTCGTCACAGGCTCGGCGGCCATAAGCGTGTATACGCCATCTTTATTATTTATAATCTGCCAGATCATTTTTTTGCCATTATACTCTCCGAATTCAATAAAAGCTCCTATCATGCCTGTTTTTCGTGAGGAAGTAAGTACCGCCAAACCGCATATAACAAGAATTATACATAACCCGCCCGCGGCGGCGGCCGGGATAAACCTGCGATTATGCTTTGCCGCGCGTCCCAATATCGGTGCAATACGGGATACTCCGTCCAATAACAGGTATATAAGGAGCATTACGATAAAATCGGCATTTTGCACGTACGCAAACAAGTGCTTTGCAATATCTCCTTCTCCGTTGGCAATGTACGGAACGCATAAGTTGTACAATGCACAGCCCGAGGCGGCAAATGCGGCCCCGAGGAACAAAAAGGCTTTTACTCTGTTTTCCCTGTAATCTATTACACCTTTATAGAAAAGATAAGCAAATGCAGCGAGAATAATCAGGAAATTGAATCCCAAATGATCAAACGGCAGTGCTTTGCGCAAATTTCCCCAAAACTCAAAGGTCGTGCAAAAGGTCAATCTTGGTTCCTGCGGTCCGTAATTCGATAAATACACAGGTCTTATGATACCGCTGTTCAGCGCGGTAATATTAAGCTTCTCAAGAAAATATCCGGGATGCTTAAGATAAAATACGGCAATCTTAAACTTATTAATTATGGAAAAATCCTTTTTAAACTGTTCATGGTTTATAGCCTCTTTAATCGACGTCATATAGTAATTGGTGTTTTTAAATTTCACCATATAACGCGGCAAACCGAGAGCTTCGACATATTCCTGCGTCTGCCACTCGTCCGTATTTCTAAGAACCCCGAAGAAAACCGAATTATAACTGGTTTGAACTTCCATCCATTTTGGAATTGATATATAGAGAATAACAAGGGATACGAGCACCACAGCCGTCGATAGAACAGCAAAAAGCCTGTTTTTTTTGCCAAAAAGCATAAGAACACCGGGCAAAAGGAATATCAACACAAGAAATGCCACCGGTATATTCGCAAATTTTGTCCAGCCGTAGCCCAGCAACGAAAGCGCAAACAGCAGATAGTTTCTTTTTCCCGGCTTCTCATCGAAAAGCCTGAGACCGAAGGCAACCGAAAAGACAACGAAAATACTCTGCAGCGCTTCGCCGTAAAGGGAATTGAAATAAAGCACATAGCCGACATCACAGAGCATAACAATAATAATCAATTTCAAGGTTATGTCAAGCCACTGCCGCTTGATACGAATGCTCGAAAAGAGCGAAAACAACGCCAACCCGTAAAGAAACGTATAAATCAGGCCAAGGGCCTCAATCCTGTAAATGCGGCTGTCAGCGCCGGTAACGTAATTTATAAGAATGTTCGCGCCAATGGACAATTTTACAAAGAAATGCTGTATCGACGGGTAATTCCTGAAATTTTCTATATGGAAAAGCGCGTTGAACAATTCTTCGAGCCTTGTTTCACCTTTATATGATATGTAGTAATTATTATGATAAATGAACCTGCGCAGTTCCGGCGGTACCCGGTATGCCAGGCCATTTGAGTGCATGACCCTGTCAAAATCGCCATTGTCCGAAAGGCCGACAGGTGGCCCGGAGAACAGCACATAAACAATAATGATCACTGCGAGCAAAGAAAGGGCGGTATTTTTTATTAAATTACATTTTGCCTGATCCATTAATACAAACCCCTTATTATTCAAACACGATAAGAAAGAACACATGCAGGCTTAGTAAATTATCGGTCCAATAAGTTCCATTATATTCCTTCCGTCATAATTTGTCTACCACGCTCTTTCTTTACTGCCTCCACGGTCTTGCGGCTTCCAGCCATTTGTTTTCAATCCAGTAATCTTTGTCGGTCATGTTCCATGTGTTTGCTTGCTGCATTTTTCTCATAATATTGAAAAATAACACCGTTTTAAAACCCGGCTTCGATTTGCCGATTTTTCTTTTTATGCTCCGGATTAACTTTTCGGTTTTCCGTTCGGCTTTCTGCCTGATATTGTCAGAGACATCTTCCCAACTCGACGCACGGACATTAACAGGCATTCGATAGATTTTCGGTATGCCCCACCAGGTCATTTGTTTTGCTATCGATTTTGTCACACTGTTCGATCCCGCTCCCGCATCCGTTGATATCGCTATGCCTATTTTTCCGAACATTTCTTTCCTGGGTCTGTGAGACATCCACATAAAACCAAAATGATCGAACAGGGTCTTTAGCTGTCCCGTCATCTCCAGGCAGTATGTAGGGGAATCAATTATTATAATTTCCGAACGAAGCATTGATTCCGTTATTTCCCGGACCTTTTCGGCCCCAGGACAATATTCTTCCCCTTTCATAATGCACTGGAAACAACCGACGCAGAAGGCGGGCGTATCTTTCGGCATATAATACTCATGAACTACAGTCCCGCTGTCGGTCAGCCGTTCTTTTACCATGTCCGTGATATGATACGTGCTTCCTTTATGGCCCTGGCCGTGAATAACCGTAATTTCCATCTACATCACTCCGCTTCTCGTCAAAATATCAATATATACTAACTTGCCACACATTTATTTATCCAAAACCTTCCTGTACGGCGCAATCATACCTTCATTCATTTTGTTTCCCAACCTGGCTTTCAGCTTCGGAGAAGACAAGAGCCCATGTCGTCATACTCGCCCAGATAAGCTTTCCATGCCTTGTCAAGCAGCGCGGCATGATTTTCCGGCAAATGGAATCTTTCCATCAATATTACGCTTCATTCCGTCGATTAGTCTTATACAGTTCAAAATTGATGCCTCTCTAAGTTCTTTTATGCAATTATATCATTTTATGCCATATCAGGGTATTCTAAAGAAATGACTTCAAACGGTGCATAGGCCGATGCCGGAGTATGAAAGACCGGTTTATATATGAAATGAGCCTTCAGACATATAAAACCCGACTGCTTTGAGAAAGTGCTTCTTGCATCAGAAGTACGGAATTGTTATTATGATATTAAATATATACACCTGCAGTTATTGATGTCTTAGGAGGGTGATTTGATGTCCTGCTATTATATTATCGGTGTCAGGATAGACAACAGAATTGACAACGCGGTGAAATTTCAAGAGGTGCTTACGAAAAACGGGTGCAATATCAAAACACGTTTAGGGCTGCATGAAGTAAGCGACGACGCATGTTCGAATGACGGAATTGTCATACTGCAACCGTACGGCAACAAGGAGGATGTTGAGTCCCTGGTTAAAGAACTCAACAACCTTGAAGGCATAACGGCGCGGTATATTGATTTAAACTGAAACGAATAATTTTTCCTGCTGTTTCATGATAAATTACGCTTTAGAAAACTAATCATGGTCTCCCAGGCCAGGCGGGCTTCGGGTACGTTTTCATGCGTAAATCCGTGATAACACCCCTTGAAGCATTTATACTCAACATGGTCGTTGACATTTTTCATTTTTTTCCAGAACTTCTCCGCCTCATTGCACAACGAATCGTATTCCGCAGTGATTATCAATGTGGGAGGAAACGCTTGCAGTTGATCATACGACGCATACAGGGGTGAAATCAGAGGATTTTTTCTTTCCTCCCTTACGTTATGGTAGCATGCATCAAACAGCCTGCCCATATCAACCGGAATAGCTTCAGCAGGCTGCGGTTTCATCGAAGGATCAGTATATACATCAAGAGGCGGATAATCCAAAATGGCGCACCGGATGCCTATTTCTTTTCGTTCCGCGTCCATTATGCAAACCGATGCGGTGAAATTCCCTCCTGCACTGTGACCTCCCAGCGCTATACGGTTTGGATCAATCCGAAGTTCATCGGCATTTCGTTTCAGATACCTTAACACGGCATATACCTCTTCCACCGCTCTCGGAAAAGGATTTTCGGGCGCGAGGCTGTAATCGACATTTATAACCCTCACATTTGCCCCTTCGGCTATGGAAGGCATAAAGGGATCATCCGACTCAGCGCTGCCCATTACAAACCCGCCTCCGTGCAAATTCACGAAAACGGGAAGAATTCCGTAGCTTTCGATATTGTATGTAAGGGCCCGAATTTTCCCTAACTCCGTTTCAAAAAACATTTCCCTTCCGGCAACCGGAGGCATTAAATCACGCGGATAAGCCTGCTCAGCCTCTATTCGCTTTTCCCTTGCAATCGCTATTAACTGTTCGGTTGTATAGTTTTCCCAATCGGTTATGTTTTGCGTGTCATGCACATTATCATTCCTCTCCCAAAACATATGAGACAGTTATTAAAAATGCCGCAGCCATATCGGATGTTAGTTCTTTTACAGCATTTTGTCCTGTTTCTTTATTTTCTATTTTACCTTTATCCGCTTTATTTTCAACAGCCTTACAAATAATATCACAATAACGTTCTGCAATTTTCGAAGCGAATTCTTTTTTGCCGGCATTGCTTAACCCTATCAACAGCAAACACGATACAGGTGAAATGTCTTTCCAAAACTCGTCTTCATTTTCCAGACGGTTTACAACCGCATTTACAATATCCTCCCGCAAACGTTTCCCGAGGATTACAGGCAGTAATGATGCTACAACCCCGGCCTCGATAATTTCACCGGTTTGCGCATCCTTGCTGACGAACTTCCTTCCATCCCAGAATTCATTCTCGAGGATGGCAAGCAAACGCCCAGATTCATTCATCCATTTACCGGCTTCCGGCTCAATTCCTGCCTTGTTTGCGAGCTTGCCGCAGTATTCGGCAAGCAAAACGGTTAATGCCAGAAGATCGGCGGACTGAACCGGCCTTCCGTTCTTAAAGGCTTTTACGTCAACCCAGCCACATTCACCCGCATGATAGTACTGTGGAATACCGCTTTTATTTCTATCCCGTTTATCAAACAGCCAACCGGCATACTTTAACATTTTGCCGTATAATACGGCATAGTCTTCTTTTTTCAGTTCATCCGGATCACACACATTAAGAATATAATCCAATGCTGCTCCATGTAACGGCGAGCATGCCGCCAAACCGCTGATGCTTATATCACTGATATAAAACGGTATCCGTCCGGCTTCATTTTGGTAATCAAACAAAGAAAGAAGCATCTTCCAGGCTTCCCGTATATCCCCACCCGAAGCCATCGCCTGGTAGCACTGCTGGTATCCGAACGCCCGGACACAAGTTGTTCTGCTCATGTATACCACGGAATTTTTCAGCCGTCCTTCAGGTCCCAATTGATGTGTCCATATTGTCCAGGCTGCCAGTAATGCCATATTTGAGTACTTTTCCGGAACTTTCATGAATCTATTGCAGAACTCCTGGAATTCTGCTTCGGCCATCCTGACGCAGTCGTCAAACGGCGCATATTCGTTATCTCTCGTTCTGTTTGAATAATACTCGTGTACTGCGGTTTCAAATCTCATGGTTTCAACAGGCGGAATAAGATCTATTATAAAATCTTCGGCCTGGACAATTTCACAATTCCATTTCGCGTTGCACCATACAGCGCCCTTTATTGGGACAAAAAGCAGTTTCCCCAGTATTTCGTAAGCGATTTCAAAGTCTCCGTTCTCTTTTGGCGAACAGTTTTCGAACATCTGCATTTTAAAATAAAAGCGTAAGCTTATTCCTTCGCCCCTGATTCTTATTTGCTTCTTATCGGCAAAGCAAATCTCCGCTGTACCTCTGTATGTTTTTATTGTCATTTTTCCGGGTTCTACAGAATATTCAAATGATATTTCTTTATTGTCAACGACGGGAACAATTCTTATTAAATTTTTTCTTTCCATCATAAATGCAGGCGACCTCGAGATTGACAAATATAAATTACGGTCTTCCTGATCCTCGAGGATACACATATACGCTCCCCTCGCGCTGAAAGGCACACAGCGCAGATCGTATCGTTCCCGGCTTCCCAGTATTACAGGCCTTTTATTCAGCAATTCCGTTATCGTCATAATTACCTCCATTTAACGCGTTTGATTTTGTTAACGTCCGGCGATGAAAATAGCATTATTCAGATATTTCTTTGAGCAAACTCGCGAGTATAATGAAAATGACGGATGAAAAGGCCGAACATACCCCGAATTCCTTATAATATAGAATACTGCCGTTAAAGCCCTCCGGAGGATCAAATTCAAGAAATCTATACATCGGCAATTTCTCAAGTGTCATATCGCAAAATCGGGTAAGTATATCCTTTACAAGTTCTTTTTTGCCGGTCTCACACAATCCCCTGACAACCTTGATTTGAGTGGCGCCCGTAATAATTCCGGGTATCGGTTTGCCATTGAAATATTTCCTTTTGACCGACCTGAAACCTATAGGAGTATAGAATTTTTCGGGATCAGAAAGCGCTTCGGCAATTTTATCCGTTATATGCGCAGGCAAGCGTCTGCCGAGCATTATCGGCGAATACGCGTCTATTTCATCAAACTCTATAATCTCATGGCTGGATGACATTCTCGCGATGAACTTCTCGCCATTCCAGAATTCAGTGATCAGTTTATCCAATAAATTCTTTGAACGGTTGAGCCATTTTTTTGATTCTTCAGTCTTCCCTATCCTTTCTGTCAGCTTTGCGAGCGCTTCTTCAAGAAGAACAATATACGCAATCAAATCCGGGCTTTCTACAGGCAGTCCCTTTGAGAACATGACACTATAATCATAGGATTGTTCACATCCCTGGTTGTACTGCGGCACACCGTCGTTGTCGGTATCCCTGAATGTTGTCCACCAGCTATGCAGCTTAACAAGAGGCGTATAAAGGGCCTCGCAGTGTTCTTTTGTCATTCTGTCGCCCATACGGTCGAGCATGTAAAGAACAGCGACACCGTGGTATGGCGGTTTCGTCGCAAGGAAATTAATAAACCTGTCGTCAACCATATCGGGAAGCTGTCCGAATTCATCCTGGTACTCAAACATTGAAAGCATTGTCCGGACAGATATATCGGCATCCTTTGTCATGGTCATCGCATGATATGCGCTGTGCCACGCGAAAACCGAATCGGTTTTTTCATACGAGATTATATTGTTTTTCAATAAACCCATAGGACCGACGCAGCATGTCCAGATGCAGTACACGGCAACTTTTCTGACGTATTCGTATTTTTCAGGGACTTCCGGATACATTGCAAGCCAGTTTTCGTAATCCTTCCGGGCTTCTTCCACACATTCGTCAAAAGAACGGTATGATGGGCATCGTTCGGTATCGGATTCCGAGAAATGCAGTGCAAGTTCAAATATATCATCCGATCCGCACGAAATGTCAAGCATAACCTCTTCATTACAAGACTTTTCCTCGTTCCATTTACCTTGTATTTTAAGTTCGCCGTTAACAGGGACAAAGAGAAATTCACCAACCATGTCATATGTTACCTGGTGTGTTCCATCGAGCCTCGAAACGAATCCGTCATGAGCGTTCAATTTTGAAAAGAAGCGAAGCCCGATCCGGCTTCCCCTGATTCTTAAAATATCCTTACTGTCGAAACAAAACTGGACATAACCATATTCGGTCCGGACTTCGAGCATCGACGGCGTCGCCGTGCATTCATATGGTATTGATATATCCCCGTAAACGGGACGAATTGACATCACACAGGGGAAAGACTGGCTTTGCAGCCTCTCGACAGCGGCATATTTTCTGGGCAGTCTGAAAATTCCAAGCTGGCTCCGCTCTGTTCCTTCCTCATTTGGATATGTCCCGTCTTTTATTGAAATATAAGAGAGTTTTCTTCCAAACGGCGCTCTTTTTATGTCAAACGTAAAATCATTATCGCTAATTTTTCCTGAATCAATAAACCTGTGCATCGAATCACTCCAATATATTTTTATAAGTTCGTAAAACCCGCTGTCATGACCATAATCAGCCTTTTATCGAACCTATCATGACCCCTTTTATAAAATATTTCTGTGTAAAAGGATAAAAACATAAAACAGGTAAAATTGACACCACGATTGTGCAATATTTAACAAGCGGTTTGTAGATGTCCGTGCTGATCCCTGTGGTGTCGGTACTTGAAACAATGACCTGTGAAGAGTCATTCGCGACAAGAATTTCCTTCAATACAAGCTGGAGTGGATATTTATTCCTGTCGGTAAGGAAAATTGACGCATTAAACCATGAGTTCCATATCGATACGGCATAAAAAAGCGCAATAACAGCAATCGTAGCCCTCGAAAGCGGTATCATTATTTTAGTAAGAATTGTCAAATGACCCGCTCCTTCTATAAATGCCGACTCTTCAAGGCTTTCCGGTATCTCCTGCATCGATGTTCTCATTATAATAAGGTTGAATACGGATACTGCCGATGGGAGAATAACAGCCCATCGGGTATTGTATAACCCCAGTTTTGTCACAACAATATAAAAGGGAATAAGACCTCCGCTGAAAAACATTGTAAAGGTTATAAAAAACATTATTGTATTTTTCCACAAAAGATTTTTACGGGAAAGAACATATCCCCCGAGCAATGTCAGCGCCATGCTGATGCATAACCCTGCAGCCAAATAAAAAAGGGTATTCAAATAGCTTACCAGTATTACCGAGTTGTTGAAGATCAAACGATAACCGACGGTCGTAAAGCCCAACGGCTTTAATATAATTCCCGTGTGCAGTGCCAACTGTCCGGGCTCGCTTACCGAGGCAAATACCACATGTACAATCGGAGCGAGGCATATAAAACAAATAAGCATCATGAGGATTATATTGAATACATCAAATATCCTGCTTAAAACTGATTTCCGCTGTTTACGCATTCCATCCTCCTAAAACAGACTTGTTTCGGCATATGATTTACATAATTTATTTGCACCCAAAAGCACAATAAAATTCAGAATAGAATTAAACAAACCGACAGCCGTACTGTAACCATAATCAAACTGCAACAATCCCCTTCTGTACGTAAAAGTCGCAATTACATCGCTGACCGAGTAAGTCGAAGGACTGTATAAAAGAATTATTTTTTCAAAATTTACGCTAAAAAGGAATCCAAGCCTCAAAACAAGTAATATCAATAAGGTTGATGAGATACTCGGCAAAGTGATATGTATTATTCTTCCAAACCTGCCCACGCCATCAATATCGGCCGCCTCATACAATTCCTGGTTAATTCCTGATATTGCCGCTATTATAACTATACTGTTAGATCCCAAATATTGCCACAAATTTGTACCGATAAAAATGCTTCTGAAATACTGCGGCATACCTAAAAGATTACCATCCGGCCCTCCAAGCATTTTTATAAAATTTGTAACCGGACCGGTCGAAGAAAAAAAGTCAATTATCAACCCGCAAACCACGACCATCGAAATAAGGTACGGAATATAACTTACCGACTGTACGAATTTTTTCAGTTTTTCACTTATAAGTTCATTCAGCAGAATAGCAAAAGCAATAGGTACGGGGAAACAGACCATCAAATCATAAAAGCTCAATAAAAATGTATTTTTAAGCAGTCTGGAAAAATAATAGCTGTTGAAAAAATCCAAAAAGTTTTGAAGACCTACCCATTCGCTCCCAAATATGCCGCCCTTTATAGAATACCTTTGAAAAGCGAGCACAACCCCTGCCATTGGTGCGTAGCAAAAAACAAAAAAATATATTACTACCGGTAAAACCATCAGATATAAGATTTTATTTCTCTTCCAATCCTTTTTTATATGCTCCATGATTTACCATTCCTTAATTCTTAATGGAGCCGGGAGAGACCCCGGCTCCTTTTGTCCTGAGATTCTACCTCTGGTTGAATCTGTCTAAAGCTGCCTGCTGCAATTCTATTGCTCTGTCTATGTTCATTGATTTTATTTGGTTAACAAAGTTGTCGTAGTTAGAAAGAGGTTCCGTTCCGAGGATAAAATTCAGGACCATTTCTTTTCTGTAAGTATCTATGTCGCTCATAATCCTTGCAAATTCCGCACCCTCATCGGATGTCATTGTAATAGGAGGCAGTATATAAGCCCCGTCGTTGTTCTTCTGCCAAATTTGCACGGCATCCAGGCTGTTTTGCGGCAAACCGGCAAATTCTCTTTCCCAATGATATATACAGGCGCCCCCCAGTTTAGCGTATTTCAGGTACATTTCCTGTAAGCTGTATCCATCCGGATTGTTATAAACAAACGGCGTAAATACCGGTTTGCCGTCGGGACCGTATTCAAAAGTCTTGCCCTCAAATCCATATGCCGCAAGGATATCTCCTTCTTCGGTATAATTGTAGTCAAGCCACTTTGTAACCGTTACCGGGTCCTTGCATGCACTTGTGACTACCCAGTTAACAGAACCGCTCATAGTATTCAACTGCCTTACGTGAACACTGTCGCCCGCATTTCTTGCAGGTGTAGGCACCGCTACTAAATTGTAATTCGGATCTGCCGCTTTTGCCTTAAGCCCTGTAAAATCAATGTACTGGCAGTAGAAAGCTCCTGTCCTGTTTGATGCGGTGTAGTCGCTGCTGGGTATGAAATCCTGCTTTGTGGCAAAGTCTTTGTCAATAAGATCTTCCGCATACCATTTGCTGAGCATGGTGATGTACTCTTTATAACCGGGTTCCAGCGGACCATATTTGACTTTCCCGTCGACCTGGAAGAACGTTTCAGTTATCCCATATCCGCCTTCGAAAATATTCATCGGATTAAACCCGCTGAAGTGCAGCATCATAGGAACTTCTGCCTTTTTCACATCTCTAAAAGCCTTTAGTATGTTGTACCAATCGTCATAAGTAACAGGTTCACTCATTCCAAGATCGTCCAGCCAGTCTTTTCTGACAACCATACCCATCCACGGAGGCTGTGCGCCATTAGTCGATAATGACCAAAATCCCGGCAAGTTTCCGGAGTCGGTAAATGATTCTTTTCTGATCTGGTCATTAATGTAGAGAAGTTTTTTATAGTTAGGGGCATATTGATCAACCAACTCATTAAGTCTCAGAATGATTCCTTCCTCAATAGCCTTGTCATAACCGCCCGGAAACATGTATCCATATGGGTGGATTATCTCGATAATATCCGGATAGTTACCAGATGAAACCATCAGATTAAAGCTGTCATTCTGCTGTCCTATCGGAGGATGAATAAATTCTACGGTTACTCCTGTTCTCCTTTCTAATTCCTTGTAATACTCGGAATCTGAAAGAGTTTTCATCGTTTTCTGGATACCCTCTCCATTCGGAGCCCATATTGTGACTTTGAATGGTTCATTTACTATAGGAAGTTTTACAGTAGTATCTGATCCTGATGTTATAGGTTCGGAATCCTGATCTGTTGCAGTTGCTACTGGTGTTGGAGTAGTTGTAGTCTTAGTTCCGGTATTAGCAGTATTATTACAACCAGCCATAAATACTGCAAAAACAAACAAAATTAAAATTGCGGAAATGATACTTTTTCTTTTCATGACACTCCTCCTTATTTATTTGCCTGATATGGGTTTGGATATGACGCGCCATCCATAATCTAATTATAGAGACCGGCCTGTTAAAATAAAATGGCTAATTTTTTCACCTGATTCCCTATTTTGTAACAGGTCAAAATACACGGATTCAAGTCAAACATAAACACTATTCCGATTTTTTTTACTTCATTCCCGAAATCTGCTGTATGATTTTTCAGATGGTTAATCGAGTTCCTGCCTTGCACCGGTTTGATTTGCAACGGCTTCCTTGTACTTTCCAGGAGTAATGCCTTCGTACTTTCTAAAAGCCCTGATCAGTGCTTTACTGTCCAGGTAGCCCACCTGCCGGGCAATATCTTTAATGCTTATATCCATTTTCATAAGTTCCTTCGCCTTTTCCAGGCGAACCTTATGGATGTAGTCAAGTAAACCGGTTTTCTTATATCTCTTATATGCCCTGGACAAATAGGAAACACTCAACCCAATATCATTTGAAATGTTAATGATGCTCAAATCATTTTCATAAAAATGCGTTTTTATGTAATCATCAACCTGCGTAACCCATTCAGGAACCTGCTTGCCGGCTTTTTCAGAGTAATATGCCATTATTCTGTCAAATATGAAATCCACCTCTTCTTTGAGATCCATAATTGTTTTTGAGTTCAAAAGCCTGTTTGTAGGGTCAAGTCCGTCAATAAAATGCATATCGGGATCCGATCTTATCTCACCGATAGCATTCAATATCATGTTGATGAGCCCAAAGACGCGGCACTTCATCAGTTGAATCGACTTTACATTATTGTCAAGAATTATTAATAGCATCTCATCAAGGATTTCCTTAGCGCCTTTATAATCTCCCGCTTCTATACAGTTTACAAAGAGTCTCTCCTTGTCAAGATTATAAGAACTGTATAAATCATCAGCAATATCTTTATTTATTGAATCGTATCGTATTAAAGCTGCCTCTTCACCTATAATCACTTTATATTCAAGAACCTGAAGAGTTTCAGAGTACGCCTGCCTGATTCCATGCAAACCATAGTGGACATCACTTACAAAAACAGAAAGAATAATCTCCAACTCATTTCTAACGAAACTTACTGCTTTTTCCAGTGTATTACAGACATCGGTTTTAAAACTGTCCTTATCAAAACCCATATTTTCCACAGAGTTTATAATCAGCGTCATCAGTCCGTCTGTTTCAACCATGTAAGCCTTATGTTTTTCATTCACCAATCCCTCGGCTACGCTTTTTATAGATGAATAAACCATATTTATTATTTCTTCATTTTCCTCATTGCCTGGGAAAAGCACTCTTTCAGGATCTTCGATGCTAAAGGTTGCAACCAAAAAGTATTCACTGGAAAATTCTATTTCATATGTATTCAAACTTTCTTCTATGGTTTCTCCGCTTCCAATACGCCCTTTAAGCAACCTGGAGAGAAAAAAGTTGCGCATCGCCGCTCTTTGCATATTAAGGTTGGCTGTAATACTCTGATTTTCATCGAGCAGCCCCTTAAAGGAATTTTCTATGAACTTAAACTCGTTAAGCCCCTGATTTTCAGATTTGCCAAGCGCATTTACCACCATCTGCTTCAGATTTGCAACAGGACTAAAATTTCTTTTTGCGAAAAAGAACGCGGCAATACCTCCCGCAATCAGACAAATGCATATGTAGACGTAAATAATATTTTTAATATACTGGACTTTGCTTAGAAAAATCTTTGAAGGGATAAGGGAAACATATTCGATATCCAGTGTATCTGACGGTAAATGGGTAACTACCGTATCCATGTCATTCCACATATCGTAAAACGTGACATTCGTCTGTTTCAGCAAGCCATAGTCCATATAGCCCGGTATTGCCTTAATGCTTCCTGTACTAAAAAATTCATTCTTACTGTTTACGAGGATTATTTCACTATGATCAGTCGATTCCAGATTTTTTAGAATTTCTATGAACCTGTTTGCGTCGAGCGATATAATGACTGTGCCCGATGGATTACTAAGGCTATTCAGGTATAAGGACTGTATTAACACAATCTTAGTCAGTTCAGTCCCGTCCGCAGCGTCACTTTTTAGTATTCTGAAGTGCCGGTAGTTTTTTTTGTTGACAAGATGGTTGAATTCATCATAATTTAAGAAAAATTCTCTCTTGCAGATTTCTCTAATATCCTGGCTGTTATATTTATACGCGCTTGTAAAAATTGTTTCTTCATTATTTAAATAAACATATATTTCTGCAATGTTACTATTGGATAATTTAAACTTTGAAAGATCTTTCTGCGCATTTATAATCCTGATAATATCTTTTGGTTCAAACGGTTTCTGTAATGACATTAGTAGCTTGATATCATGATTCAATGCAATGTTGCTTATTGTCTTGTCCAACTCTTCAAACTTGCCATCCAATATGGATTTAAGCTGCTGCAAAGACATGTATTCCATTTTATCAACTTCGTGATGAATTGTTTCGACAGATTTCACATATACAAAACTGCCTATCATAACAGGAAAGAAAGCTATAATTACATATGACAGTACCCAAGACAGGAATAATTTGCTTTTAATATTTTTAATCATCACGTTGCTCCCTTAAAACAATAAAAAGCCGCTCCAACTGACAGATTATGATATTGCGGCAGAGCTGAAATTCTGATTTATCACTTATGAACCTCTGATTAACATCGTAGACTATAATGCCCGGGGTTGTCAATACGATAAAATTTGGGCGAGGTTGTATCATTAATTATGAAAATAAAAAACGGCAGATATGATATAAAAAACAGGGCCGGTTACCTGCCGATGAGGCATTAATCAGCCCTGTACACGAAGCATTTCACGCTTACCAAATTTCCAGTAAATCTGCCGGTCCTGATAAACAGACTTCATTTTTCCCTCTGTCCCATTCAACCTGGAACACATTATCGCCCATATGAACATTCACTTTATCATTTAAGATTCTATGGAGCATCATTGCTGCTGCACCCGCAACACAAACAGCTTCGGCAGTAAAATCGGTTTCTCCTTTCTCCAGATGCCAAAGACGCGCTTTAATAGATTCTTTGTCCAGCACCTTAATAAAAACAATGTTTGCTCCTTTAGGAAACAGGCTGTTTGTGCCAAGGGCAGAACCTGTCTCCTGAACATCTACAGCATCAATGTCGTCCACAAACACGGCGCCGTGAGGAGACCCAAAAGACATTGCCGTTATTTTATAGCACTCGCCGTTTATCATAAACGGATCGTTGATACAATTCGGCGTGGCTTTGTGTTCTACCGGAATGAGGCAGGGAACCAAGACAGGCTTCCCCAGTGAAACAGTCCTATTGACAGTTGCATTCATTTCTTCCCCTCCTCGCATAATATAACCAGTTTACATCTCCATTCAGTTTCCGGATAAATAACCGGAAGCTTCCGTTGTGTCCACTCCTCCTGCGGGTGAACATACTGCTGTTTTTGAGGCTAAACAACTTCGCAATTTGATATTTCCTATACGATGCCTTGTTTCAGCATTGCGTCCGCAACTTTCTTAAATCCAGCGATATTAGCCCCGACGACAAAATTGTCTTCCTGTCCGACTTCCTTTGCGGCATCGGCGATGTTGTTATATATGTTAATCATTATTTCTTTGAGCTTTTGATCCACTTTCTCAAACGTCCATGCGGTCCGCATCGCATTCTGGCTCATTTCCAGGCCGGATACCGCAACGCCTCCCGCATTTGCAGCTTTTCCGGGCACAAATAATACATTGTTCTGTAAAAACACTTTTATTGCCTCCGGCGTGGATGGCATGTTTGCACCCTCGCAAACCGCAAAGCATCCGTTTTTCACGAGCTCTTCCGCATCATCTCCGTTCAGTTCATTCTGTGTCGCGCACGGAAGAGCTATGTCACATTTTATGCTCCAAATACCTTTTCCTTCGGTATAAACCGCATTTTTTCCGTATTTGACATACTCGGAAATCCTGCCGCGTTTTATCTCTTTTACCTCTTTGACAACGCCAATATCAATACCGTCGGGATCATATACAAATCCGTTCGAATCCGATAAAGCAACCACTTTACCGCCCATTTGCCGCACTTTCTCGGCAGCATATATCGCAACGTTACCAGAACCTGATACGACAACGGTTTTATTTTCAATAGAGTTCCCATGCTGTCGGAGCATTTCGTTCACCAAATATACAAGCCCGTAACCGGTAGCTTCGGTCCGGGTAAACGATCCGCCGTATGACAATCCTTTCCCCGTAAGAACACTGCAGGACGAGTTGATTATACGTTTGTACTGTCCATAAAGGTACCCGATTTCGCGTTCACCAACGCCTATGTCTCCGGCAGGGACGTCCGTATCCTCTCCAATATGACGATACAACTCTGTCATGAAACTCTGACAGAAAGCCATGATTTCCCGCTCCGACTTGCCTTTCGGATCAAAATCGGATCCGCCTTTTCCCCCGCCGATTGGCAGCCCTGTAAGTGAATTCTTCAAAACCTGTTCAAAGCCTAAAAACTTTATAATACTCAGGGAGACGCTTGGGTGAAAACGCAGGCCGCCCTTATACGGACCAATCGCACTGTTGAATTGAACCCGGTAGCCTTTGTTTACCCGCACTTTCCCGGAATCATCAACCCATGGAACACGAAAGATAATCACACGCTCCGGCTCACACATCCTCTCGAGAATACCGGCCCTTTCATACTCCGGATTAGCGTCTACAAAAGGCTGCAGCGAGGTGAGTGTCTCGGTAACCGCCTGATGAAATTCCGGCTCATTTGGATTTTGTTTTTTAACTTTTTCAAGTACTTTCGTCGTATATGACATAGCAGTTCCCTCCTGTCGAATATAAAAAAAGGTGCTTACCAGCGCGCTTGTTCGCACAAATGCGCTGATAAACACCTTTGTTTATCATAATATTTATAGCAGCTTTTTATCCCGCTGTCAATATAATTCCACTTTCTGGCTTTTGAATAATAACTTTCAAATCATTTCTCTGCCATATGTTCTTAATATTTCTTCTGCAACCTTTCTTCGCGTTATCCGCATATCCATTGCCTTTTTTTCAATATATCTGTGAGCTTCGGATTCAGTTAACGAAAGAGATG
>LFRM01393380.1_pt1 | contig 25045 bp, 22 predicted proteins | sample 618341 | NCBI WGS metagenome assembly LFRM01 (sample SAMN03654438, study PRJNA283298) | anaerobic digester metagenome | isolation source: pool of bioreactors CSTR01a, CSTR02a, and CSTR03a thermophilic anaerobic... | place: Denmark: Kgs. Lyngby | collected 2014-05-21 | reverse complement strand
TTGATCCGCCACTATGCGGTACAAGCTTTCAGGGCTATCGGAGGCGAAGGGTATGCCAGAATGGATTTCTTTGTGGCTGGCGAAAACATATATTTGAATGAGATAAACACCTCTCCGGGAATGACGGATAAGAGTCATTTCCCCCTTCTTATGAAAGATGCAGGATTTTCCATGGAAAAGGTACTGCAGACACTCATAGACCATGCAGTGAAACGTAAAAAGGAAGAGATGCTTCGTACCTACCGACCACCGGAGGCATGAAGATGGAAAAGGTTATCTTTCATGTGGACATGGATGCCTTCTATGCTGCGATAGAACAGCATGACAACCCCTCCCTTGTAGGAAAACCTCTGGTGATCGGAGGTTTGGGCCCAAGAAGTGTGGTGGCAACGGCTTCCTATGAAGCTCGCAAGTTCGGCCTCCACTCTGCCATGCCGATGAGCCGGGCACTACAGCTCTGCCCTACTGTCCTTGTAGTAAAACCAAACATGCAACGCTACAGTCAGGTCAGCAAGGCGGTTATGGATATCTGCCGCTCCTTCTGCCCCTCTGTCCAGCAGCTCTCCATAGATGAGGCGTTTCTAGACATGACAGGAACCCGTCGCCTCTACGGTCTCCCCAGGGAAGCGGCTCGTATGCTGAAGAGTAGAATCAAGGATGAGACAGGGCTTACGATATCGGTAGGCATCGGCCCTTCACACTTCATCGCCAAGATGGCCAGTGACTTTGACAAGCCCGACGGGCTTTGCAGGGTATCACCGGGAAGGGAAGAGGATTTCATCGACGCCGTAGGGTTGAAGAAACTCTGGGGCGTCGGCAAGGTCACCCAGGAACTGTTGGCCAGGAAGCATATCACTACCACGGCTGAACTGCGCCAGTACTCCCTTGTCTCTTTACACGCAATCTTCGGAAACTCCATGGGAAGCTTCCTCTATCATGCATGCAGGGGGATCGATCCTGGAATCTTCACCGCCCAGGCAAAGAGCCACTCGATCTCTACAGAGACCACATTCCCTGAGGATGTGCATACAGCTGCTGTGTTGGAGCAGAATCTCTTGCAGATGAGCCATGAGGTGATGTTCCGTGCTTTGGATGAGAAACAGATAGGAAGGACTATCGGGATCAAGTTGAGGGAGCCGGACTTCTCCACCTATACGCTCCAGATAACCCCCAAATCCAATATCTACAGTGCAGAACAAGTGTATTCCCATGCAAAACAACTGCTCTACCAAAAGTGGCATGAAGGCATGCCTGTCAGGCTTATAGGAGTTGGCCTCTACCAGCTCTATGATGGGGACAAGCCCCTACAGGAGGAGTTGTTTGAAGATCCCTTCCAGAAGAGAAGGGAACTTGAGAAGGTCATCCTCAAGATGCAGAAAAAAGGCCAGCAGGTATTCAAGGCTACCAACCTGGAAGAGGAAAAGGGCAGAGGTGCTGAGTAGTGGAGGACCGTGCGCAGCAGGACCGTCATGACGGACTTTGCCGAAGCTTTTCCTTACACTAAGCCAGGAAATACGCTGTCATATGCCCTACTGACGCAAAGCCGGAGGGGGTCCTCAAATAAAACACGCCGAAACCGAAGAATGAGAGGACTGCAAGTATCACCACTATCCAAAGGACAACCCGTAGGGCCAGGAAACCCGCTGCCGATGAGCCGAAGAGCACTGCTACTATGACAAAAAGAACAATCAGATATGTTACCATGTTTTTCTCCTGACTGGAAAATCCAACATTTCAAAAGGATCCACTTGTCCCTTTTGAAAGGAGAATTAGTTAATCATAAGTAAAGCATACTGTTAGGATTCAAATATAACAAGGCACGGAGCCCGATGATGCTGGATTTGCCAGAGTCTTACTGACTCTTCTTCTTTTGCAGCAGCACCAGGCGCAGTACGGTAAGCATCATGCCCACTACCAAGACAGCCTGCAGGACAGGAAGCCAGACCAGGCCTATAGTAGAAGCAAGGACTCCTACGACCGGCGGCATGACGGTATTACCCACGTATGCGGTAGCCATCTGCAAGCCTATGATCGCCTGGCTCGCCCCGACTCCAAAACGCCTCGGGGTCTCATGGATCATGCTGGGGAAAATAGGAGCGCTTCCCAGACCCAGAAGAACCAGGGCAAACCCTGCCACATTCGCATCGGGAGAGAGAAACAGGAGCAAGCTAACAAGACACAGGCCCAGGCCTCCAAAGGTCATCTGGTTGTTTGAAACCCGGAAGGTGATGAAACCGCTGAGCATCCTTCCTCCTGTTATGCCCATATAGTAGAGTCCTCCCCATAAGGCGGCTTTGGTAGGGTCAAGGCCTTTAACATGCACAAGGTAGGTTGTAGCCCAAAGTCCTGTTGATATTTCAAGGGCACAGTAGAGGAAGAAGGTAAGCAGGGCTGAGGAGACCCCTTTGATTTTCAACACTTCCCTGTTTCCTTTGGCGATTTCTGTTGTTTCCTTCGCTTCATGGTCACTCCACCTGGAGAGGGAGAGCGCGAGCACGATGACCAACATGAACTGCAGAGCGCCGATGGTGCGGTATCCTCCCTTGTAGCTGAAACCCAATGAGAGAGTCAAAGCTACAATGGCAGGACCTAAGCTTGCCCCCACACCCCAAAAACTATGCAACCAACTCATGTGCCTGGCCTTATAGTGCAAGGCGACATAGTTGTTCAGGGCGGTATCGACAGAACCTGCACCCAAACCCAACGGTAGGGCGAATATCAGCAGCATCGCAATAGTGTGGGAGAATGAAAAGCCGACCAGGGCTACGGCTGTCATCAGCACGCTGATAAGCGTAACCTTACCGGTACCGAACCTTGCAATGACCTTTGTACTGAGCAGGGCGGAGATGACGGTCCCCATGCTGGTGGTCGCAGCGATGACCCCTGCACTCCAAAGGGGAAGCCCAAGGCTGACATGCATGACGGGCCAAGCGCTGCCAAGCACTGCATCAGGAAGCCCCAAACTGATAAATGAAACATAAATGATGATCAAGAGTGCCATATTACCGTCCTGTTGAGAGGAAATAGATTGTTACGACCACAGCCAGTGCGATCCTATAGAACCCAAAGATTGAGAAATCATGCTTGCGAACATAGGCCACCAAGCCCTTGATACAGACAAGCGAAACCAAGAAGGAAGCGACGAATGCCACCCCTATCAGCAGGTACTCACTTCTCGTATAGGAAAATCCAAGCTTCAGAAGTTTCAGCAGCGAGGCACCTGCCATGACAGGGATAGCCATGAAGAAGGAGAATTGTGCGGCTACAGACCTCTCAATCCCAAAAAAAATCCCTCCCAGGATGGTAGAGCCTGACCTGCTGGTGCCGGGTACCAGGGCAAGCATCTGAAAGGCCCCCATCGCTGCCGCATCCTTGAATGTCAGAGCGTCCAGGCTTGTAATCCTAGGCTCCCTGGAACCCCTTCCCTTCTTCTCAACCACCACATAGATCAAACCGTACACGGCAAGGGCTATGACGATTACCTGCCACTTGTAGAGGTAGGTATCCATCAGGTCATCAAGCAGGACGCCTGCTATCCCGGCAGGGATGGTGGCGACAATGACTTTTGCCCAGAGTCTCCACGTATCTTTTTTTTCAGTTGTATCTTTCTTGCAGGAGAAGGGATTGAGCAGGGTAAAGTAGAGGATAATGACAGCCAGGATGGAGGCGAGCTGTATGATGACCATGAAGAGTTCCTTTCCCTTTGGGCCCATGGATAGTGATATCAACTCATCAAGCAGGAGAAGGTGCCCGGTCGAGCTTATCGGAAGCCATTCAGTAATTCCTTGCACGACACCCAACAACAACGCCTTCAAAACCTCAAGCATAGCCGCCTCCTAAACTCCTTCGCAAGTCTAGAGCATAATCTGTCACAGTTCAAGCTTCTTCAATTACCCCTTCCAAAGCTTGTCATACCTTGTACGGATTTGAGTTAAGTGGTAGATTTGCATGCATAAGGAACTGCCCATGGCCCTACATATTGTACTGTTTGAACCAGAGATACCACAAAACACCGGCAATATAGCCCGTACCTGTGCCGCCATAGGTGCGAGCTTGCACCTTGTGCACCCTCTCGGGTACTCCCTGGATGAGAAGCACCTCAAGCGTGCAGGGCTGGACTACTGGCATCTGCTTACCCTTGTTGAGCACGACAGCATTGATTCCTTCATGCGAGAACATAAGGATGACAAGCTTTTTTTCTTCACTACAAAGGCACATCGCCTCTACTCGGAAGTCAAATATCCTGAAGGTGACTGTTATCTGATTTTTGGCAAGGAGAGCCGGGGCATCAGCGAACATATCCTCATCAACCAGGAAAAAGGGTGTGTCCGGATCCCCATGCTTGAGGAAGCTAGAAGCCTCAACCTCTCCAATACAGTGGCCATAGCCGCATACGAATACATGAGACAACAAAATTTCCCGTCCCTTCTACAGGATGGGACTCTACACAGACTCTCTTGGGGGCAAGCAACATGAAAAAGATAGGAATCATCGGAGCCGGCAATATGGGCAGTGCCATCGCCAGAGCCCTGAGCTCAGAGAAAGATTGGCACGTGGCAGTCTATGACACCGACATGAGCAAGTTAGAGGGCCTCGGTGATTGTACGATCGCCAAATCACTGCAAGAGCTTCTTCAGAGTGAGGATCTGCTCTTGCTTGCAATTAAGCCTCAAGTGCTTCCATCCCTCTACCCCCTCTTGCGTAACCTCGGCTCGAGGCAAAAGAAGTGGATAAGCATTGCAGCAGGGGTCAGCCTGGAGACACTGACAGAAAACCTCGGCACTGAAAATGTTGTGCGATACATGCCCAATCTCGCCGCCCAGGTACGGCAGTCCGTCACTGCAGTAACCCCTGGAGCCAAGGCTTCAGACTCCCTGAAGGAGACCTCCATGGCGATAGCACAGCTGTTCGGCTCGGCCTTTCTCCTCCCTGAGGATCAGATAGCGGCTTTTACCGGCATAAGCGGCTCAGCTATTGCCTATGTGTTCCAATTTCTCCACGCCATTGCCATGGGTGGGGTCAGTGAGGGAATTCCCTATCCTCAAGCTCTGGCGATAGCACGCGATACCTGCCTAAGTGCTGTAGCCTTACAGAAACAAGAGGACGCCAACCCTATCGCGCTTGCCACCAAGGTCTGCTCTGCCGGAGGGACGACCATCGAGGGGATGCGCTCCCTCGCCGAAGGAAACTTTGATGCCACTGTAATGGCTGCAGTTTCGGCATCGAGCGACAAGTTCCGGCTCCTGGAAAAAATGGCCGGCCAGAACAGACAATGAACCTTGTACTTTGAATATCATACTAATGAGGAAGTATCATGATTGACTTGAAAGAACTTAAAGAGAGACGGGACGAGATAGCCCAGAATATCAGCAACCGTTACATGAATGTCGACATAGATGAGATAATCGTCTTGCAAGAGAAACGCTCTGCCTTACTACAGGAGAGCGAGGCGTACAGGGCAAAACGAAATGAGAATGCCCAGAAGATGAAGGCCAAACTCGACAAAGAGACCCGCGATGCCTACATTGCAGAAGGAAAGCAAATCAAGGAGACCATCGCCAAACTGGAGACAGAACTCGCTGTAGTCGAAACGGCTTTCCAGGAAAAGGCGAGAACCATCCCCAACTACGCCCATGGGGACGCACCCATCGGGAAAGAGGACAAGGACAGCACAACGGTGAAACTGGTTGGGCAGGTCCCCACTTTCTCGTTCAAGCCCAAGGACCATGTCCAGCTTGGAGAGAGTCTGGACCTCATTGACTTTGATTCGGCCACCAGGGTATCGGGACCCAAGTTCTACTACCTGAAAAACCAGGCTGTGATCCTCCAGATGGCGATGGAACGCTATGCCCTTGATATAGTGATGAAAAATGGCTTTACCCCTTTCATCACCCCAGACATCGCCAAAGAGGAAATCCTTCTCGGCATCGGCTTTAACCCCCGAGGGGAAGAGAGCAACATCTACAACCTCGAAGGTACCGATACCTGCCTGGTAGGGACAGCGGAGATAACCCTTGGAGGGTACTATGCAAACCAGATTCTCGACAGGAAAAAGCTCCCTATCAAGATGTGCGGGCTCTCCCACTGTTTCCGTCGCGAAGCAGGAGGGGCTGGACAGTACTCCAAAGGTCTGTACCGTGTGCACCAGTTCTCCAAGCTGGAGATGTTCATCTACTGCCTCCCTGAGGAGAGCGAACACTATCACAACCTTATCTTAGGTATAGAAGAGGAAATATTCAGCGGTCTGGGACTCGCCTACCGTGTAGTCGATACAGCTACCGGCGACCTGGGCTCCCCCGCCTACCGAAAGTTTGATATCGAGGCCTGGATGCCAGGACGTGGAGAAGAGGGCGAATACGGTGAAGTCACCTCCACAAGCAACTGCACCGATTACCAGGCGCGGGCACTGGGTATCCGCTATCGTGATGATGAAGGCTCCACCCAGTTCGTCCACATGCTCAATGGGACAGCCATCGCCCTCAGCCGGGCCATGGTCGCTGTGTTGGAGAACTTCCAGAATGAGGACGGATCGGTCACGATTCCACCCTCATTGGTACCCTATACCGGATTTGACCGGATAGAAGCACTGTAACAAGGATTGGAACAAGCAATGTATACAAGCGCACTCACTACAGATTTTTATGAGCTTACCATGATGCAGGGATACTTCAACGAAAAACATAACCCTGATGTCGTCTTTGAGATGTTCTACCGTACCAATCCTTTTGAGGGCGGGTACGTGATATTTGCCGGGCTCAACGATTTTCTAGACAAGCTTGAGGGTCTCTCTTTCAGTGATGAGGATATTGAGTACCTTGCCGGTCTCAACACCTTCAGCCCTGAATTTCTGGAGTACCTGAGAGGGTTCTCCTTCTCTGGAGACATCTATGCGATGTCAGAAGGGACGGTGGTCTTCCCTGGAGAACCTTTGGTTCGAGTCCATACCAACCTCATCGAAGCCCAGCTCATCGAGAGCCTGATGCTCAACAACCTGAACTTCCAGAGCCTGATAGCCACCAAGGCTTCCAGGATATCCTTAGCCTCCAGACGCGGTTCGCTCATGGAGTTCGGCCTGAGACGTGCCCAAGGCCAGGACGGAGCCCTGACCGCCTCTAGAGCGGCATTCATTGGAGGGGCCCAAGTCACCAGCAACACCCTTGCAGGCAAGACTTACGGCATTCCTGTGGTCGGCACCATGGCCCACTCATGGGTCATGAGCTTCCCCTCCGAGCTGGAATCCTTCAGAGCCTTCGCCAAGTATTACCCTGACAACACCATCTTGCTCATAGATACCTACGACACCCTGGGATCCGGCATAGAGAACGCTATTATCGTCGGCCTTGAACAGAAGAAAAAAGGCAAGAAGATCGGTGTCAGAATCGACAGCGGAGACCTCGCCTATCTTCCCCGTGTGGTGCGCAAAAAGTTAGATGATGTCGGTCTTCACGATGCAACCATAGCAGTCTCAAGCGATCTCAATGAGGAGATCGTACAGACGCTCATCCACGATGAGGTTCCCATCGACAGCTGGGGCATCGGCACCCATCTGGTGACCGGAGGCAAGCAATCGGCTCTCAACGGGGTTTACAAGCTTGTGGCAAAACAGGATAACGGAGGGCCCCTGACCCCTACCATGAAGATATCCAACACCTATGAAAAGACCACCAACCCTGGGATCAAACAGGTCTGGAGGTTTTTCGACCGTGAGGAAGGGGCCTTGGCCGACCTGATCACCTTGGAAAATGAAAAAATCACCAAAGGCAAGTCATATACTTTTTTCCATCCCTTCTCTGAAGTGGATTTCTTTGAAATGGTTCCCACCCGCTACGCCACATGCGTCCCCCTGCTAACCATGAAGGTCAAGGGAGGCAAGCGCATCGGGGAGAAGCCTACCTTGCAGGAGATACAGAAGTTCTCCATCGAAAATGTCTCGCATTTTCATAAGACCTACTTGCGCCAGATAAACCCGCATATCTACAAGGTCAGCCTCTCTTCAAAACTGAAGAAGATGAAGATGGACCTGCTTGTAGCGCAAAGGAAAAAGGCAAAGGAAGAGGTAGTCTACTAGATCAAATTCGTTCAACACGGAATCGGAGCACTGTTTTCAGTCGCTCCGATTCTGTTTTCTTAGGGTTTGAGAGATATATTTCACGGTGGGTCGCATCAATTCTTTGAAGCCGGTTATCAAGGCTGAAGCGATTCATCCTTGCAAAGGAACGGTTCTCCATGGAATAGGGACCGACATGCATCATGGTAACACACAGCCCATCCTCGATACGCCTAAACTTAGCATCCTTCACCAAGATGCCTTTGGCAAAACTACACCTCTCGGCCACCTTGGAAAAAATCGCTTCATTCACAAACGGAGGTTGGGCTATCATGCTTGTCCACCGCCATCTATCCATGTTCTCCACTTCAACGGCACTCCAGAGGCCCTCAAGAGGTGCAACGACAAACTCCCGGTACCATGGCTCATCCTTAAACTCCATTTTCAGCGTGTAACTCAGCTGATACAGGAGTTCAACAGCCTTGTCGTATGCCTCATCCAGCGGGGAACCTTCGCCCTCAACAACAAAATACGGACAAGGTGGCACGGTTACCAACGAGGGCTCGGTTTTGGGGGAGTAGAGAGACTTGAATTGCTTCTTACGGTTGAATGGTTCCATGATCAACTCCTACACACAAGCTATTATGGCTACGGTTATAGCCATGGCGACCTGTTGCCTCCAAGCCGGAGAGATGATATTTCGGGCTTCACCCTCATTTGACAAGAATCCCAACTCAAGCAGGACTGCAGGGCCCCTGCTCGCATTGAGCACATAAAGGTCTCTCTCCTTTATCCCCCTGTTACGGGACGTGACCATCCTTTGCGAGAGCACTTCCTCAAACGTCTGGGCAACAAAGAGGTTCCGCTGATTGAGCAACCTGTTAAGCTCCAAGGCGGTAAAAGGGGCAAACAGGGGAATATTCTTGATAGGGGTATGTTCATCCAGGAAGGCGACACGTTTTTCCTGACGTTTGGTCAGCACTTCAAAGCCTGAGGCTTCGCGACTCTGGGCACTGTTGACGTGAATGGAGACAAAGAGCAGGCTGCTCTGGGGAGGAAGTTCCGTACTGTAGGCAACCCTTGACCTTTCGGCGAGGGAAACATAGGTATCATCAGTGCGCGTCATGACCAGTCGAAGATCGGGTCTCTCGACCGAAAGCAGTGAGTACACCCTTTTGGTAATGTCCAGCACAAGCTCACTCTCATTGATCGTGCCCCCGCTGAAACCGTAGGAGGCGCTCGTCCCCGGATCCTTGCCCCCATGACCTGCATCAAGCACTACAGTGGATACAGGCAAGGAGAACGGGTCCTTTGCCGCAAGCAACGGCGAAAGGCAGAGGACAAGCACAATGAAGCAGAAGGCGAGCAGTCGCTTTTTCACATCAAGTTTTCTCCCAATGTTCGAGCAGTTGGAAGAAATCACTCTTCTGCAGCCAGAGCAATCGTTTTTTCACCTCATCAGAAAGGGCATCCTTGTCAACGAACCCCTTATACTTGCGTATGATGTTTTTCCCTTTGAACTGCTGGACAGAGAGAGCCTTGGTGTAGCAACGTTTGTAGCCTTCACTTTCACTGCGGTCCTCAATGACTGACTGGCGGTCAGTGAATTGCATCAGAAGATGGGAGGATGCTTTCACCGTATGTCCCAACAGGTAACACCTTATCCCCCAATCGAGGACCTGAAAATACTCACTGTGAATCTTTTCATCGAACCCTCGAAGGCGTTGGAAGAGTGCACGGTCATACATGCCTAGAGCCATGACCGGATAGAGCGTATTCTCTCCTCCGGGAAGGTCGGCTGTGGGGAAATGGGAACGGGGTTCTAGTTTTTTTTCCTCAAGATACGGCGAGCGTATCGTCGGAACTATCTCCTTGTCCATATTGGCTATGAGGGAGGCAATGGCTGCGGGAGCCTCTTTTTGCCCCATGAGCGAAAAAAGAGCCGCCCCGTCAAAACGCACCAGAAGCAGATCGCTGCGGACAATGAGGAAGTAGCTGGTCTGACACTCATTAGCCACAGCATTGACCATCTCTCCGGTAAAGGCTGAGGAAGGGAATACAAGGAATGTGACCTCCTTGTACGCTTCTTGCATCTCCGTTATGTCCAACCTACCCTCTTGGGTTACAACATGCAGTGCATAATTCATATTCTCCACATACCAGCTGAGATTCTCAATAAGCTGTTCGGGTGTGCCTGTGTCGAGGATACCGATGGCCAGCTGCTCTGTATTGTGCAGCTGATTCATCCGCGATCCCAGGTCGAGGCGTCTTCTGTATATCCTGTAGTTACTCGTCATCGTCTAACAGCACCAAATCCTCCGGACGGAACAGTACGTCCTTATGTCCTTCACCCAGCAGGCAGAGGATGTCACGGCTCTCATGTCCTGCGATTTTTGCTATGTCCGTACTGTTGAGATAAGGCGCGGCTTTGGCAAAAGCCTTGCCGTCTGTCGTACAGATCTCAACAACATCCCCGGCTTCAAACCCGCCTTCAACCCGCACCACCCCTTTGGGCAGCAAGCTTTTGTGGGAGAGGAGGGCTTTCTTCGCCCCTTCGTCGACCACTATCGTCCCGAGGTGGGAGTTGTTGAGAAGCCAGCGCTCGCGTTGGCTCATGCGCTTCTTGGGATGGATATACGTGCCCAAAGGCTCGCCGTCCATCAGGCGGACCAGAACATCGGGCTCATACCCACTGGCTATGATGGAACCACAACCGCCATTAGCAGCAATCTTTGCGGCAAGCAGCTTGGTCTTCATGCCGCCTGTGGAGAAGAGGCTTCCCGCACCGCCTGCACAGGCAAGTATCTCGTCGTCAAGAATCTCTATATCCCTGATCAGCTCAGCCTTAGGGTCTTTCTTGGGATCTGAAGTATAGAGCCCGCTGATATCTGTGAGGATGATCAGAAGGTCGGCATCAATCTTGCTTGCGACCATTGCACTCATGCGGTCATTATCGCCAAAGGCCGAACCTATCTCGGCAGTACTGACGGTGTCGTTCTCATTAAAGATGGGAATCACACCCAAGTCCAAAAGGGTAAAGGAGCTGTTCCTAAGATTCACATAGGTATGGCGGTTGTTCATCTCCTTGCGGGTAAGCAATATCTGCGAACATAGCACCCCGTGCTTCTTGAAAGCCCTTCGATAACTGCTCATAAGCAGCGGCTGACCGATAGAGGCACAGGCCTGGCGCATGGCGACCTGCTTGACAGGACCTTTCAGCTTCAACTCCTTGGCCCCCATCCCGATGGCCCCTGATGTCACCAACAGAACCTGCAGGCCCTTCTGCTGCAACTGGACAAGTTGCCCGGCGATGCGGTCAATGCACCCCTCATCAATTCCGTCCTTGGTGGAAAGCAGGTTCGTGCCTACTTTCACCACGACCCTCTGTATCGCGGATAGGTCTCGATTCATTTCGCATCCCCCGCTATGACACTCTGCCCTTCAGTGTCCAGTTCTGTATGGAGGAAAGCCTTCGCTTCAGGGCCGCTGTAGGTGGAGACTGTCTGGCCGCTGCCGCTGAGAAGCCACTTGCTGCTCATAAGGCCCGAAAGCCCCACAGGACCGCGAGCATGGATCTTTGCCGTGCTGATCCCGACCTCGGCCCCCAGGCCGAAGCGGAATCCGTCGGCAAATCGTGTGGAACAGTTGGCGAAGACATCAGCGGAATCAACGTCGCGCATAAAGCGCCTGATGGCACTCTTATCCTCACTGATTATCGCATCGGTATGCCTGGAGCCATAGCTGGCTATATGTTCCATCGCCTCTTCAATGTCTTGCACTATCCGGATATTCAACTCCAAAGCGAGATACTCCATCAGATAGTCCCCTTCCTTGAAGGGTGTGCAAAAGATAAGCGAAGCGGTGGCTTCATCTCCATGGATGCTGACTCCCTTCCCGCTCAGAGCCGCAGCGACGAGAGGGATAAATTCCTCGGCAACACTCTTGTGCACCAAGAGCGTCTCGATAGCATTGCAGGCCGCCGGATACTGTGTCTTTGCGTCAACGGCACAGGCTACGGCCTTTTGCAGGTCAGCACTTTCATCCACATACATGTGGCAGATGCCGTCTGCATGCCCAAGCACCGCTATATGTGTATTGTCCATGACATACCGGACAAAGGCATTCGAGCCCCTTGGGATAAGCAGGTCTATCGCATCATCCATCTTCAGCATCGAACTAACATCGCTGTGACTTTCCAACAGGGTAACCCACTCCTCGCCCAGAGGTGAGGATCGGGCACTCCTCTTGATGGAAGCGACCAAGGCAGAGTTCGTCCTGAAAGCCTCCTTGCCACCTTTGAGTATTATACCGTTGCCGCTTTTCAGGCAGAGAGAGACTATCTGCACCAAGGCATCCGGGCGAGCCTCAAAGATCATGCCGATGACCCCTATCGGAAAACTGACCCGTTCCAGCAGCAGGCCCTCGTCGAGAAGCCTGCGTTCCAGAACCTCTCCTATGGGGTCTTTAAGCGTCGCCACCTGACTAAGGCCGAGCTGTACTGATGCAAGCTTATCCTCATCGAAAACCAATCTCTTGATTAGTGCGTCTGAGAGCTGAGACTCCCTGGCTTCTGTAATATCCAAACTGTTCGCTTCCTTGATCAGAGCCCAGTCCCTAGACAAGCCCTCCCTAATCGAGCGCAACAGGGCGTTACGTGCTGACTCGCTACTGCCTGAAAGCATGGTAGCGCTCTTTTTCAGCCTCTGTATATCTTCTTGAATGCGTCTGCCACCCATTTGGTAACCTCTTTGTTATAGTATGTATACAGTAAACTGAATAAGGGAAGGTATCAAGGAGAAAACAGAGGGTCCAATTGGCAAAATGCGATTGCATTTCCATAAATACAATGGTAAACTGCATCCGGTCTTACCAATTAAAGGAGCTCTGAACTATGAAAAAAACGGTACTTTTCCTCTTGGTCCTGGCACTATCCCTACCTTTGTTCGCCCAAGGACCTGCAGAGATGCAGGGACAAGTGAGCGACTCCTTCCGTGCTACAGATGCAAACGGCAGGACTCTCCTGCTGGATGAAACGCCAACTTCGGTCATGATAGCAGGTAAGGCTGCAGTCATGCCGGCTAATGCGCTCTTTCTTTTCCCTGAGGTTGAAGCCATGGATTTGCAGCTCTCCAAAACGGACCAGGGCCTGGGGGATTTTTTTTCCCTGCTGCGCCCTTCCCTGGATGAAACGCCCAGATTTTCCCAGCGGGCAAGTGTGGAGGAGATACTCTCCCAAAATCCCGAGCTTGTCCTGATCAAGGCCGCACACTATGAGTCGATAGGACAGAAGCTCGACCAGCTCGGAGTGCCGAACTTCACCATGAACCTGGAAACCTATGATGAGTGGAAAACTGAGATAAGGGAATTGGGCAAACTGCTGAGAAACACTGCCCGGGCACAAGAGATTCTCGCCCTCTATGAAAACCGCTTGAATACCATCACTGACAAGGTAAGCACCTTAGCTGGTGATGAAAAGGTCAGGGTATTGCTGCTGCAAGGTGTAAGCAGTGACAATGTCAACTCCTTCAAGGTCGCACCAGACGCTTGGATGCAGAGCTGGATAGTCGACCAGGTGGGCGCCAATGCCGTATGGAAGGGAGCTAATGTCGCCTCCAGCGGCTGGTCTACCGTATCATTTGAACAGATAGCGGCTTGGGATCCCCAGGTCATCTATATTGTAAGTTATAAGAGCAGTTCCGAGCCTTTTGTCGAGGAAGTGTACAATTCTCCCCTTTGGGCCAGCCTGAAAGCCGTACAGAACAAACAGGTAAAGGGATTCCCTGCAGATGTGATGAGCTACATGCAGCCGGTGTCCAGCTGGATACTCGGAGCTGAGTGGATGGCCAAGGATCTCTACCCCGAATTTTTCACTGATATGCGAATGGAGGATCAGGTACGCTCATTCTATAGGGAGATGTACGGTATCAATGAGAGTGAAAAACTCGATTATCTTGTAGGACGCTTCAATGCCTCTATAGCTGCGAACAAAAAATGATGGAAACAGAACGTACCTACCGCAGTGAAGCCAAGCGCAACAGGCGTATCCTGCTGCTGCTTCTCACAACCTTGCTTCTGCTCTCCGTCCTCTTCCTGTTTGCTGGAAGATACCCCAAGGGGGGATTAACCTTCCCCAGCGACCTTGCGACCAACCATCTGATGCAAAATATCATGCTCAATGTCCGTCTGCCCAGGATACTGCTCGCCCTCATAGCAGGGGCGATACTCAGTGCCGCGGGCTTTACCTTCCAGATGCTTTTCTCCAATCCTTTGGTAGAGCCGGGATTCCTCGGCGTCAGTCAGGGATCGGCTTTTGGGGCAGCACTTGTCATCGTAGCCGGAACCAACAATTCAGCCATGGTGCAGGTCAGTGCAACTTTTTTCGGACTGCTCGCCCTGGGCGCCTCTTACTTCCTGGCAAAACGGTTTCGTTTTGGAGGTTGGCTGCTCAGGCTTGTGCTCTCCGGCATTGCCGTTTCAGCAATCTTCTCCTCAGCCCTTGGGGTGGTCAAGTTGGTTGCCGAACCCACAAAGGACCTTCAGGACATCACATTTTGGATGATGGGAGGCCTATGGAACAGCAACTGGAAGCAAATACTCACCATCATGCCGGTAGTGCTCGTCTGTCTGGCTATCCTGTTCAGCTACCGCTGGAGAATGAACCTGCTCTCCTTGCAGGAGAAGAGCGCCTACTCGGTAGGGCTCAACCCCAAGGTGGACAGGACTGTCCTACTGGTCGTTGCCACGGTAGGGACGACCCTGACAATCTCCTTGACAGGCCTCATAGGATGGGTAGGTCTCATCATGCCCCATCTAGCCCGGAAACTGTTCGGATCCGACAGCAAGGCAGCCCTTCCCGGCTCAATGGTGATGGGTTCGCTGTTCCTGCTGTTGTGTGACACCGTAGGCAGGACGCTCCTTCCTACGGAGATACCCATAGGGCTGCTCACCAGCTTTATCGGAGCGATAATCTTCATTGTGATCCTTTCGCTCAAGCACCAGGAGGGCAAGGCATGACAGCTCTCAAAATAGACAATCTCAGCTTTACCTACCCAAGCGGGACCAGAGCCCTCTCGAATGTCTCCCTTGAGGTAGGACAATTCACAACCCTTGCACTGCTCGGCTCGAACGGTGCGGGGAAAAGCACGCTTTTGGACCTGCTTTTCGGCTGGAAGCCTTCCTCGAACATCTTTCTGTTTGGAAAACCGCTGAAGGAGTACGGCAGGAAGGAATTGGGAAGAAACATAGCCCTTGTCCCTCAGAGCGAACACTACAACTTCTCTTTCACCCTGCTGGAGTATACGCTCTTCGGCAGGGCACCTTACCTGAAAGAGATGGCCTCTCCCTCCGACGGGGATGTCCGTATTGCTTATGAGGCACTTGAAATGGTAGGGATGGCTTCCTTTGCAAAGAGGTCAGTCACCACCCTCTCCGGTGGTGAAAGCCAGCTGGTCCTCATAGCCCGTGCCATAGCTCAGGGGAGCAAGGTCCTCCTCTTGGACGAACCGACCTCTGCCTTAGACCCTGCCAACAGGAGAAAAGTCATCGAGATACTCAACCTGCTTCACGACCAGGGAAAGACAATCATCTTTACGACTCATGATGCGCAGTTTGCCTATGAGTTGGCTACGCATGTGGCGATGCTCAAGGGCGGCAAATTGCTCTCCTTCGGGACAAAAGAGAGGGTAGTCACCAGTTCTCTGCTGACCACCCTCTATGATACTGAAATGACCGTATGCACGGTTGGAGAAAAGACCCTTATTTACTGAGGCCTACAGTTCCAGAGGAACAAATGAGAAGCTGCTCACATCAAATAGTCCTATATCGGTGAGCTTATAGGCAGGTATCACCGGCAACGCCATGAAACTGAGGGTCGTGAATGCGTCCAGGTCCTTGGGTAGGGAGAATTCCTCCTGCCCAACCTCATGCAAGTTATCCAGGGCTTTGGCGATCTCCAGGCTGCTCTTATCACTCATCAGGCCGCCTATGGGCAGGGCAAGCGAGGCAAGGACCTTGCCATCCTTGACCAGGGCCATCCCTCCCCCGAGACGTATGAGATGCTCTACAGCAAAAGCCATATCCTGATCATTGTCTCCTGCTACAACTATATTGTGCGAATCATGTCCTACCGATGAGACTATCGCCCCACCCTTCAATCCAAGGCCCCTGATCAGGGCAACACTCATGTTGCCTGTTCCCTTGTGCCTTTCGATCACGGCAAGCTTGACGATATCAACATCCGGATCATGCACCCATTTCCCTTCTTCAAGCTTTACCTCAGCCTCTCCGGCTTTGGTCACTACTCCCCCAGCAACGATATCGATTATACGCACATGTGATTTCTTCAGAGGAAGTTCGAACCGGGAGACGGAAAACCCTTTGACGTGCATCTTGCCGGCGACCTTCTTGTCATGATGGGGAGGGATCTTCGTGAGAATCTGTCCGTCGCGGGCAACCAATTCACCTCCTATATAGACACGGCTCATTGAAAAATCCGTAAGGTCATTGCAGAGCACCAGGTCAGCTCTCAGCCCGGGGGCGATCCCTCCGCGGTCTTTGAGATTATAGCACTCGCTGCTGTTGATAGTCGCCATGCAGATGGCCTCTATGGGATCAAGACCATCAGAGACGGCAATGCGCACGTTGTTGTTGATATGTCCATCCTTCAGGATGCTCTTGGGTTGCCGGTCGTCCGTACAGAAGAGGCAGCGCCTGCTGTTGGAAGGGGTCACCCCGCCGAGCAAGCCCAAGACATTCTTACAGGCAGAACCTTCACGGAGCATGACATACATGCCGCGACGCACCCTACTGTGCAACTCTTCAGCTGTCTCACACTCATGGTCAGTCCTGATACCGGTGGAGGCATAGGCATCCAGGTCGGAACCAAAGATCGCAGGGCTATGTCCATCGGTGGGTTTTCCCACCTTCCTTGCTTCCAGTATCTTGTCCAACACAAGGTCATTACCAGCTATTATCCCCGGATAGTCCATCATCTCCCCAAGCCCCAGCACCCGATCATGTCCGATGCGCTTCGCTATTTCAGGGGCATGCAAGACCGCACCGCTATTTTCAAACTCAGTGGACGGGACGCATGAGGGGACCATGAAGAATGCTTGCAAGGGGGTGTTTTCCGTTGCCCTGATCATATAGTCCAGTCCTGCAAGACCCGTCACATTGCACAGTTCATGGGGATCCGCCACCACTGTAGTGGTACCGCAAGGGACCACCAGGTTGGAAAACTCCTCAGGGGTACTGTGTGAAGACTCTATGTGCACATGGGCGTCGATGAAACCGGGGAGAAGATACTTCCCTTTGGCATCAACAACCTCTTTGCCCCGCCCTTTCCCACTTTTGGCAAAACCACAAATGAGTCCATCAGCGATGAGCAGGTCAGAAGAGAACCACTCTTTGTTATATACATCAAGAATGTGAGCCCCTGTTATGCAAAGGTCAGCCTCTTGGCGACCTGTGGCCACATCTAAAACACGCTTCATTTGTTCTTTGATCTGTCTGCTTTGAGGCATGTCTCCTCCTTTATCTAGAATAACACATGTTCTTACTTCCCAGTGTACCATCTTACATTGATAGTTCAAGGGGGAGGATTAGTGAAATTTGTCCAAAAACTAAATTTACATAAAAATTCAATATCATATCATTTCAATTTACAATACTTCTGTATATATCATATTTTCTCTTTAATTTAAAGGTGTTTTGCAATTTAAAAATGTTAAAATAGTAACGAAACACTCAAAAATAAAGATTTTACTGTACTACTCCATACTCTTGTACTAGAATAGAACCGACAATCATCTGCAAGGAGTGCATCGATGGAAAAATTCTTTAAACTTAAAGAAAGAAAGACGGACGTCAAGACAGAAGTATTGGCAGGAATTACAACATTCCTCACCATGGCTTACATTCTTGCCGTCAACCCTGGAATCCTCTCAGACACTGGAATGGATTTCTCCAAGGTTTTTGCAGCAACTGCTATAGCTTCTGCAATAGCCACGCTGGTAATGGCCCTTTTGGCAAACTTGCCCTTTGCATTGGCCCCGGGAATGGGACTGAATGCGTTCATGGCATATACTGTCGTATTGGGCATGGGACATTCTTGGCAGTTTGCCCTTACCGCTGTTTTCGTTGAAGGTATCATCTTCCTGATCCTGACTGCCGTCAATATCAGGGAAGCTATCGTCAACAGCATCCCGGCAAACATCAAACGGGCTATCGGAGTTGGTATCGGCCTCTTCATTGCCTTCATCGGAATGCAGAATGCAGGAATCATCATCGGAGGCCCCACTCTTGTCGGCCTCAACCCCGGCTGGTTCACAGGAAGCGCTGGTGTTGCGATGATCGGTCTTATCATCACTGGAATTCTATTGGCCTTTAAAGTGAAGGGCGCCCTTTTGATCGGAATCTTAGCAACCACCATCATAGGAATTCCTTTTGGAATTACCAAATATGCAGGCGGTTCCTACCTTCCCCCAGCCCCCTACTTCTTCCCCTTTGAATTCTCCAACACCCTCTCCATTGATTTTGTCGTAATCGTATTCACCTTCCTGTTTGTGGATATGTTCGATACGGTCGGCACTCTCATCGGTTGTGCCACCAAGGCTGACATGATCCAGGAAGATGGCTCCATTCCTAACTGTAAGGAAGCTCTTTTTGCCGACGCAGTCGGAACCACCGTCGGTGCTGTTCTTGGTACCTCAACGGTCACCACTTTTGTGGAGTCCTCCTCAGGTGTCGTAGAAGGCGGACGCACGGGATTGACAGCACTTACTGTTGCAATTCTCTTCGCCCTCTCCCTTTTCTTCGCACCACTGTTTGCTTCTATTCCCAGTGCTGCAACTTCTCCCGCACTGATCATCGTTGGTGTCATGATGATGACTCCTGTCAAGGACATCGAATGGGACGATATGACCGAAGCCATTCCTTCCTTCTTGACCATCATCTTCATGGTTGTTGCTTACAGCATCGCCGATGGTATCATGTTCGGAATCCTCTCTTTCGTCCTCTTGAAACTTTTCACCAAGAAGTCCAAAGATGTTTCCGTAATGACATGGGTAGTTTTTGCCCTGTTCGTTCTCAAGGTTGTATTCAGCGCCCTATAAGCGTTAAGAACGAGAAATGGGCTCCATCAGAGGAGCCCATTTTTTACGTCCAGACTACTCAAGAGTTCACTAATGCTGTAGAATTACGGTAAAAGAAGAGGGGTGTTATGCGAAAGGACTATCAGAAGCTCAATACAAGCTATACATATCTTGTTACAGGGAGTGCCGGCTTCATCGGCTTTCATCTTACCAAACAGCTGCTAGAACTGGGATGCAGGGTAATAGGCTATGACAATCTCAACGATTACTACGATCCAGCCCTAAAGATGGCAAGACTGGAAGTCCTCTCTCAACATGATTTGCTCTTCACCTTTATCGAAGGGGATCTCGCTGACAAGGAAAAACTTGACGCCACCTTCGCTGAATTCAAGCCGCAAATAGTGGTGAACCTTGCTGCCCAGGCAGGAGTTCGCTACAGCATAGACAATCCACAGGCCTACCTGCAAGCGAACCTGGTAGGTTTTTTCAATGTGTTGGAAGCTTGCAGGCATTTTCCTGTCAAACATCTGCTCTATGCCTCATCAAGCTCAGTCTACGGGATGAACAGCAAGATCCCATTCTCCACCGTCGACAAGAGCGACAGCCCTGTCAGCCTCTATGCGGCAACCAAGAAATCCAACGAGCTGCTCGCCCACTCTTATTGTCACCTGTATGGCATACCCTCGACCGGGCTGAGATTCTTCACTGTTTACGGACCCTACGGCCGGCCCGACATGGCGTATTTCTCCTTCACTGAAAAGATCCTTGCGGGAAGAACCATAAAGGTCTTCAACCAGGGAGACATGTACCGTGACTTCACCTATATCGATGATATAGTCGAAGCCCTCCAGAGGATCCTCTGCAATCCTCCCCTTCCCAATGAACAGGGAAACAAGTACAAGCTCTACAACATTGGCAACAACAGTCCGGAAAAACTCCTGTATTTCATTGAAACCTTGGAAAAATCCCTGGGAAGGAAGGCAAAGATAGAGTTCCTGCCCATGCAACCAGGTGATGTGTACCAGACCTATGCGGATGTTTCTGCCCTTATGGAGGACTTCGATTTCAAGCCTGATACTGCCCTTTCAGTCGGCATTGACCGGTTCGTACAGTGGTACAAGACCTATTATGATATCTGATCCCACACAAGGGATTTTTTTCCAACACAGGTGCTCTCCAAACATGGAAACCGCTCCTGCTTCTCTGCTATGATGAAAGGCATGTACGACGTAATCATTATCGGCGGAGGGGCGGCTGGCCTGTTCCTAGCTGCGAACATAACAGGAAAAAACGTATTGCTTCTGGAAGGAACTCCCCGTTTAGGCAAAAAGCTCCTTATCACGGGAGGAGGGATGTGCAACCTCACCAACAATAAGGACACCTCATCATTTCTCAAGCACTTTGGGAACAAAACCCAGGCCAACTTCCTCAAACCTGCCCTGCTGAACCTGACTACACGGCAAACAAGGCTCTGGTTTGAAAGCCATGGCTTGCCACTGACCGAGCGTGATGATGGGAAGCTCTTCCCCTCATGTATGAGAGCAGAGGCTGTGGTGGACCTCCTGAAGGGAGAAGCATCAAGGAACAAGGTTGAAGCAAAGACCAATGCAAAGGTTATTTCGCTAACCAAAGACGAACAAGGCGAAACCTATACCGTACACACTGAACACGAGCAGTTCCAAGCAAAGGCAGTTGTACTGACTACCGGAGGGATGAGTTACCCGGCAACCGGCAGCGATGGATCCGGTTTCGCTCTGGCTAAAATGTTGGGCCATAGCATCGTCTCCCCTTCCCCGGCCCTCGTAGCCATTTCAGTAACTGGCTATCCTTATACCTCCATAGCCGGCAACTCTATCAGAGAATCTCTGGTTGAGTTCTTCCATGCCGGGGATACCAAGCGGTACACTCTGTCAACTGGGGATTTGCTCTTCACCCATGACGGACTCTCAGGCCCTGTAATACTGAACAATTCACGAGAGATTAGAAAGGGTGATCGTATGAAGGTCTCCCTTCTTCCCTGCTCAAACAGGGAGACACTGAGAGATGACCTGGTCGAACTGGTTGCAAACAACCCTAAAAAACAACTTTACACCCTTTTGAAACAAGAGGGCATCATAGCACACCTGGCCGAACGGCTGCTCGAATCACTTTCCCTGACAACCCAGACCACCTGCGCTAACCTCACCAAGGAAAAAAGAAAGGACCTCATTGAGTTGCTGAGTGCACACCCATTCACCGTCTCTTCAAAAAAAGGATTCAATGCTGCCATGGTAACAGCGGGAGGGATCTCCCTGCCAGAGGTCGACCGCAAGACCCTGGAGTCGAAAATCCATAAGGGGTTTTATTTTTGTGGAGAGATACTGGATATTGATGGGGATACAGGCGGGTATAACTTGCAGGCGGCATTTTCAACTGCAAAACTAGCAGCTGATGCTATAATGAAGTAAAGGATTTCAGATCGTACCATACAGGAGGGACAGATGGATTTTAGTTGGACGACCATACGGGTAAATGATATGGAAGAATCATTGGCTTTCTACCAGGAAATTGTGCAATTGCCATTGCAAGGCAGATCAGATCTTGAAGGTGGCATGGAACTCGCTTTCCTTGGTTCGGGGGAGACAAAAGTCGAACTGATCTGGCGAAAGGGCGAGAAGCCTGCCCACTACGGACAGGACATCTCTATGGGTTTCTTTGTGGATGACCTCGATGTCATGATGAAGTTTGTCACCGATAGAGGAATCCCTATCTTGGGAGGCCCCTTCAAGCCCAATGAACATATCAGGTTCTTCTATGTCCTAGATCCCAATGGACTTCGCATCCAATTTGTGGAGCAGAAGAAGAGACTTTAATTCAACTCCTGAAATTCGGACTAAAGGAACCTCACCCCATCCCCACCTCTATGTTGGGTGGTCTGGATTGGGGTTTCTTTTCATGGACAGGTCCAATCCGGACACATCTTCGAAACATGCTGGCCCTTACTGATCAAGAGGTCAGGATTTCTCCTGACCTCATGTCCGATCGCCGATAAGCGAACCTTACTTGATTCTCTTCTTTGCCTCGGCAAGCAGCTCTTCCAACTTCGCAGAAGGGTTCTGGAACTTGGCGAGGAACATCATAGCTGCGATGATGTAAGGCTTGTAACTTGCTTCCTTATAGAGTGGGACAAGATACTTGTCAAAGACAGCTTCCTCAACCTCACCCTCCTTGCAGGAGACACCTGTGATGTCGGCAGGCAAGCAGTGCATGTAGAGGGCTTCACCATCCTTGGTGGTCTTCATCAAATCTTCAGTACAGGTCCAATTCTTGTATTTGGCGTTACTGGCGAGGCAACTCTGCTCAAGTGCATGCAGGGCCTTCTCATCATTATGCTCAACGATCTTAGTCCTTTCTTCCATGACAGCAAAGGGAGCCCAGCTCTTGGGATAGACAATGTCTGCATCCTTGAAAGCCTCTTCCATGGTCTTTACCCTCTTATAGGAACCACCGCCCTTCTTTGCATTTTCCTTTGCAATCTCTTCGATTTCAGGCATCACGTTATACCCTTCAGGGTGAGCAAGGACCACATCCATGCCAAAGCGAGTGAACAATCCTATGATTCCCTGGGGGACAGAGAGGGGCTTGCCGTAGGAAGGGCTGTATGCCCAGGTCATGGCTACTTTCTTGCCCTTGAGATTTTCGACCCCACCGAAATGGTTGATGACATGAAGCATGTCAGCCATGCTCTGGGTAGGGTGGTCGATGTCGCACTGGAGGTTCACGATGGTAGGTCTCTGCTCCAGGATCCCTTCGTCATAGCCTTCCTGTACAGCATCTGCGACGGTTTTCATGTAGGTATGGCCCTTGCCAATGTACATGTCGTCACGGATACCAATGACGTCGGCCATGAAGCTTATCATGTTGGCAGTCTCACGAACTGTCTCACCATGGGCGATCTGGCTCTTTCCTTCATCCAGGTCCTGGATGGCAAGGCCGAGCATGTTGCAAGCGCTGGTAAAGCTGAATCGGGTTCGGGTCGAGTTGTCGCGAAAAACGGAGATCCCAAGTCCACTATCAAAAACCTTGGTGGAAATGTTGTTTTCGCGCATTGCACGCAAGATCTCAGCTACATCAAAGACAGCCTTGATCTCATCATCAGACTCTTTCCAAGTATGGAAAAAATCATTGAGGTACATGTCCTCAGTCTTGAGAGTCTTTAACTCCTCAATCATTTTCTTAATAGTGGCATTATCCTTCATTCGCACCTTCCTCCATAGTATTTCTAGAAAAAAACCAGACACTGGTATCATAGCACGGCCATAATCCAATGTCTAGTTTCTTTGTTGCAGTTTGTTGCAATAAGCCTTAAATCTTCCCAAGCTCCCTGAGGATCTTTTCACTTGAGAACGGCCACGAACGCATCCAGACACCGACGGCATCGTGGATGGCAATGGCTATTGCCGGAGCAGCGCCGTTGGTTGCGATTTCACTGATGGACTTGGCTCCATACGGACCCACCTCATCATTGATATCGATAAGGACAGCCTTGAAATCCTCAGGCATCTCACTAATCATGGGTACACCATAATCGGTGAGGTTAGCCGTCAGACAAACGCCATTCTCATCAATGACCATATCCTCGTAGAGCGTATGACCGATGGACTTGAGAGCAGCGCCGTACATCTGGCAAAGAGCAAGTTCGGGGTTGATCGGAGTACCCGCATCCTGCAGGGCATAGAACTTCTGCACCTTTATCTGTCCGGTGCGTACGTTCACCGCAACCTGGGCAAAGTGGGCGCCATAGGGGATGGAGTTGTGGTTCGTTGTAAATGAAGCACGTCCCATAACCTGGCCCGACCCTGTGCCGGTAAGGGCATCATGACTGAGCTTTGCATAGGAGAGGCTCTTCTTTGTCTTGGTGCTGTACACCTCCCCCGGTGCGCGGCAAACAAGGTCTTCTGCCTTCTCACCCATCTGTTTAGCGGCCTCTGCGAGCAGGTTCTTCTTCAAGTCCTCTGTAGCATAGTAGGATGCGTTTCCGCTGAAGAACGTACCGCTGGAGGCGTAGGCACCGGTATCGAAGGTACAGGAGTCAGTGTCGCCACTGATGACTGTCACCAGGTCCATCGGGACACAGAAGGCCTCACTTATCATCTTTACGCTGATGGTATCCAGTCCCGTTCCCAAATCAGCCCCACCGCTGAAGATCTGGAACGTCCCGTCGGTGAGCAGCTTCGCCCAAGCGTTCGAGTGATCAAGTCCGGGAAGACCGGATCCCTGCTGGATCATGGCAAAGCCCTTGCCGACCTTCCAGTCAGGATCATCAGACTCCACCTTCTTGCCCCACTCGATCATCGCCGCACCCTGAACGAGCGCCTCTTCAAGGCCACAGGAGCCGACAGGAACGACGGTACCCTCTCTGCCCTCCCCAAGGCCCTTGAGAATCTCCAGCATATAGCCCGGCTCCACCTTGTTCTTAAGGGCCATCTGGTAGTAGTCGATGCCAAGCTTGTCAGCCAGCTCCGCCATACAGACCATCAGAGAGTAGGAACCCTTAGGGGCACCATAGCCCTGATAGGCTCCGGTAGGCAGGATGTTGGTATAGTAGGTAATGACATCGAACTTCATGTTGTCACATTTGAGCAAAGGCAGAGTTTTGGAACATGCATTCATGGGAACGGTAAGACAGTGGTTGCCGTAAGGACCGGTATTGGCCCGGACATCCATGTAAACGGCGGTCAGGGTACCATCCTTCTTTGCCCCCATCTTCACTGTCATCCGCATGGGGTGGCGGGTCGAGTTTGCAACAAACTCCTCCTCGCGTGTATTGCGGTAGTAGATAGGCTCGCCTGTTATCCAGGTCGCATAGCCCACAAGGTCCTCAACCAGCACATCCTGCTTGGAACCGTAACCGCCACCGACCCTCTCC
>LFRM01347469.1_pt1 | contig 25084 bp, 14 predicted proteins | sample 618341 | NCBI WGS metagenome assembly LFRM01 (sample SAMN03654438, study PRJNA283298) | anaerobic digester metagenome | isolation source: pool of bioreactors CSTR01a, CSTR02a, and CSTR03a thermophilic anaerobic... | place: Denmark: Kgs. Lyngby | collected 2014-05-21 | reverse complement strand
AGCAAAACAAGCAAAAGGCCCAGAAACACTTTCTTTTTTCTACTCAAATCCGCTTCCTCCTTAATTTTATTTTGTGAAATATTTTCACAATTTCATCATCTCACGAAGCGGCAGCGGTGTTTTGTTCTGTGTTTTCTGCTGTGTTTTCTGCTGTGTTTTCGTCTTCTGCGGTGGTTTCGTCCGGGTTTTCTTCTGTCTTCGCCTGAAAATGTCCTACACCTTCGAAAATTGTGTTTTCTTTGGATAAATCTCCTATTTCTTCATTTATAAGAAAGTTTTCATAATTTATATATATACGATAAAATTTACTTTTGTCATAGCCCTCCTCATGTGACATGAATTCCGTAAAATCGGTGCCGCTTACCGCGTTTTTCAGAAAGGTCTTTATTTTTTCTTCATCCGTTATTGTTATCTCACTTTCCTGCCCGATTTCGTCTCCTATAGAAATTAAGGCAATCGAGCTAATCTTATCCTTGCGGTAATCCGGAAAAACAAAACCCTTTTTTACATAAATAAACAAGTTGTCAACATATATATATTCGTCGTTCGCGTCAGCGTACTCGCACCATAAAAGCCAATTGAGAAGTTTGTTGTACTCACTATAGACGCATATTTTTTCTGATTTATCGCTGTCTGCCAGAATATACGGAAAGCAACGGGAGCTTCCCGAGCCAACAAATATGCCCTTTTCTATATATTCTTCACGCAAATCATCAACATCTATATAAATTGAATTGTTGTATGAAAGCACAAGCACTTCGCCTTTGCTAGTATATTCGGATATATAAACCGCTTTCATTTTAAACCATTTCGGTGCTCTCCAGATGCCGAAGGCTAAAAGCAAAACAAGCAAAAGGCTCCGAAACACTTTCTTTTTTCTACTCAAATCCGCTTCCTCCTTAAAAATCAGTCAAAATCAGAATAATTAAATTCTTCGTGTTTCATACCTCAATTTTATTATTTTTCCATGTGTTTCTGACGTTTTGGTATGTTCTTATTCGTCCTCCCTGCCAATACGGGTCAGCGTTGGTACATTTATAACAGTCCCTTATTCCCGAAAAATACCCGAAGGCGGTTCTGTCTTTTATTTTTATGGCATCCTTTTCAGCGATGTCTATCGTTTCGCAGTGTTTTTTCATCTCGCTTTTTCTACCGAAAACGCCTATCAACAGCCGGTAAGAGGTTTTCGGCAAAGGAATTTTTCCCACAGACCACCAATAGCCCAAGCAATGATGTTTTATTTCTTCGGATACACATTCATCAGAAAACAGAAATTCTCGTTTTCCCGTTTGCGATTTCATTATTTTGTAAAACTCATCCGGAAAATATTCATAAAACTTTGCCGTTGCGTACCGTGCCATAATATCAAACACATCTTCTTCAATAAATGAATAAAACTCATACAGCATGTCGGAGAACGTTAGTTTGTTGCCGTTATAATCCATCTGCTTGCTTATATGTATTGCTATTCTGCCTTTTTGGGATTGTTTATCATCGAAGCCTATTTCAAAGCACTCATCGCTGTTTGAAATCATCAGCAGTAGGAAAACACCGGATATTGCCCGCTCCAGAGAGTTTTTACCTTTTGGTTTTTCTCCGGTAGCATCTGTATAGGCAAGAGGATTGTTTACACAATATGCAAACAAATTGTTTTTCAATACTCCGGCAAGTTTGCTTGCAAAAACATTGATGTTTTTTATTTCATCCGCATTCAAGAACCTGCCGTACACGGGGTTGTAGTAGCGGGATTGGAGGTAATACAAGCCGGATTCGACATCATACTGATAGCCTCTGTATGTAAAGGGATTCAGCTCAAGTGCTTTTTGAGCAGCCGCCTCCGCAGTTGTGCCTGTTCCGGCTGCCGCAGAGGTTGTGTTTCCCCACGCATCATATGCGTAGGTAAGCACTTCGGTTCCGTCCGATGACCATACAGCGATTATATCGCCGAGAACCGATTTCTCATAAATATAGGTTTCGCTTTCTCCCGCTGCATTTTCGGCTATATAGCCTACCGCTTCTCCGCTTGAATTGCGAATAATCTTTACATAATAATTTACCGCACCACTGCCATTGTACCAGACATAGCCTGTAAAACATTGTCTTTCCAGACGCACAGCTGGCTGCAAGAACATTTGTTGCAAAATATATTTTCTTACCTGCACGCAAACATTCCGAGTTATATATACTCCGTGCGAGCACTGTTTTTGGAAATCGAGCGCAATTCTCGACCGTTCCAGTAAAAGGTATTGCCGTCATAGGTGATGCTTGTGGGGTCGATAATGAACCACACGCTGACGGGGCGCGCTTGCCTCTTCGTCGTTGCCCACCTTAAAACTCGTCAATGTGTTGTACGGCATAGTCAAAAAGCAAATCCGAAAGCTCGCCATCGCCTGTAGAATTATACGCGTTATCAAACTCATCAAACGGATAACGTTCGGTTTGGGCAAGATATCCGTCTTTACTGTCCGAATAAAAGGACGACAAATCATCAGGATTGATGTTGTTGCGAGTGCAAAATCCGTCATACAGTTCGGCAAGCTCAACGGCGCCAAGCTTTTTTAGCTCCTCGCTCACATACGGAGCGAGAGCATAGGTTGAATTTGAAAAGAATTGACACAGTCCGCCGTTTTGTATTTCCATATCAAACAGATAAATGGTGTAATATGTACGTTTGACTCCGCCAATAGCTTTTAGCACACTTTGCGTATCTGAAGTCTCGGAGTCTTGTTCGCAACGGGAAAGCAAGGCAAAGCTCAAATCCTCATGAGAAAGCTCAAGAAGCTCCTCGCTTGTCATGGATAAAGCCTTATCCTGCATAACCTCTTTCCCTTTGACGGATTTAATCATATTCGATGTCTCTTTTATAAAATTGAAAAGCCCCATTTTGTTCACCTCATTAAATTTTTTCAATAGCTTTCGTACATAGCGGTATACATTTCTTCATATTTCTCCGGCAATTCACTTCGCTTACAGATGTTCAATGCGTTATTTTCATCGTAAAAGCTGATGTTATCCCCCGGAAGCTTTTTTAAAAACGTATTAAACGGAAATTCATTTACTTTTTCCATGTTTTCCGAAAACAGTTCAACAATTTTTAACTCCGGGTAAATTACACAAAACATTCCCTTATAATTAAGCCAGTGAATTTCATTCAAACGGCCTCTGTTTCGCTGCTTCCTGAGTAATATTTTTTTATTCTCGCCGGTCTTAATGTCTGTTTTACATAAGCCCTGACGCTTTCTGAATTTGTGTTCTCCGGTAATTATAAACAGCTTTTCCCCATCATTTGAGCAGGCGTATCCATTTTCCGCTCCGCATATTGCATAACAGTTCTCATCTTGAGGCTTTATAATCAATTCCTTGTTTTCCTGTGATGAATAATCCATAACCAAAACATACTCGTTATCGTATTTGCTGTAATACTGATTGCCGTCCAAAACAGGACAACGCAGAAATGAAATAAAAGTATTTCCCACGCTGCCCGCTCTTCTTAATACCCCGTCCGGCAACGCCTTATACAACTCCGACTTCCCCGTTTTTGCATCAAGAACAAAAAGATTATTTTTGAATATCTTTGCTTTTTCCTCTGTCTTAAAGTATATTATTTTATCCTTGTCGAGGAACTCCGCCCAAAAAACCATATCATTCCCCTGGGCAACCGTAAAACTGTTTATTCCGTGACTTTGCATCTCCTGCAAAAACACTCTGCCGGTATCAAGAAACAAAAGCTGCTGAGCATCATCAGAAAGCCTATATCCGAACTTGTTGGCATACGTTAAGAAGGTTTCAACGCACTCTAAATCACGGGAATATTTAAAAACCTTATTCTTGGCAGAAAGCACAAGTATGTTTTGTTCGTCCTTCGAGCAGATACAGTACTCTCCTTTAGTCTTGCCCTTGTACATTTTCGTTTCTCCTTTTCATTGTGGCGATATAGTGTTTAAAAAACCAAGTAAGATTTGCATATACATCAATGTAATTTGAACGCCTATTCGTCCTCCGTATTCGCCTAAAAAACTTTTCCCTGCGCCATAGCCTGCTTGAGTTAGTCTATAAACATAAGAATAATATACGTTCGTATTAAGTGCTCTATGGAAACGAACTTTCAACATTATCGTATTAAGAGGATCATCTATATCTATACCGGTATTGATTAAATAATAATTCACTATAACCGGATCAAATGTTTTATCAAATGTTATTTTTCTGGGCACGATATGATGTTTTTCATAACTATGATCTTTTTTATTATTCTTCACCCTCTTTCTTATGTCGTTTATTAATGATTTTGTCCCTACCTCTATTAAAGAAAATAAGCTGATAGCAATGCTTATCAATATACCAAAAGAATTATTTGCATTCCCATATATAGAAACCACACATTCGTTAAAAGCATTTCTGAAGTTTGAATCTATCAGATATATAAATGCAATAGCAATAACGTAAAGGCCACAAGCAAGCAACACAATTATTTCAGGAGAAAGAAGCAAAAGCGACGATATAAGTGCTCCGGATATTTCTCCTGTTTGATCAACATCGTTCACTGGATCATTCGCGCAATAAGCGAACAGATTTGCGCCGGGGAGGATACCGAGAGTCTCTTTCAGAATATCCGAATCGTCGCCGTTGATGAATCTTCCGTAGGTCGGATTGTAGTAGCGACTTTGGAGGTAGTAAAGCCCCGTCTCAATGTCATACTGATAGCCGCGGTAGGTCAGGGGGTTCATAAATGCGAGCATAACTGCCATTAACGCATGGTTAAGGCGACGGGAGTCGAACACCATACGCCCAAAATACAGATATTTCCGCACACTCGTGCGTTTTTTGTCTTGCCATACGACAGTATGCCTGCGCCAAAGAAACACCCGATTGCACAAAAATCTCTGTATTTTGGGTGCTTCGCAGTTTTAAAGGAGAGAATTGTTGTTCCTGCAAGGCAAAAGCCGAGCAAATGCTGTCGCATTCCGAGGATTTTTAATGCAGCAGGGGCAAGAATTATCCGTTCAAAACCGTGTGGTGTTCGACTCCCGCCGCCTTAACGTCGAAGCCGTTCCATGTAAATACTGAAAAACCTCTCTCTACTCCCTTCATCGCTGCGTTGCGCCGTTGCGTTATGCTGTCGGGCACCTCGCTCCCCTCTCGCAACAGCCTGTACATTGCATCGAGCGACATTAAACAAATGAATTTATCCTCTGTCTCCGGGCACAATTCGCACAAAGCCTCAAAGCCCTTTTCTATCTCATAAAAAGCGGCATCAGGCATCGCTCCGGAATCCCTTAAACAATGTATAAATCTTTGCGCATATGCTTGCTCCGGATAAATTTTCGGATAATATGCTAAAAAAGCCTGTTGATATTTTTCGTACTCTCCGGATGACAACAGCAGTTTAAAATATGTCACGACCACATCTGTGAAAAACACCGTCTGCCTTTGAGTTTTATCTGCATCACTATTCGCAAAAGCTCTTTCTTCTTCGTAGGTTTTTTCAAGCTTGTAAAACTTGCTTTTGTCCCAATATTCAAACAAATTGTTTTGCAAAACAGCCTCAAATACCGGAGCGGCTTCCTCGGCGTAATCTGACACCTCTTCAAAGCTGCCGTAGCAACACGCTGCGCAGCAATCATACACATAATTCAAGCTCTCGAGGTCGCTCTCGGACGGCCTTTGTGTAAAAACAAAAATAATCGAACCTGCCGCCAATACCAAAACAAGCGTTATAATTAAAAACTTTTTCATATATCCTCCTATTACGAAAACCAACTTGTAATTATTCCCCATAAAGTTATTTTCTTTCGATAAAACAGATGTAAACCCTCTGCCGTGCTGCTATCCCACACATACATTGAATATACCAGAAGCTCTCGGTTATCATTACTTAACGATTCCCACGTATCGAACCTTGATATAAAAGAAAACAATACCAAATTATTATATGCATCCATACAAACCTGTTGATATGTTCTTCCGTCTTTTAAATATTGAAACTGAAGCAAATACACATTATTATTAATTCCTCTGCCATAGTCTATAACGTTTTTGGTATGTGCAGTTAAAGCCTTTATGTATTCGTCATAATAATCTTTTTTGGCGGAAAAAATTGCTTTTGACCAAAGCACAATTTGTATAATACTAACAATGATGCTTATTATTAGAATTAGCATTGAAAAAGATATAGAAAAACCGCTTTTATCTAAAAAATTCACCGGATCATTCGCGCAATAAGCGAACAGATTTGCGCCGGGGAGGGTACCGAGAGTCTCTTTCAGAATATCCGAATCGTCGCCGTTGATGAATCTTCCGTAGGTCGGATTGTAGTAGCGACTTTGGAGGTAGTAAAGCCCCGTCTCAATGTCATATTGATAGCCGCGGTAGGTCAGGGGGTTCATAAATGCGAGCATAACTGCCATTAACGCATGGTTAAGGTCATTTCCGCTCGCCTCAACAGTTGCATTGCCCCATTCATCATAATAGTAGGTCAGATATTTTTCGCCCTGAGAATCATAAATCCCAATAACATCCCCATGTAAGCTCTTTTCGTAAAAATAGGTCTGCTCTTGCTGAGCATCACTTAATATGAAGCCTATCGGCTCTTCGCTCATATCATAGAGTATCTTCAGCAGCCTGTCCTGCGAACCGTCAGAATCATATATCACATATCCAACATATCTGCTGCCGTTCCATATATATTCCGTACGCTGACGCATATTTGTTTTTGTGTTGTCCGAATATTCATACTTGCCTGTTCTCAGACCGTCGGAGTTGTAGGTGTACTCATAGTAATTACTACTTTGCGTTACTGTTTCCAGTTGCCTACCGTTCCATGTGAGGCTGCCGGAAAGTCCGTCGCCTCCCATTTGAACAGCAGCATAATTCAGTGGGTTGCCTATGCTGTCATAGGTGATGCTTGTTCCGTCATACGATACAAGCTTATCCTTCCATGCGCTGTCGTAGGTGAGATTTATTGTTTCCATAACCTCACCGAGGGCGCTTGCGCTGTATTCATGGATTTTTTTCTGAACAAGATTCCCGCCCTTGTCGTACACATATACCGTAGAGGTTGAGAAAAGCGCATCATCAGTCCGGACGAGCTGTCCCGCTTCATCGTAGGTGTATGTATAGACGGTAACAGACTCCCCGTTCTCTATCCACTGCTCCCCGGTGAGCTTGCCGTTGCCGTCATAGGTGTATCTGCGTTCCTGCAAATCAAGAAGTTCTTCCCCTTCGGTGACGGCGTCTTCAAGCAGTGATGCATCTGTTATTATTGTATTCTTCAGCATTGAATTCGTGAAGGAAAAAACATTCCCTGTGGTTAAGCCGTTATTTGATGCATATGTGTAACTCTGCCTTGAGATGAAATCCGTCTCATAGCCTGCGCCGCTTTCTGAAAGTGCTCCGTATTGCCTGCTTTTTACCCTGCCGAACCAGTCCGCTGTTGAAGAAAGGTCAATGTCTGTGCCCAAGAGGCACTCTATGGTTTGCGTTTGTGATGTTTCACCCGTAACTTGATTATATGATGTAACAGGTGCATTATTTATGTACGCCTTGCCGCCAAAAGTTTCCATGGACATTCCCGAGGAATTTGCGATATTGCCGTAAATCACAGCATTATCTGCAGTTCTTTCAACCGCATACATGGTATTTGTCCAATGGGTAGTAAGGCCATTAAGGTTATCAATTATTTTTCGCAAATTTCCGTTCTCATATTCATACTGATAAGCGATGCTTGCGCCGTTATCGTAGGATATGCCGGTGATGTTGTTGTCCGCGTCGTAGGAGTAGGTTACGGTGTCGCCGTTGCCGTAGGTCACACTGCCGAGACGGTCACGGTTTGCGCCCGTGCCGTAGGAACAAGTTATAAGTGTCTGCGAACCAACCTTTGTCGCCGTCGGATTTCCCCAGATATCGTATTCAAAGTTGTAGGTAAAACCGTTATGGGTTGCCGAGATAATACGGTCATTAGTATAGGAATAGTTGACAAACATTGTCTGGTCGTTATTTGTAAGTGCCGAAACCGCACGGTCAACCGAGGTAATTGCTCCCATGGCGTTATAAGTATAACTTTCTATATTCCCCTCCCCATCGATTACGGAGTTTAGCATACCGTTTGATTGGTTATAGCTATAAGTAGTGGTTCTTCCGTTAATATCGGTCTGACTGCCGATATAGTTTCCATTAACGGATGATGTCATTTGCATCGAATTTGTTCCGTCTGTTACGTTTAACGTTGTTGTCCCTGCGTTTTCTTCATAGTTGTAGTTTCTGTGACATGACGCATACATACAGGTTCCGTCCGAGGAACAATTGCGACACGAGCAATTAACTTCCGTGCATCCCTCACAGGTGCACATTCCACAATTCGGGCAACTTTCCGATGTGCATACTGTTCCTTCCGGGGCATAGGTGTGTGTACATTGACAATTTTCCGAACAATATGAACATCCGCAATGTCCGATAGTATCTACACCTGTTCCCGACTCCTCCGAGTCGCCTACGACAACACGGCAAAGCTCTATGCCATCAAACATTGCCGACCCCATTTGATAATTATATGAAATTGCAATCATTATTCTATCATATTTTTCTTCTGCGGTAAAGTGCGTCTTTGCGCATTGCCACTGTTCAAGATGTGGGTTAAATTCAATCTGTCCCAGCGTCTGATAGGTATGATAATTTTCACTGTTCTCATCAGTTATGTATGCAGAAGCAAATATTTTATATTCCTTGATGTTATCTGTCGTTGGCAAAGAGCTATCGGAAAAAGTCCAGCCCCCTAGGGAGTAACTATCACCTGCCGAACCGTCCGGAATTTGGACAACCTGAGTGAACCTTGTTACATTTTTCTCGCCTATTGCATTTAAAACAGATGCATCAAGAAGTCGTGAACGAGTCCCCGCAGAACAGGTAGTTATATAAAAATTGCTCAAACCGCAATCCCAGTTGCTGATTGAATCATTAAAATCACCGTTTTTGACAAGATTATCTGTCAAAATCAGCTGAACATCATCAATACTTATACTTCCTGTTCCGCTTGAAATTCCAACGCTCACTGTAACTTTCAATACACTTTTGGTTGGAATAAAGCTGTTTTCTACTTTCTTCCAACCGTTGTTTGTATGCGAATAATCATTTGTTGAAAAGCTTTCGCTTGTGCCGTCCCTGTAGGAAACTATTGCGGTCATATTATAGTAACAGCTGCCGTTCGCGCTCAACATCTTCACTCTTGCCGAAAAGCTATACGGCTGATTTTCTTTAATTGAACCGGTATATTCCTGGGTGACATATACATTACCTGCGCTTGTTCTGCTCAGCGTATACGCCTTATTTCCTTCAAAAACATTTTCCATGCATACTGTCGCAGTGTAATTATCATCGTCTGAGACGGCACTCCAACCTACAGCATCAAGTTCAAAGCCGTTGTTCGCAATAAGATTTTCCGGCAAGCTAAGTGTCCCCGAAACATCATTTAAAATGTTGTTTTGCTGCCCTTCAACAACTTCAGTCGTATATGTAGAATAAATATATTCTCCGTTGTCATCCATTGTGTTGACGGTTCTGCCAAATTTATCAAATTGTTTTATCACAACACTGCCGTTTTTATCGGTAAAACGTCTTTGATAATTTCCTTGCATCTCTATTAACACATGATTGCCTTGAATATCTGTCTGCCCTTCACTCTTTATCATTTCCGATATAATTACGCTATTTGAATCGGTACGGCTGTATTGAATACAGTAGCCATCAATGTCTCTAATGGAAATAATGTTTGCACTGCTTACGGAACTACCGTTACTTAAAGCAGTGGTTATAGATTGCGCGCTATCATCGTAATAAACCGATTTCCCGTCCGGATATGTCGCGCCTCTAAATTTAACTCCGTCGCTTACATCGTACAAATACGTATATTTGTAATCAACATTTGTGCCGTTGTCATTTTTTACTTTTATTGCCTCACCTGATGCATCAAATGCTTGAATTGACGAAAGCACTGTTTGCGAAGATGCCGTTGTGTATGTGAAAATATATTTTCTGCCTACACCATCGGTAATTTTATCTATACTGTATGAATTTGTTGAACAATAGGTTATGAGTATTTTTTGGTTATCATCCTTCGACGATATTATTTCCGAAAGCATCCCGTTAGAATTAAATTTATACTTCTCTCCCGAAGTTTTTACTATTTCGATTGATTGCTTGCTTCCATTTATATTGTTCATATTGGCGGTTGGAATCCATAACTTTGATCCGGTATTTCCTATTCCCTCATACGTATCTTCTTCCCACTGGGTTCTGCCTTCATCAATCGTCTCCGTAGGCTTATAATAAATTGCTTCGCCTGTTTCTCCGATGTATAAAATCCTTCCCTCTTGTGAAACATTTTGCAAATACTCTATTCGTTGTGCGTAATTTATATTCCAATTTTGACCATAAGGTGTGTTTTGATTTAATTGATTGCCCAAAGCCCCATTAGGCGTATTGCAATAATATCTCTTTATATGAACCGGCATGTTGTTACCGTCAAGACCGAGTTCGTCTCTTGAAATATAAGCCGACAATGAATAATCATTTAAATATGCTGTTCCCGCCCTTCCTACCGACTGTGTATGATAATCATATACCGTTTCGTTCAATCCACAGGTTTCTACATAATCAATTTCAAAATACGGACACATACTACCGATGTATTGTGCTGCGTATTCAGAGGAAACAAACATGCATCCGTCTCCCACCGGAGATGTACTTGCTTTCAACGCAATTCCCTTAAAATTATTTAATGAGCCTGTTTCGCACACTGCTCCGGTAATATCAAAAATATGTTCTTCCGCATCGTCCGTATATGTTATTTTCTTGTAGTCAACTACACTTGTTCCTATTAACGGCATATTATTATACGTCGCTGTGTTCGCCGACCACGAAGAAAGAATATTATATGCTTCCACCGTAGTAGGTGTTTCTGACAATACCCCTCCGAAAACACTAAGTCTTGCGCCTAAAATGTTTGCGTTTTGATAAGAACTCAAATTTGTCTGTGGCTTAATCAGTGTGTGCGCTATTCCGTCCGCAGAATTCATTGCAATTAAAAATATATCAGAATCGCCAAGAGCGTCAGGCTCTTCTGAAGACACCACGGTATCCTCAACCGCGCTCTGACCCTGCAGCTGCACAGCGGGGTCCACGGTTACAGGGTACTTGCGCGAGGAATCGGCGAGCCACTCGCCCGACGGAGCATAGGTAACCGAATATGAGCCGGCGCCGTTTTCCTTGAGCGTTACGCCTATCTCGCCGGAGATGCTCATGTCCGAGTCAAACATGACGGGTGAAGGCACAACGAAGATAACCTTCCCGTCCGCTGCCGAAAAGTCTATGCTGTTGTCGGCATTCTTCTTTGCGGAAAGCCCCGCCGCGTCTATAAGATATGTATATGCCACCGCACGCTCCGGCTTCTTGTTGAGAATGATGTTCTCCTTAACACCTGACGAGGTTACAGTGTATTCAACATCGGTATCCTTTTCAAAGCCCTTATACACCGCCGTGCCGCTGAGCTTGTCAAAATTAGCCGCCTTGTGCGCCTTTGAGCTTTTTTCTTCGGCAGCTCCGGCTTTTTCTGCTGATTTCAGCTCGGCATTCACTGCGCTTTTTGACGCAGACGCAGCTTCGCCGACAAGCTTAAAGGCTATTGAATAAGCCCCGCTTTGCAGCTTTACCGCCGCGTCATCCCCCGTGAGTTGCGAGGGCAGCTGAGCCTCAAACGAGTTGCTCTTGTTTTTCAGCACCGCGCTTCCGTCAACGGTCTTCTCCTCAAGCGTGTTGTCGATTTCAACCCACTCGCCGTTCTTTTCATAGTGCAGCGGAGCCGCCGACACAACAGCGGTATAGCTGCCGTCACTTCGCAAATACACCTTCGTGTTTGCGTCGCGCTTTGACACAATTTCACTGACTATGTTGCTTTCTTCCCGCACCCCGGGTGCCGTTGCCGCCGAAAGTGCGCGCTGCTCGCTTACATTTTCGGCAAACACCGACATCGGAAGCAATTGCATTACAAACAGTAACGCCAGAAATACCGACATTAGTCTTACGCCGCATTTTAACGTCTTTTTCATTAAAAATTGCCCTCCCGTATTTTCCCAATTTCCACATTATCATGTTTTTATTGTTTTGTCAAGGAAATTTAAACTCAGCTTCCTGTATATGTATGACAAAAAACGCCATTTACTACATAAAAACTTTTGATTTTTTAAAATTTCAGCGTTTTGCACAACAACCGCAACAACAGTTTGTGCAAAACGCCAACGCAATACAATGTTTTGAGAATAAAAAGCAGGAGACGGTCACATAACCGTCTCCTGTCGCCTTACAGTTTAATGTCCTTGGGAATTTTACGGTGGGAAATGCAGTTCGCAATGCCGGACGGGGTGTAAACCCTGAGCCGCTTCAGCGAATCCGAAAGCGGTGAACCGGCGCGTTCAACATCACACAGGCTCATAACGCTTATGCTTTTCATCTGCTCCTCGTGCGAAAGCCGCTCGTCCCACGGCATGGTAACAACAAGCTCCCCGCCCGGAAGAAGGTCAAAATAGTTGTCGCTGAACGGCTTTGAGGTCAACGAGCTTTCAAGCCTCACCAGCCTTGCAAACACATCGCTGCGCACCCCTATAACCAGCCGCTCCGCATCCGGACGCATATCAAGAGCCAGCTTCGCACCGGGCAGACTCAGCCTTTTTTCGCTGTCAAAAAGCATCGTTTTGCTCATCAAGACCTCATCGGATTCAAAAAGCACAGCCCTGATGCCGGTTCTTTTTGTGTCAAATTCATCCTTTATTTTTGAGGTGTTGAGGTTGAAAATCACTCGATTTTCAAGCTCTGCAAGATGTACGGGAACAGACTCCCGCCTGAGCACGCCCTTTTCAAAATCAAAGATTTCATACTCTGCCACAATGCTTACATCCCGGTTAAAATCGTTTATCGCATATATTTTTATGTAGTTATCGGAGTCCTCAATCGAAACCGACAGCGGCGCGTTAACCTTTCTTGCGGTATATTGCAGTGCCTTGTAGTTGCCGAAATAGTCGTAGCTTGACCACGAGCAAACCGGCCAGCAGTCATCAAACTGCCAATACATTGAGCCGTTGCACCTGCCCTTGTTGCGCCGCCAGTGCTCCGTGGCATCCGCAACGCACTCCTGCTGCGTAACCTGGGAAAGATAGATATAATCCTCAAACCGACGCGGCAAAGCGAAGCGAGAGGAGATGTAGTACACCATTTTGTCGTTGCCGCTTGAGCATTTCTGATGCGCCGTGAACACCTCGCCTGACAGCGAATATTCCTCCGGCTTCGCAAAGCTGCGGATGGTTTTTATATCCGGAAGACTTTCAAAGCCGAACTCACTGCAAAAACGCGTAAGCCGCTTGCGGTAATAATTCATCGGACACAGCCCGTGCCACACCGCCCACAAATGCGTATCTCCGGCGTTGTCGCTGCTTATGCCCTCGCCGTAATCCACACCGCACGGAGAGCCGGGAATATACGGTGTTGCAGTGTCGCATTTGCGCAGCTCCGGCTCAAGAATCGTGTAGAAAAAGCGCTGCGTCCATTCGAGATATTTTTTCATGTGCGCCCAAGCCATGTGCATGTCCTCAATCTCGTTGTTTCCGCACCACAGCGCAAGACAGGCATGGTGCGACATGCGCCCGACATTGCAGGCAATCTCCGCCTTTACGTTTTCAAGAAAGCTGTCCTTGAAAAACGGATATGCCTGACACGCAAAGCAAAAATCCTGCCATATAAGAATGCCTCGGCGGTCACACGCGTCACACAGCGCATCATCGGCATAGAAGCCCCCGCCCCAGATACGCAGCATGTTCATATTTGAAAACTGTGCCGCGTCAAGCAGGGCGTCCAGACGGCAGCTGTCGAAGCGCGTCATAAATGAATCCGGCGGGATATAGTTTGCGCCCTTTATGAAAAGCGGAACGCCGTTGAGAATAAGCTGAAAATTGTAACCGTACCTGTCCCTTGCGCGGTTGAGCTCAATCGTGCGCAAGCCCAGCCTTTTCTCCGCCGAGTCCGTGCACTCTCCGTTGCACACCAGCTCCGCGCTGACCGTATACAGCGGCTGCTGTGCCTTTCCGGACAGCTCACGAGTCCACCAAAGCTCCGGATTTTCTATATTAAAGCTTACCTGCTCTCCGGTGCGGGTTTCGGTTTTTCCGTCCGGATGCGTAAGGGTTATTCTGCACTCGGCAGCTGTGCCGCCGTATCTGACAACATCCGCAAGGACGTCAACTCTCACGGCACCGTCCGAATGAAGCTGCGACACCCTGAGCGCGCCGAGCGACGCGCCCTTGCGCAGCCGGAGAAAAATATCGCCGGATATTCCGCTCGGAGGCAGCACGGGACCCCAGTCCCACCCGAAATGATACTGCGGCTTACGGATGTGCACAATGCCGTTCTGACCGTTGCAGTTCATCGGAGCGGATTCCTTTTTATATATCTCCTCAACATATTTTACCGGAGAACGGAACAGCACACGTACGGTGTTTTGACCCTCTGCAAGCAGCTCCTTGACCGGAAAGCTGTATTCCCTGTGGCAGTTTTCGCCCCTGCCCGCAATTTTACCGTTCACACATATCTCGCAGACCGTATCGAGCATTTTGCATTCGAGCGTAATTTCGTCCGAGTCGAGCGCGTCCGCCGAAAGAGAAAACTCCCTTTCGTACTCCCAGTCCGTTTCACCCACCCATTTTACCTTGCTCTCGTTGAGCGAATCAAACGGGTCGGGAATGTCGCCGCACCTCATAAGATCCAAAAAATTGCAGCCGGGAACCTCCGCGGGTTTCCATTCCCCGCAGCCCGACTGCCTGAATTTCCATTCTCCGTTAAGTGATATTTTCATATACAGCACCTCGGCAAATATCCGTTTTAAATGTTTTATACTGTTCCTGTCGCCTCGCGCACCTTTTCGGCGCGTCTTTCGTCAAGCTCGCGAAGCATTCTTTCGCGCTTTTCGCCCACAAGGTCATAGAAAAGCATCGGTATGATGCCTATCGTCCCCAGCAGAGCCGGAACGATGCTGTTCATTGCAAAGATTTTGCGCTTGGTCGCCTCGGTCTGCGCAACAAAAGAGGTGTCGTTGGATGTCTGATAGCCCACAAGAGGAATAAGGAAGGTTCCCAACGCCCTCGACATTGAACCGTTAAACTTTCCGACAAAGGTCGCAGAGGCAAAGGAGGTGCCCTCGGTGCGCTGGTCGGTTGTCCATTCGGCGTAGTCAACGGTTTCGCCTATCATCTCCATCGGTATGACGCTGTTGGCTGCGCTGAATATACCGTTTATAACTCCGTCAAGCATCATAACCGGTATCATAAAGCCGATTTTCGTATATCTCCGCGAACCGATACACAGCAGGAACTTCATCACGCCCGACAGCGCCGGAACAAGCTTACCGCATATTATTATCTGCTTGTTGTTCATGAGCTTTTTAAGCATCGGAATAAAGATATATCCCGCAAAGCCGACAATGGTCCCGGGTATGCCCGTAAGCAGCGAAACGGATGCCGAGCCCAGAACGTCCACAAGATAGTAGGTTGAGAAAACGCCGCCTATGCCGCCGAGTGCGCTGAGCACATCCTTCAGAATGAGTATGCGCAGCGGTCGGTTTGTGACAAGGCATTTAAGGCTCTCAAGCAGCGCGGGCTGCTCCTCGGACTGTATGACCCGCTCCTTTACAAAAAGCCCCGACATGCTGAAAAGCCCCATGCCGAGCGAGCTGGTTGCTATTGAATATATGCAGAAAATAACACGCAGACCGACGGATATGTGACCGCCGCTGACGAGGTCGAGAAGTATCGGGATAAAGAGCGTGGGAATGCCTCCGACTATTGAGGAAATAAATCTTGCGCTTGTTATCGCCTTGGTGCGGTCATTGGGGTTCGGGGAAATCGCCGTAGACATTCCCCAGAACGGAACATCGCCTATTGTATACAGAAACTCCCACACAAAGTAGGTTATAACCATATATATTACCTTGCGGTAATCCGCGGGTGAATAGTCGCCCACTATGAGCGGACCCGAAAACAACAGGGCGGTGGCAAGAGCAAGAGGTATTGGCACACCCAAAAGATACGGACGCAGCTTTCCCCAGCGGGTTCGGGTTTTGTCCACTATCATGCCCATGAGAGGGTCGTTTGCCGTATCCCATATACCCTCAAGGAAAAGCATGGTGGACACAATCCTTGCGTCAACATTGAAAACGTTGACGAAGAAATATGTGAGGTATCCGGTAAGAGTGTTGTAGCTCATGCATTGTCCGCCGTTTGCAATACCGTATATTACAAACTCCCGCGTGGTGACATAGCTCCTGTTTTCCGAACTCATAGATAACCCCTTCCCCAAATAGAAGTCCGCTTCGCACGAAAAATCAATTTTAAATTTTTGCCCTGCGTTTGATTATATTCCGCCCTTGCTGTTAAAACCCGTCACACAAAAAGGTGTTTCTTTGCGGAAAAGCCCGGAAAAAGTCCGCCGCCTCGCCGTTTGTTTCAACGCCGTCAAGGTATGTGACGGTGCCGGCGTTGAACGCCTCACCCGAAAGCAACAGCCTTGCCGCCGCCGGAGCGGTTAACGCGATATCATACTTGTCTGTTTTTACTCTGCGCACCTGAGCGCAGCTATGCTCGTATTCAACCTCAAAGGCACCGGAGTTTCGTGCGAGTGTATCGCGCGAAAGCAGAGTAAAATGACCGTGTGTATCCGGATATTCGTTTGCCTTGAGAAGCGCCTCAAGGTCATATATTCTCGCCGCCGCGCCCGGCTTCATGCTCACTCCGAGCTTGTTGTGCTCTCCGAACATATCGAGCAACGGCGAATGCTGCTGCAGCTTCAAAAAACGATACTCATCAACCTGTGCGTCATAGCAGCGCAGAAAACCGAGAACCCCGGCAAGCGCCTGCCTGTCGGTAAAAAATATTTCTTTTACATTGAGCGTACGCTGCTCCCTGTCGAGCGCATAGGTCACGATTGCTCCGGGCGTGCCGTCATTATACCGCCATATATATGTGTACTCCGCCGTTTTGTACGGCTCTTTTATAAAATATGTATCATCCGTACGGCAAAACATCAGATTCGTGTTCGCGGCAATCCTATTATAAATAGTATGCAGCTCATCCGGATTTTTCCCCGTATATATTTCGGCATTGCTGTTTCTTTCAAACGCCGACAGATACTGTGTTTTTACACTGAGCTCAAGGGTACGCATAACCAGCTCATAACCGAACTGCCTGTAATAGTTAAAGGAGAAAGGATATAAAAATCCGAGCACCCAGCCGTTTTCCTCGGCAAGAGCCTCTGTATGCTCAAAAAGGCCGCGCACTGCGCCCTTGCGCCTGTATTCGGGCATTGTCGCCACTCCGCCTATTCCGACCGCCGGCAAAAGCCTGTTGCAAAAAAATGCCTCATGCCCGAAAAGCTCAACCTGAGCCATAAGCGTGTCGCCCTCAAAGGCGCCGTAAATACTCTCTTTTTCGGGAAAGCTTTCCTTGCTCATGTCAACCTTCCAGATAAACGCCATTGCCGACACGTTGCAAAACTGCTCAAAATCCTCAGGGCATACTTTTTTTATTTCCATATCTTTCCTCCGGAATCAAAGAGTTTCAAGCTTGGTTGCTGCACGCAGTATCATTCTCGCGTCCGCCGCGCTTATGCCGCTTATACCGTCAACATCGCCCACGAGCAGCTGATAAGGCGTTGCCGACTCAAGCTTCGTTGCTATACGCAGCGCAAGCCTCGCGTCCGCCGCCTCGACTATACCGTTGTTGTTCAAATCGCCGAGCACACCCACGGTTATGTTGAACTGCCGTTGCACACCTTCAAAGGTGACCGTAACGGCTATGCTGCCGTGGCTTGCGGTGCTGCCGCCGCTTATTTCATAGTTGTCGATTACCGCCGAGGTTCCGTCGGAATAAAACGCAGTAACCTCAAGTCCGTCGAAGCTGACCGAATCCCCGACAAAATACGCCGTGACATCCGGAAGCTTCGTTATTTCAATGCTTTCGAGTGTTATGCGCGGCTCAAAAAGCCCCAATTCAAAGAAATCAACCTGTCCTTGATATGTCACAACCACTCCGAGCTTTTCGTTTTCCCTGTCCTCAAGCGTCTGAACGGCATAGTCTGTAACGTCTCTGTCGGTTCCGTTGTTAAACCACGCGTGAACCGTCATTCCCTTTGAATCGAACTCCTCGCCCCAGAAATATTCTGCTTTTGAGGGCTTTGCCGTAACCGATATTCTTGTTGCCTGAGCCTGATTTACATATACGGTGAAAGACGTGCTCGCGTCCTTGTATTCGACATATATCTTCTGTGTGCCGGTGACGGATTTTGAATATCCGTAAAGCTCGAAGCCCTTTACCGCTGCCACCGAGCCGTCGGCAAACGTCGCCTCGACGCTGATGCCCGACGGGTCAAAGCTATCACCCTCAAGATATATCTGCCTGTCCGGCAGAGTGACCACCCTTATCGAGATTACCTCGCGCTCAAGCACCTCTATATCAAAGCTGGTGCTCTGACCTGCGAAGGATATCATTACTATCTTTTTCCCGGGCTCGTTAAGCGCGGAGAAGCCGGAAATGTAGTCTGTAATTCTCTCGGTGCTGCCGTCGGTATACTCGGCAACAATCGACAGTCCTGTAAAATCAATCTCATCGCCCACATAATACAGCTTTTTGAGCGGCTCATGCACCACAACAAGGCGCGCCACCTCGCTTGCCGAAACGGAAACCTTGAACTGTGTCTGTGCGCCGTCATAGACAACAGTAATCGTCTTTACTCCGGGCGTTTTTGAGTATCCGTAGAACTCCAGACCTCTCGTCTGTACGCTTTTTTCGCCGTTGTTATATGTTACCGTAACGCTTGTGCCCTGCGGCTCAAACGCCTCGCCCTGCTTATAGACAAGCTTTGTCGGCAGGGTTTTCATCTCTATGCTTTCAACCCTGACGGGTATTACCTTGATTTCAAACTCGGTTTTCAGCCCCAGATACGTCACCGTCGCCGACTTTTTACCGGCGGATGAGGTGTCGGCAGTTGCATCAAAGCCGGACTTTATTCTTTGCTTTACGCCTGTGTTGTAAATGAGATTGATTGAAAGTCCGTCCGGAATGAACGCCTGACCGGCAATATATTCCGTCTTCTTGGGGAGAGAATAAACCTCTATGCTTCCGGGAGCACGCAAACTGACATCCTGCGCCGCACCCTGCGCGTCACAGAAGGTAAACTTCTGCGAAGCCGAACCGCTGAACGGCTCAAGTGTAAGCTTACCCGAGCTTACGGTAAGGCAGCAGCCCCGTTTTTCTGCAAGCTCGATTATAAATGTGCCGTCCGGCTGGAGCATAATAAAAAACTCGTTGAGATTTTCCGCGGAGTTTTCCTCAAACACAAACCCTGCGCCGTTATCAGTACCTGAGGCGGTAAGGCGTTTAAAGTCCGAGCCCGAAATCTCATGACGGTAATTGCGCTTTCCGGTGAGCCTCAGCGAACGGCTTTCACCCTGCGAATACTCCGAAAGAACCGGTGCTCCGTCAACATCTTGAGTGAGCACAGAGCCGTCAACCGCTCTGATAATAAAATCTCCGTCGCGTATCTGAAGGGACTTGCAGCCGCCGGACGGGGCAACGTCACCCACGGAAAAGCTCGCACTGCCGCCTGACTCGGTACCCTCGGATGTGTTATGATACAGCTCTGCGGTGTAGTTTCCGGCGGGAAGGTCATCGAAGGTTGCAGACAAATCCGTAACGCCCGTAAGCATTCTGACCATTATTTTGCCGTCAAACAGGTGCAAATCATAGCTGAGCGCTCCCTCTGCCGGCTGCCACGAAAGCGTAACATTTTCAAAAAGAGCAAAAATATCCCCGTTGCATGCAAGCGTTCCGGTGCCTTCCGGTAACGCATAAGCGACAGGAAACACACCCGCAAGCAGCAGCGCTGCCATTATTAAACACAAAACTTTTTTTGTCATATTGCTTCTCCGTTCAAGTGCTGTTATATATATTGTATTATAGTGTTCTGAGGTTGCGTTGTCAAATTTTAATTTTATCCAATACCCGCCCGGAGACAAAAAACAGCTTTTCTCATATTTTTTACACAAAACATTGACTTTTTTCGCTGAAATTGTTATCATGTACTAACATAAACGCCTTCGCGCAAAGCGCAAGAAGGGGAGTAGCTTTAATCCGTCCGTCAACAACCGCCGTTTTTCGGCTGGCGTTCGGGCCCTCAAAACGGGAAGCAAGACCTTCGGCAGTTTTTCTGCCGGAGGTCTTTTATGAATAATAAACCATATTTAAATAAAGAAAGGTGATTTGGCAAATGAAGTTTTACCTCGAAGAAATCTCCGCCGTGTTTTCGGAAATAAAAAGCTCGGCAGAGGGTCTTACCACCGCCGAGGCGGAAAGCCGGCTTGCGCAAAACGGAAAAAACAAGCTTGCTGAGGCAAAAAAGGATTCCCTGCTCAAGCGCTTTGTCGCACAGCTCATGGACCCGATGATAATCATCCTCCTTGTCGCGGCTGCAATCTCCGGAGTGCTCGCGGTATACGAAAAGGAATTCCCCACCGATGTTATCATCATTCTCACCGTTGTAATCATTAACGCTGTTCTCGGCGTATATCAGGAGAGCAAGGCGGAGGCAGCCATTGAGGCGCTTCAGGAGATGTCGGCGGCAACCACCAAAACTCTGCGCGACGGAAAAATCGTCAGCGTAAAGAGCGAGGACCTTGTCGTGGGCGACGTTGTGCTTCTTGAGGCGGGCGATGCAGTGCCCGCGGACTGCCGTATTTTTGAGTGCGCGAGCATGAAAATCGAGGAAGCGGCTCTCACCGGAGAGTCCGTACCCGTAGGCAAAATCATCGACACTCTCATGGGCAACGAGAAAAACGAGGTTCCCCTCGGCGACCGCAAAAACATGCTGTACATGGGCTCAATTGTGGTTTACGGCAGAGGCAAGGCGGTTGTTGTTGCAACCGGCATGGACACCGAGATGGGCAAAATCGCGGACGCCATTGCAAACGCCGAGGAGGGACAGACTCCCCTTCAGATAAAGCTCAGCCAGCTGAGCAAAATCCTCACCTATCTTGTTATAGGTATATGCGTATTCATTTTCGGCTTCAGCCTTATTTCAGACTACATGAACGGTATGAAAATCGGCTTTGAATCCATCCTCAACATATTCATGATTGCCGTATCGCTTGCAGTTGCCGCCATACCCGAGGGTCTTGCGGCGGTTGTAACAATAGTTCTTTCCATCGGCGTCACCAACATGTCAAAGAAAAATGCGATAATCCGCAAGCTGACAGCTGTTGAAACCCTCGGCTGCGCACAGATTATCTGCTCGGATAAAACCGGAACTCTTACCCAGAACAAGATGACCGTTGTCGACCACTTCGGAAGCGACGAAAAGGCTCTTGCAACCGCAATGGCACTTTGCACCGATGCGGAAATCGATGAGAACGGCGCGGTAATAGGCGAGCCCACAGAGGCGGCGCTTGTAAACTATGCCAACTCCCTGTCGCTGAACAAAAACGCCCTCAAGACACAGTTCCCGAGAATCGGCGAGGCTCCGTTTGATTCAATGCGCAAGATGATGTCCACCGTTCACGACAACGGAAACGGCTTCGTGCAGTACACCAAGGGCGCGCCCGATGAAATACTCAAAAAGTGCGTCAGTGCGGTAATCGACGGCGAAATCGTTGCGCTTACCGACGAAATAAAGGCAAAAATCCTTGTTGACAACAAACGTATGGCGGACAAGGCGCTTCGCGTTCTCGCCTGTGCGTACAGGCTTTATGATGCGACTCCCGAGTCATTTGAGCCTGCCGACCTTGAAGAAAACCTCATTTTTATCGGACTCACAGGCATGATTGACCCCGTGCGTCCCGAGGTCAAGGCGGCTATCGAGGAGTGCCGCAGCGCCGGCATTACCCCGATAATGATTACCGGCGACCACAGAGATACTGCCGTTGCAATTGCGATGGAGCTGGGCATAATCGATGACGCCTCCCACGCAATCACCGGCGCACAGCTCAGTGAAATGAGCGACGAGGAGTTTGCGGAAAAGGTTACAAGCATCTTCGTATATGCACGCGTACAGCCCGAGCATAAAACGCGCATAGTCAACGCCTGGAGAGCCAAGGGCTTTGTTACCGCAATGACCGGTGACGGCGTCAACGACGCACCCTCCATCAAGAGCGCAGACATAGGCGTGGGCATGGGCATCACCGGCACAGACGTTACCAAGAACGTCGCCGACATGGTTCTTGCCGACGATAACTTCGCAACCATCGTCTCGGCGGTTTCCGAGGGCAGAAGAATTTATGACAACATACGCAAGGCCATACAGTTCCTGCTCGGCTCAAACCTCTCCGAGGTGCTTTCGATATTCTTTGCAACACTTCTTCGCTTTACCATTCTCAAGCCGCCGCACCTGCTGTTTATCAACCTTGTAACCGACTGCTTCCCGGCGCTTGCTCTCGGCATGGAAAAGCCGGAGCACGGCATCATGAACAGAAAGCCCAGAAGCACAAAGGACGGCATATTCTCCGGCGGACTCGGATTTGACGTTTTCTATCAGGGCGTGCTCGTAACCGCCCTCACCCTTGCAGCGTACTTCATCGGCGAATTCATGCAGACAGGTCATTGGCAGTTCACCGGCATCAGCCTTGAAAACGGCGCAGAGGGCATGACAATGGCGTTCCTTACGATGTCAATGTGCGAGATTTTCCACTCGTTCAACATGCGCTCCCAGCGCGGCTCGGTTTTCGCAATGGGCTTCAAGGGCAGCCACAACACCTTCCTGTATCTTGCAATGGTCGCCTCGCTCATACTCACCACAGCCGTTATCGAAGTCCCCTTCCTTCAGAATGCGTTCGATTTCGCACCCATCGGCTGGGACGAATACGCGGTGGCAATGGGACTGGCGTTCTCGGTAATCCCGATTGTCGAGATTGTCAAGCTCTTCCAGCGTCTTGCATCAAAGAAGAAAAACTGATTTTACCTTCCTTTCAAATAGCGCAGGCGGCACGGAAAGCATCCGTGCCGTCTGTGTTTTACCCCGCAGGAGTGTTGCAACGGTTATTTATCTGTTGAAAAAGCTCTGTGTCCGTGATATACTTTGTTTCGACAAAATATGACACGGAAGAGGTGCAAGCATGAACACCGGAGCCAAGCATGAAAACGCGGTTCTCTCCGCAGGCATTGCGCTTTGCGCCGTGCTTGTTCTGCTCGGAGCGCTCATGAATATCCCGGAAACCGTGCGCTTTTCTTCATCGCTCAGGCAGGAAATCACCTGCTCTGTCTCACAAGACGCGGACGGAAAAATCAATCTCAACACGGCAAGCGCCGAGCAGCTTGACACGCTTGAGGGTATCGGCGCCGTGCGCGCCGAGGCAATTATAAAATACCGCGAGGAAAACGGACCTTACCTTTCGGTGCATGAAATTGTCAACGCCGAGGGCATAGGCGAAAAGATATTTTCCGGCATTTCGGCTTTTATATGTGTATAATTGCGTTTTTCCGTAATTTGTATTCCGGCAATGTCTTGACTTTTGTCTCCCGTAACTGTAAAATGAATTTCTGAACAGGTTTTCCGTCACTTTTGTGAAATGCCTTTATTGGAGGAAAATATAAATGAAATTTACCGCTCAAAACCGAAGGCTGCCGCGCCGTGTGTGCGCACTGGCTATGACTTTCGTACTGCTCCTCGGAGCGGTCACGTTTGCATTTGCCGGAGGTGTCATGGGCACTCCCGACGGAGAATGGAACAACAACCTTATTCACAGAGTCAATCTGGGTGTATCTCCGACGAACTTCACATTTTATCTCACCGAGGAGCGGGAGCAGTTCTCTTTTGAAATACTCTTTTCCGCGCAGAAATCCGAGGCGGACTTCTACGGAAAAATCCTGACGGCAACCCTTTCCGGGCTTGATTACGACTATCTGTCCTGGACTCCGTCCGGCATCGCTTCAACTCCTTACAGCCCCAAGAACGCGGTTCTTCCCGTTGAGGACGGTGTGGCGCGCACCTGGAGCTGGTATGCAAGCTACACCTTCACTGCCGACAAGGCGGAAATATACAACCTTTCTTTTGATATCCGCTTTGTTAGCGGCAAGAATCTTGAAAACGCCGAGGAGCATCTTTTAAGTGTGCCGATTACGGTTTCAGTTGTTGACAAGCGAGGATTGCGTCCGGCGATAACCGAGGCGGAAAAAATAACCTCCTTTGAGTATTACACCGATGCATCTGTTGCGCGCTACAATGCGGCTCTCGCCTCGGCAAGAGCATTGCTTGAGGATACGGCTGTCGTCTCTCAGGTGCAGCTTGATGCCGCAATAAGCGAGCTGAACGCCTCGGTGTCCTCCCTGACCTATAAATCAGCCGATTACACAGCGCTTGACGCCGCGCTCAAGCGTGTCCCCTCCGATTTGAGCGATTATTCCCCCGCCTCCGCAAAACGTGTAACGGATGCCGTTAACGCCGTTGACCGTACAAAGCGCATCTTCGAGCAGGACTCGGTGAACGCAATGACGCAGGAAATAAACGCAGCGGTGGATGCGCTTGTCGTTCAGAATTTCAGACTTATACTTCCCGAAGACGGCAGCTACACGCTGAATGAAAAATCGGGATATATAACCGATATTCCCGACGACGCCGCAGAGCTTACCGGTCTGACGGCTAACTTCGGAGACGTAAGCGTCACGCCCTCGGCGAACGGAATCGGCACCGGCACCGCGATAAACATTGTCTATAAGGGCGCTGTTGTAAAGACGGTTTACGTGTCGATACCCGGAGATATAGACGGTGACGGCGACGCGGACAACGCAGACTTCCTCATGATAATGAATGCCTCTGTCGGTATTATCGAATTATCCTCCGCACAGGCGGCAGCAGCCGACCTCAACGGTGACGGAGCTGTCGATGCGATTGACGCCGCAACTCATCAGCTGACCTATCCGTCATAAAAAATATGATGCCGCCGTGCGGGAGTTTTGATATGATCCCCTTAGAGTAGACAGTGGAAATAAAAAAACACTGCTACGGAAAGGGG
>LFRM01274057.1_pt1 | contig 25195 bp, 27 predicted proteins | sample 618341 | NCBI WGS metagenome assembly LFRM01 (sample SAMN03654438, study PRJNA283298) | anaerobic digester metagenome | isolation source: pool of bioreactors CSTR01a, CSTR02a, and CSTR03a thermophilic anaerobic... | place: Denmark: Kgs. Lyngby | collected 2014-05-21 | reverse complement strand
GTTCCCCTGTCCCAGGCCTATGACCCGGTTTCCTTCTACTATGACTTCCCAGCCGTAATTGTTGGTCCCGGTGGCAGGCCCGTTATCCGGAGTATACACAATCAGTTCATCAGCATAGCGCACTCGATTCACACCATCAATGGTCCGCACATCTGCGTCAAGCCCGGCACTGCCCTCAGCATCGGCAATTCGCTTTACTTCACCGCATATAGTGACATTCTCGATGCGGACAGACCCATCGGCCCACAATCCGGCAGCGGTCCGGTTAAAATACGGCGGGCTGATCAACTTGCCGTCGATGACTACCAGCCCTAAAGGCTGGCCATTGGCAGCAAAGTAGACACCGTTAACTCCGGCGATGGCACCATGTTGGGCGGCCAGCTCGTGGACAGCTTTCCGGCCCTGATCAGCCATAACTGGGCGCACTTGCAGCCCCGGCTGGTGGAGATCAACCCTCATATAGTTGACAAACAGCGGCCCTTGGGGAGTATCTTTCCGCCAATGCCCATAGGCTAAACCCGGAGCTATGAAGGTTTCAAAACCCTGGCGAAACTCCTTATCCGCCTCGATTAACAGCCTCCTGCCTCCCCTGACCCGAAAAGCCAAGGGCTGGGGTATCTTGTGCCTAAGCCATAGGGCTGCCTCTACACCCCCGGCTTCAGCGTCTGCCAGCGGGCCGACGGTGACTCGATAGAGCACAGAATCATCGACTTCTACATCGCTGTATAACTCCCCGCCATCCACCCCCGGCAGCTGCACGATGATCTTACCAGCCGCTTCATCGTAAGTCATGCTGTAGGAAGCAGGCTCATCCATCTGCAAATCCAAAATGATCTTATCATCGGTAGTATGGTATTTGCAGTCTTCCAGGAAGATGCCGGGCTGGGAGGAGGCTGCCGCAGTACCGGCACTTCCGCAAGCTGCTGGATACAGGCATAGAAACAAAAAGGCAAGCAGAAGCCATCCTGCCGCTGCCCTTATCTTAGCTCGGAATCCTCTCTCAATGGCGATCCTCCAGTGACTCACTCCACCGCCTCCTTTAGGTCTCTATGAAAGTTCCTTATGTGTATTGATAAATCCTGCTGAAAGTGGTACAGGTTCCTCTGAACCTTGAAATCGCCAGACCAAAAAGCAGGATGGGTATAACACCCATCCTACCCGAAAAACTTAGGAGCCCATTGGGCTCCCTAAGTCTCACTTTTAGCCTTTTGTTTTTCTTCCAGTGACTGAACCAGCTGCTGGTAGAGGCTCCTAGCCAAACCCGTCTCGCCGGACTCAGCCATTATCTTGGCCAATTCCTCATCCAACATGCCCTGAAATAGCTCTTCAGCCTGGCTCCGCTTAAGTATGCCTTCATCCCGGGGCACTGTGCGCTGCATGACGGAAATCATCTGCTGCAGGAAAATCGCTTCCAACTCCTGGGAGGCCTGCCGGAGCTGCTGCTTTTGCTTTTCCAGGTCTGCCGCCTCTCCCAGATTCCCCCGGCCCGTCAAGCTGGCTTTGCGCTGTGCTGTTTCTATCCGCGCATCCAGCCTTTCTGCGGCAGCAGCATCTAAGGCCCCTTGGAGATGCTGGGCAAAGGTGCCAGGAGTGCCCTGGGCTTTGCCTTCCTGCTTCCCAGGCTCCTTTACGGCACTCAATGGACTAGCAGGCGTCGATTGTTCTATCTTCATCGGTTCATACGCCAGCCCCAGAAACTCAAGGGGCTGAACTGCCTCCTTCCTCTAAAGAAGCCGCTAGATGATCTCCAGCTCTCCATACAGCGCCCCTGCTTCCTTAATTGCCTGGAGGATAGCGATAATATCCCGGGGAGTTGCTCCCACTGTGTTCAGGACATTTACCAAATCGCCGATAGTCGCCGTGCCGGGTAGTACCATCAGCTGGCCGCCTTCCTCTTCTACCTCGAGGGTGGTCGCCGTCGTCACCACCGTCTCCCCATTGGAGAACGGCGGCGGCTGCGATACTCTGGCTTCTTCGCTGATGCTGACCTTCAAATTGCCATGGGCGACGGCCACCGTTGCCACCCGCACTGATTGGCCGATGACCACTGTCCCGGTCCGCTCATTGATGACCACCCGTCCAGCTGTATCAGGAGCAACCTCGATTTCCTCTACCTCCGCCAAAAAGCCGATCACATTCTGCCTATAAGCTGCAGGTATGTTGAGGGTGACAGATGTGCTGTCCCGGGCATACGCGGTGTCAGAGCCAAAACGCTTATTGATCTCCTCTGCTGTGCGGTAAGCCGTGGTGAAATCGCCGCTGTGCAGGACTAAGTTGAGCTGCCCGTCTTCAATGGGAAGGGCTTCTCCCCAGATCTCCCGCTCCACAATAGCTATCCCAGGGCCCCGGGCAATGGTTGGATGGTTGCTCTGACTCTGGCTGCCCCCGCCCCGGACATTAAAGCCTCCAATGGACAGCGGCCCTTGCGCCACAGCATAGACCTGATTATCCGCTCCCCGCAGAGGCGTTTGCAGGAGAAAACCTCCCTGCAGGCTCTTGGCATCGCCAATTGATGAAACAGTGACATCCAGTCTGTCACCGGCTCTGGCAAAGGCAGGCAAGTTGGCAGTTACCATCACTGCTGCCACATTGCGGGTTCTCATATCGGCAGGGTCAATATCCACTCCAAATCTGGTCAGCATATTGGTGACCATCCGAATGGACAGGCCCCGGCTGTCGCCGGTACCATCCAAGCCAACGACCAAGCCTAAACCAGTCAGCTGGTTCTCCCGAACGCCATCAAAGCGGGCTATATCCTTCAGTCTGACCGTAGGCTGTGCCAAAGGTGCAGCTTCGTAATGCTGCTCGACTGCAGCAATGGTCACCTGCGGCTGCGCGCCTGCCTCCAGGCCGTCAGCTAACACTCTCGGCGACAGAGATGCAATTAAACCGACGAGAATCAGCAAAAAGACTAATCTTATCAAAGGAGCTCGATGTTCCATTATCCTTTTCCCACCTTCCCCTGTATCCGGCGGCAGGTTGCTAGAAAATCCAATTGAGGATCTGAGTCAGTATCCCAGGCTTGTCTTGCGCGCCCAAAATCCCTGAACCTTGGTAAGAAATGGCAGCATCAGCAATATAATTAGACAGGATTGTATTATCTGGCGCGATATCCTGGGGCCGAATGACGCCCCGCACAACGATCTCTTGGGTTTCATTATTGACTACCAGGCTCTGCTGACCTTCAATCACAAGATTGCCGTTGGGCAGTACCTCCACTACCCGGCTGGTCATCCTGGCGGAAAGGCTTCCGCCCTGCGCATTTTTCCCGCCAACTGTCCAGCCATCCCTCGCTCCAACCTTAGCCAGGGGGATGAAATCCAGGATACCCAAACCGGGTCCGAATTCTGTCGATGTATCTTTGCCTGTAGATACCTCCGTCGATTGCGTAGCCTGGGTTCTTTCCACAATGATGACTGTCACCAAATCCCCAACTTGACGTGCCTTCGTATCTGAAAAGATGGAATCTTGTCCGTCCCGCCAGAGAGAGGCAGCTTGAACACACACCGCCGCTGCCAAGAGCAGCGCCTCGGCAGCTGCCAAGCAAAGGATTCGACTCCAGCTTCCACCTCTTGATCTATCCATCAGCCTGTCGGCCCTCCTTTCTTACAGTCAACAACTGAGGCCAACACATCCTGCTGAAAGTGCAAAACCCCAACGGGCTGCCCTACAGTCTAGTCTCCAGAGCTGAGATCCAAACGTACAACACCTGCAGCCACAACCCGGGCATAGATTATCTTCCGGGAATCCACATTTTCCACTCGAATCATATCTCCCAGACTCCCGCTCTGCCGGGCTCGTCCCAAGGCTTCAACCCGGATCCCGCCTGACACGACCTCAATCACCACCGGTTCTCCTGCCTTGACCAACATCTCCCGGACGGTGCCATTCTCTACGTGATGGGCAGCAGGTTCACCGGCGGCACTCTGGCCGGTTTGATCCTGGCCTATAAAGCCGCCTTCTGCTTCCCCACCGGCCAAAGAAACCCCAGCTGGCTGAAGGGGCTGAAGCTGCACCCTGGCCTGAACCGTTCGATACCAATGGCCATCTACATAAACCCTTACACCCAGCTGGTAGGTGCCATAACCCGGCGGCACCGACTCGACGCGCAGTTCCAGCTGCCCGGCAGGTACAACCAGAGGCAATCCTCCGGCTGCCTGCACTCCAATCTGAAAACTGCCGCCTAGCTTCTCCAAAAGGTGCTCACGTACCGCACCTGTCAACATGTCCGGGTCAACAGTCTGGGTGGCAGTAGTCACCACGACTGCTCCCTCCGTAGGAGGGATGATGGCAACTGTGCTGGGGTGGATCCCCGCTTGACGAAGGCGCATTTCGACTGTTGCCGCAGTAATCTTCCGGGATGCGCCGGGGAGCGGAGCCCGTCCCAAATATACCCCGGCCAGATCCTGTTTCGGCTTCCCATCGGGATCCTCGAGGTGATATTCAATCTGGGCGATGTCGCCCAGGGCTATGTCAGCTCCTTGCACCTCAGCACTGGACAGCAAAGTGATGGTAGCGGCAGGCAGCCCAGCGGCAAAGAGGAGATGGGAAAATCCACTGCCTGCAGCAAGCAGCATCCCAATTAGCAGCAGTGCACACCGCTGGGTCGGAGAGACCCTTCCCCTGCTAATCCCGCACCTTGCCATCTGACCCACTCCTTCGCCCCTAGCCGTCACTTATCCTATTTGCCCTGATCAGTTTACTACCGCCTCAAGTTGTTAGCTGTGTGGAGCATATCATCAGAGGCCTGAATTGCTTTGGAATTGGTTTCATAGGCCCTCTGGGCTACAATCATGTTCACCATCTCTTCGACTACCTGCACATTGGACATCTCCACATAGCCCTGGGCCAAAGAACCAAAACCATCGAGGCCTGGAGTCCCTTCAATTGGCTCCCCTGAAGCGGCTGTTTGGACAAAAAGGTTCCTGCCCATGCTCTTTAGTCCAGCAGGGTTTACAAAACGGGCCAGTTCGATTTTGTTGGGGCTGTTGACGAGATCATTGCTTCCAGCAATCAAGAACGACACAGTACCGTCTGTACCGATATTGATACTTACTGCATCTTCGGGAACCATGATTTCGGGTTCTAGGGTGAAGCCGTCGGAGGTGACTAGACGCCCTTCGCCATCCCGTTTGAAGGAACCATCCCGTGTGTAGGCTAAGGTGCCGTCGGGCATCAAGACCTGAAAGAAGCCTTCCCCTTCAATCACCAGATCAAGGGGATTATCGGTCTGGCGGAATCCAACTTGCGTATAGATCCGCTGGGTGGCTACCGGCCGCACGCCGTGTCCCAGCTCTATGCCCGTTGGAATCTGGGCGCCGGCGTTGACCGGAGTACCTGCGTAGCGAACTGTTTGATACAAGAGGTCCTGAAAATCTACCCGGCTCTTCTTAAAACCAGTGGTGTTGACATTGGCCAAGTTGTTGGCAATGGTGTCAATACTAAACTGCTGACCCGTCATCCCAGACGCGGCAGTCCACAGAGAACGCATCATAAGCTTGTCCTCCTCAGCGCCGCACTAAGTTGGGGGATAATCACTCCAGTTGAGCTGCTTCAGTCGCTCCGCAGCTCTGGGCCTCTGCCTTGCAGTCCTGCCCTTGCTCCCCTTTAGTGCAGCATCATGATGGTGTTTTTTCAGACATTGATTTCATTTACCAGTTTCCCTAATGTGTCATCAGCAGCCCTCACAGCCTTTTGATTGGCTTCATAGGCACGCTGGACATTGATCATCTTGACTAACTCATTCACAATGTTGACATTGGATTGCTCCAATTGCCCCTGGACAACTGTAAACTCCTCCGGCACATAGGCACCGGCTTCCGGCAAGGCTGCAAAATACTGCCCAGCCTGCCGCTGCAGCATCTGTGGTTCGGTAAAGGCAGTAATCAACAGCCTGTCCACCAATACGCCGTCTACATAGATATAACCGTCTTGATCGATGATCACATCATTACCCCTAAGATAAATCGGACCCTGGGTTCCCAGCACGGGATTGCCGCTTCTATCCACCAACTGGCCGCCGGCAGTCAGCTGGAAGGAGCCGTTTCTGGTATAGCGCAAGCCATCATCTGCAGCGATGGTGAAGAAAACATCCGGTTCTAACAAGGCTGCGTCCAGGGGATTATCTGTCTGCCGCAGAGCTCCCGGCGCGAAATTGGTGTACGTCCCATCCAGGGTAGTCCCTACACCCAGCTCGCCAATGTAGGCCCGCTGCACCCCGCCGGCGCTGTCCATCCTTTCCAGCCGCTGAATTAGCAGCGATGGAAAGGCCCGCTGAATGGTATCAGATGAGCGGTAGCCAGGGGTGCTGGCATTGGCCAGATTATTGGCTGTTACATCCATTTGGTGCAGGCCTACAAGCATCCCGGTGGCTCCAGTATAAAGGCCTCTTAACAGCAGCTCCACCTCCCTTCCCAAACCTGCCGTTATATGACGCTGTTGCTGCTCCCCAGCAGCTGCAGTGCAGCAGCACTTCTCAGTGCCCTTGGCCGCGGGGCTTGTCTCAATAGTATCCAAGTAATTCTACACTGTTTTGGGAAGTCCTTCCTTTTTATTGACAAAGGGAGACCGTTTATTGGGGGTTTTTCGACACTTTCAGGAGACACGCTTTTTCCTGTATTTTTTCTTGGTTGCTTCCCCTCCTCGAATATGCCGTTCTGCCTTGTTCACCTCCAATACCTTCTTGACCTGGACAGCCAGCTCCTCATTGACGCGGGGTAAACGTTCTGTCACATCTTTATGTACCGTACTTTTGCTGACTCCAAACACGCTGGCCGCCTGCCGCACAGTTGCCTTAGTATCAATGATATAAGTGCCGATCTCCAGGACGCGCTGGCGGATATAGTCCCTCATTCCCCGGTCCCCCCCACGGGTTTTTAGTTCATTTATATGCGTGGAGATGTGGGATATAACTGAAGGACAAGAAGGAACAAAGAAAGCGAGGCCTCCCTCAGGCCGCTGGGCCAAAGGGGGCCTCGCAGATGCGTCACTTGGCTGAAAACCTAGCGGCAAGCTTTATAACCATAGCTGCTTCAAAGCCTCGGCTCCTACTAGTATCAACCATGATTGCTCACTTCCCGGCAGGGCCATTCCGATGGTATCAAGGCAGATACATGCGGGGCTCCAGAGGAGTATCGCCGTGGCGGATTTCAAAGACCAAGCGGCCGGCCTCGCCGCCGGCGCCAGGCCCCGCGGTACCGATGACCTGTCCCCGCCTCACCATCAGCCCTTCCTTTACCCGCAGTTGGGACAGTCCCCGGTAAGTAGTCTCCCAGCCGTCGCCGTGGTCTACAGTTACCGACAGGCCTTGAGTCCTGTCGCTCTGAATCCGGCGGACCTGGCCGTCCATGACTGCTGCCACCTGGGCATTAGGAGCAGTGGCAAGCTCTATGCCGGGATGAAACCGCCAATCCCTATACACAGGATGCCTAATCCAGCCGTAACCCACAGACACTTGCCCTGAAACAGGCCAGATCATGGCGGCAGGATTAACCGGAGGGCGGGAGGGGGCTGTATCGGCACCGCTCAACATCTCCTCTCGGGAGCCCGCTGCGGCGGCCGTTACTTCTATGTCCCCCTGGAGTTCTGGGAGTGCTTGGCCTGGGAAAAGCTCCTCGGGCGGAGGGCCAAGAGCCACACGCCCTGACAGCTCTGCCTTTGCCTCTTCCTCAATGACCGTTTCCGCTGGCTGTCTTTCCGGAAGGTCAGGCCCAGCTGTTGTATAGTCCAAGGTGACCTCCTGTTTGATACTTGGCGAGCTCAGGGGCTGCCGAAAGGAGTACATTTTGTATGAATAGTTGACCAGCCCCAAGGCCATCACACAGATTACAGCCGCGGCCGCGAGCCTGACAAAGCCAGAGACGGCCATTTTCCTGCCTGTACCATGCCACCATGGGCCGAGCCTTTGGCGAAGCCTCCTGGCTCCGTAATAGAAGAGATTGCCCAATGCCCTTCCCCAACCGACTGCCCTTACCCACATCAGCTTCGCCATGCGGCCTATACCCACTCTGCTTTTCTTTTTCTGCTGCTCATTCATGCCTACCACCTCGCATCTAGCTTTCCCAGAAAAAGTTTCCATATACTCAGTTGGGTACTGCTGGGTTGATATATCTCAACTGCCAACACTCAAGGTCAACCGCCCCCGGCTGCCGCCGGTGGGGATGAAACTCAAGGTAAAAGGAACTGCCTGCCTCTGTCCCGGAGCCAAATCAGCGGTCACCCCCCGAAGTCTGACTGCGGGGCCGGTTCTGATGACCTCAAGGTCGGATAACCGCCACTGCTGAACCCATTGTTCAGGAGCAGCATCGCTTTGACAGGCAGCATAGCCTTCCACCTGCAGCCGGGTGGAGATTACCTTGCCGAACCGTGATGCCAATAGGAACAGCTCTGTGCTGCTGTCCTTGATTTTCGCTTCCCCGTCCCAGTCGGTGGTCTCAATCTCCAGAAGGGTTAAACCATCTTTACCGATGACACCGGTGATGGTATGCTGCCGGCCTCTCCGGTCCGGGGCTGTCCAAACAAGCACCCGGCCTTCGCTGGTAATCTGGGCATCGAGGATGCCTGCTCCAGAAGTGATGCCCAGCAGCCGTCCAGCTCTCATGACCAAAGGCTTCAGTTCACTGAAATTGGCCGCAGGGGGCAGCTGCACTGTGACTCCCACCATCAGAGATTGAACCGCTAGATCTGTCCGGCTGACAAAGGCCTCCACTGGATGGGACAAGATCTGTTTTTCCTCAAGCAGGTAGTATTCGAAGGAGAAGAGCAGAAGGATGATCCAGATCAGAACGATCTTGACGAGAATCCTGCGGCAGAACTGTCCTATGCCCTCTCTCCCTGGAGGCGGGCAGGTTTCCCCATAAAGCAGTTCTTCCTCAAAGCCCAGTTCAACTTGCATTGCCATCCCCCCTTCAACCAACAGTGTGGTTGGTGAGGATGCCAATTATGCACAAGGGTAGGCAGGGAAACAGAAAAGCCGGCACCACCATGGGCAGCACCGGCTGGTCAAAGTTGAGGAAAGCAATCTATGCATTCTTGCCTCTTTCTTGCCACAAGATGTCGGCAATCCGCTGGGCGGCCCGTCCGTCACCATACGGGTTGGGAGACTCCGCCATTTTCCGATAGGCTTCCGGATCGGTCAAGAGCCGCACAGCCTCTGCCACGATCCGGCGGACATCAGTGCCAACCAGCAGGGCGGTACCGGCCTCGATCCCCTCCGGCCGCTCTGTGGTATCCCGGAGAACCAAGACAGGCTTTCCAAGGCTCGGCGCCTCTTCTTGCAGCCCTCCTGAATCAGTTAGGAGTAAGAAGGCCCTGGCCATGAGGTTGGCAAACTCTTCGTAAGCAGGAGGCTCGATCAAGTCCACCCTGGATAGGCCCTCAAAGGCCTTCCCGGCAGCCTCCCTGATGCGGGGGTTCTTATGTACCGGAAAAACCACCCGGAGATCAGGAAAGGCTGTCACCAGCTCCCGCACTGCACTGAAGATCCGCTCCATAGGCAGGCCCCAGTTCTCCCGCCGATGGGTTGTTAAGAGGATCACCCGCTCCCCATTGAAGTCTATACCCTTGAGCACGGGATCTTGAAAGACATAATCATCCCTTACCGTTCCCAAGAGTGCATCGATTACGGTGTTTCCCGTCATGAAGATGCGGGAATCAGGCACGCCTTCCTTAAGTAGATTCTCTACAGCACCCTGGGTGGGAGCAAAATGCAGTGTTGCTAGGGCCCCTGTCAAACGGCGGTTCATTTCCTCCGGAAAGGGATTGTATAGATTATGGGATCGCAGGCCGGCCTCTACGTGGCCCACCGGGACCTCTTGGTAGAAAGCCGCGAGGCTGGCAGCAAAGGTCGTTGTGGTGTCGCCGTGAACCAGCACCATCTCCGGCCTTTCCTCACTGATGATGCCCTCCAGGCCCGCCAGAACCCTGCAAGTGATATAGGTCAGTGATTGACCGTGCTGCATGATGCCTAGATCATGGTCTGGAGTGAGCTGGAAAAAGTCCAGCACCTGATCCAACATTTCCCGGTGCTGGCCTGTAACCACTACCTGAACAGTGAACCTGTCAGGCTGAGCCCGGAGGGTTTTGACGACAGGTGCCATTTTGATAGCCTCAGGCCTTGTTCCAAAAACCACCATCACTTTCACTGATTACTGCCCCCTCTGATAATCAACAGCAAAAGTGCCCCCCAGCAAAGCTGAGGGCAGTGATTCACAGTCAGCATATCTACAGGTAAGACTATATACAGATGCGGACATCCTGTCTAAAGGAACCGCTCACCCTGCCCCCTGCTCTCTTTACCGTGATCGATCCAGCCCCAGCGATTAGCCATGGAGATAAGGAGGCCCATGAGGATAAAGAGCAATCCCAAGCCCAAGGCTGGAGGAGCTTGTACCAATAGCACGCCTAAAGAGCCAAAGACTAGAGCGGTGCCGTAAAGCAGCAGCACTGCCTGCCTCTGGGACAGCCCCAAATCCAGGAGGCGGTGATGCAGATGGCCCTGGTCAGCCTGGTAAAAGGGAACACCGTTTCGCACCCGCCGCACAACGGAAAATACCGTATCTAAGGTTGGAAGCCCTAGGATCACCACCGGTACCGCCACTGCTACAGTAGCTGCTCCCTTAAGTGCCCCTTCCACCGCCAGCGAACTCAGCATGAAGCCGAGGAACATGGCACCGGTATCGCCCATAAACACACTCGCCGGATTGAAATTGTACCGCAGGAAGCCCAGGGTGCTGCCGGCAAGAGCCAGGAGCAAGAGGGCGACAAAGCTATACCCCAGTTCATGGGCTACACCAAACAGGGATACACTGGCGATGACTGCCACCCCTGCAGCTAAGCCGTCAAGCCCATCAATGAAGTTGAACATATTGGTGACAGCAACAATCCAAAGGATCGTGAGGGGAATCCCCAGCCATCCGAGATAAATCATGCCGCCAAAGGGATTGGTGACAAACTGTACAACTGTACCGTTGGCCACAACAGCGGCAGCTGCCAGGATCTGACCCATCAGCTTCGTTCGGGCCCGGAGGTCCAGACGGTCATCTGCCAAACCTGTTATGCCGATGATTAGGGAACCGGCCAGCAGGCCGGGGACGGCCTGATGCCTGGCGCCGGATAGCCAGACAGCTGCCCAGAAGGCTGCCATGATCACTATGCCGCCGCCGGTCGGAACAGGGACTCTATTGAGCCGCCTAGCATTGGGCTCATCCACCAACCCCAGCTTCTCAGCAGCCCGCCGATACCAGGGTGTGATCAACCAGCTGATGATCAGTGCAATGAAAAGAGCTTCCAAATAATCCCTCATAAGGCCCCCCCTTCCTGGACTATCCTAAAGCGAACCGAAATCTGATGCGGCAGCAGCCGCTCAGTATCTACCATATTCTGATAATACTATCGTAAACGCAACATCCTTAATTTTAACGCCCATTCGCCGGACTGTCAAGCCATCCCCTCCGGGCTCCATTTCCGGATAGGCAGCTTGGCCTCCTTTAGCAGCTGCAGAGCCAATTTGTCTGGATAGTCGTTTTCATAGATGATCTCCTTGACGCCGGCATTGATCAGCATCTTCGTGCACTGGGAACAAGGCTGATCCGTGCAGTATAAGGTTGAGCCCTCTGTACTGACACCGTGGAGGGCAGCCTGGATAATCGCATTCTGCTCCGCGTGAATGCCCCGGCAGATCTCCAAATGCTGGCCCGAGGGAATCCCCAGCTCCTCCCGGAGGCAGCCTGCATCCAAACAGTGGGCCAGGCCGCTGGGGGCACCGTTGTATCCGGTGGCCAAAATCCGCTTATTCCTCACCAAAACCGCTCCCACTTGCCGGCGCCGGCAAGTGGACCGCTTGGCTACCAAATGGGCGATCTCCATGAAATACTGGTCCCAGCTGGGGCGCCCTTCCCTACTTGACATAAGGCATCTCCCCTGCTGCTACTTGGTCCCAAAGAGCCGGTCCCCGGCATCACCAAGCCCGGGTACTATATATCCGACATCATTGAGCCTTTCATCAATGGCAGCAGTGAAAATATCTACATCTGGGTGGGCAGCCTGCACTGCTGCAATCCCTTCCGGTGCGGCAATCAGCACCATTAGCTTGATATTTTTGCCGCCCCTCTCCTTTATAAAACGAATAGCAGCCACAGCGGAGCCGCCAGTAGCCAGCATCGGATCAAGGACAATCAAGTCCCGCTCCCCGATATCTGTCGGCAGTTTACAGTAATACTCCACCGGCTGCAGTGTGTCGGGATCCCGGTATAACCCAATATGACCTACCTTGGCTGTAGGAATCAGCTCTACAATGCCGTCAACCATGCCCAGCCCTGCCCGCAGGATGGGAATTACTCCGATCTTCTTTCCCGAAATCATACGGCAGTGGGCCATACCCATGGGAGTCTCAACTTCCACATCTTCCAATGCCATATCCCGTGTAACTTCATAAGCCATCAACAGTGCAATTTCGTCCACCAGTTCCCTGAATTCCTTAGGGCCAGTCTTTACATCTCTGACAATGGCCATTTTGTGCTGAACCAGGGGGTGGTCAATTAGGTGTACCTTCGACATCGATTCGCCTCCCGCATTAATCAGGCGCTATGAGCTCCTTCATTCCTCTGGCTGCCAAACCTTGTCCAATCTCTCCCCATGTCAACCGGCAGCAAGCTCTGTCGTGATCAGCCTTTGGCATTCAGTCTTTTCCAGACCGCAGCCAGGGAGCCTCGCAGCTCTGCAGCCGTTGACCGATAGGCGGCCAGCCCCTGACCGTAGGGGTCGGGGATATCTAGATTGCCAACCTCACCGGCAAACTCCTTGACAGTGAACACCCGGTCTGCTGCAGCAGGAAACTGGAGCTGAATCCGCTGCTTATGGCCAGCGGTCATGGTGAGGATCAGATCGGCATCCTCCAGGAGGTCCTCAGTCAGCAGGCGGGCACTGTGGCCGCTGATCTCTAGCCCCAGTTCACTCAAGGCTGCCATTGCTTCAGAGGTAGCTGGGCTGCCGGTGACGGCATGAATGCCGGCAGAACTCACCTGCCAATTCTCACCTGCTTTACCCGTGGCTAATTGGCGAAAAATGGCCTCAGCCATTGGGCTCCTGCATGTATTGCCAGTACAGACAAACAATACCTTCTTAGGCTTGGCCAAGAACAGGGCAAACCTCCCTTCCTCAATTAACACGAGGGGTTGTCGCAGCCAGTAATCATGATTTCCACAGTCAAGACTTGGGTTCCTCCATAAAATGCAATAATCCCACTCACGAAAGCCCCCACTGGCTGCCGAGGGATTTGAGCTCAAAATCAGTCTCATTGCTGCAAACCCCGCAGCGAAGCAAGTTGATCCCGTTATAATCAACTTCCTCAAAAACCAACATATTTCCACACTGGGAACAGCTGGGGATGAAAAACTCCCCGCAGTCTGGGCATTGGCCTCTCTGCAGCTCAGTGATGCACCGGGGACAAATCTCCAAAGCCATGGCTTCGCCTCCCATACTGTTGTCCACAGATAGTATGACTGTCACGTTCCGTGTCTAAACAGGGGAACCATATGTGGACAGAAGGCGAATTAATTGGCTGTCCCCTCATGGGAGCTTTCTCTCAGGCAGTAGTCAAGCATCAACAACTCGGTAAGCAGCTGCCTTTTGCAGGCGGTTCATGACCGCGAGGCCTACCCCTGCAGCAGGGACTCCTTCCAAGATGATCTGGGTCACGTTGGTCTCATCTAACTCCCGGAGGCAGCGGTAGATGTTGGCGGCCAGCTCACCGGGGTTCGTCCGGCTGCCCATGGACATCACCTGCCACTTGCTCTGATCAATGCCCTGCCCCCGCCAATAGTCCAGAAGCTCCCTGCTGGCCATCAAGCCCACCATCTCCCCTTGAGCATCCAGCTCCTGAGCCAGCTCCGTGATCCGCATAAACAGCCCAGGAGGCTCGCCCCGGACAAGGACAGCCGGAGCTTTGGGGGCATAGTGCTTGTATTTCATGCCTGGAGAGCGGGCCGGTCCATCGGTCACCGCTTCTCCCTCCTGCACATGGGAGTCGAGTTCCACTGTCCCGACTACATCTTCCAGTGCTTCTTTGGAAACACCCCCAGGCCGCAATATGACCGGTATTGTCCCAGTGCAGTCTAAGACTGTTGACTCTACTCCCACTGGAGTGGGGCCGCCGTCTAGGATAATGTCAATTCTGCCCTGGAGATCCGCGGTCACGTGGGCCGCCTCTGTAGGGCTTGGCCGCCCCGATATGTTGGCAGACGGCGCTGCCACCGGCACCCCGGCAGCCGCCAGCAAAGCCAAGGCTATTGGATGGTCCGGCATGCGCACCGCCACCGTATCCAGGCCGCCGGTGGTAACAGCAGGGACAGCGGGCCCTTTGGGCAAGACCAATGTCAGCGGGCCCGGCCAGAAGGACTGAGCCAGACGGCGGGCCAAGGGCGGTACTTCAGGGACAATCTGCTCAAGGGTTTCCATGGCAGCAATGTGGAGGATCAAGGGATTGTCTGCCGGCCTGCCTTTAGCAGCAAAGATGCCGGCAACGGCTTCGCTATCCAAACCGTTGGCCCCGAGGCCGTATACCGTCTCTGTCGGAAAGGCGACAAGGCCCCCCTGCTGCAGGACCTTGGCAGCTGCCTGGATCACCGGACTGCTCAACAGGACATCGGGCCCCCTGCCTGGAGGCACAACCACCTGCAACACCTGCGTATTCTTCTGCATCCTTACTTCCACGTCGCCGTCACCACCCGTTCCCGATCCCCATAGTCTCTGTAGAGCTCAATTTCAGTGTACCCCAGTTCTTCCGCTATGGACATTACTGCTTGTCCCTGTCCGTGGCCGATCTCCACAGCAGCAAGCCCTCCCCGCCGCAGAAATCTGCGCCCTTCGGCAAAAATCCGGGGATAGAAAGCAAGGCCGTCGGGCCCGCCGTCTAATGCCCCCAGCGGTTCGTAACGGACAATCTCAGGCGCCAGTCCCTTGAGCTCATCGGTGCGAATGTATGGTGGGTTGCTGACAATCACATCTACTTCTGAGTCCAGCCCCTCGGGCAGAGCACTAAAGAGATCACCTTCACAAAGCTGCACTGCCTCTCCCACACCCCACCGGTCCACATTCTCCTTTGCAACGGCCAGGGCAGGCCCTGAGACATCGACAGCATAGATGCTGGGAACATTGCCGGCATCCTGGCTCAGGCTGTGGGCCAGAGCCACAGCAATGGCACCGCTGCCGGTGCCTAGTTCCACGATTCTGCAATTTGTCTTCTGCCGTTCTGCCAGCCAGGCGAGTACAGCCTCGACAAGGAGCTCCGTCTCCGGCCTAGGGATCAGCACTTGGGGACTCACCTTCAGTTTCAGGGAGTAGAACTCCTTAAAACCGGTAATATACGCAACCGGCATCCTTTGACCCCGCTTCCCGATGGCCAGCCGATATGCGTCCACCTCAGCCTTTTCCAAGGGCTGATCAAATCTCACATATAAGTCAATCCGTTCTAAGTTCAGAACATGGCCCAACAAAATCTCCGCATCCAGCCGGGCAGTATCGATCCCCTTAGCGGCCAGATACTGGCTGGCCTTCGTGATCAGGTCCAAAATCAACGGAGGCCTAGACGATTGGGACATATCTATTCCTCCATTGCCTTCAATTGCTCCGCTTGCTGAGCCGTCTGCAGTGCATCAATCAGTTCATCGATCTCGCCTTCCATGATGGCATCGATCCGATAAAGGGTGAGATTGATGCGGTGATCGGTGACCCGGCCTTGGGGGAAGTTGTAAGTGCGGATTCTCTCACTCCGATCACCCGTCCCCACTTGGCTCTTCCTGGCTTGGGCCACCTCTGCCTGCTGCTCCTGCTGGTACTTATCTAAGAGCCTGGCCCTGAGGATCCGCATAGCCTTATCCCGGTTTTTGTGCTGTGATTTCTCATCTTGGCAGGAGACCACTATGCCGGTGGGCAAGTGGGTAATCCGGACAGCAGAGTCGGTCGTATTGACACTCTGCCCACCAGGGCCGCTGGAACGGTATACATCGATCCGCAGGTCATTGGGATCGATTTCCACCTCGACTTCCTGAGCTTCAGGCAAGACGGCCACCGTCGCTGTAGAGGTATGGATCCGGCCCCCCGATTCAGTAGTGGGAATCCGCTGTACCCGGTGTACACCGCTTTCATATTTCAGCTTACTGTAAGCGCCGTGGCCCTCCACCATGAAGATGACCTCTTTGAACCCTCCCAGCTCCGTGGGGTTGGAGTTCATCAATTCGATGCGCCAGTTCTGCCTCTCCGCATAGCGGCTGTACATCCTAAACAGGTCCCCTGCAAACAGTGCGGCTTCATCGCCCCCGGTCCCGCCCCGGATTTCCACGATGACGTTCTTCTCATCATTGGGATCTTTAGGCAAGAGGAGCAGCCGCAGATCACCCCGGAGCTTTTCCCGGGCCTCCTGCAGAGAATCGATCTCCTCACTAATCAGTTCCCGCATGTCGGGGTCTGGATCATCTGCCAGCATCTGTTCTGAATCCTGCAGTTCTTTTTCCACCCGCAGGTATTCCTGGTATTTGCTGACTATCTCTTCCAGCTCGGCATGCTGCTTGGCAACCTGCCCGTAGTGCTGGGGATCCCCCAGCAAGTCTGGATCACCTAGTTTTTTCGTCAAATCTTGATACTTCTTCTCTATACCTGCCAGTTTTTCCAGCATAGAAGATTCCTCACTCCCTAAAGGCCAGCAAAAAAGCAGACCTTTAAAACGATCTGCCCTTTGTCCTGCAACTCCATCAAATCACCTGGCTGTGATGTTCCGCCTAGCCGCCACCTGCTGTACACCTTGGGCAAATCCCATTAGCAGCCGATTAGCCTGATATGCAGCCGCCAGGCTAATGTACCAGGTGACATCGGCTTCCTCCAATGGCCGCCTGCTTAGCTTCGTCTCTATTCACGACTACCTGAAGTGCCTTGATGGCCACCTCGATCTGATCGGCATCTGGTTCCCGGGTAGTCAGCTTTTGCAGCAAGAGGCCGGGTCTAGCAACAACTTCCACCCACCAGGGCCGATTGGGCCGGCCAGCCAGGCGGATCAGTTCATAGGCTATGCCTGCCACCACCGGCAGCAAAGCGATATGAAGCAATACCCGCTGCACGAAGGGGGGCCTGCCGAAAAACGAAAACACGAATATGCTGGTAAAGAAGACGATGAGCAAGAAATTGGTCCCACAGCGGCGATGCACCGTTGTGTATCTTGCCACATTCTCCACCGTGAGCGGTTCCCCAGCTTCGTAGCAGTTGATCGCCTTGTGCTCTGCCCCATGATATTCAAACACCCGCCGGATGTCCTCCATGGCAGAAATGCCGAGGATATACAGCAGGAAAAACGTGATCTTAATCAGGCCTTCTACTATATTAAGAAGTACATTGCTGCTGATATGTGCCTGTACCAGCCGCACCATATAAGCCGGCAAAGCTATAAAGAGCCCTACGGTCAGCAAGGCTGCAAAACCGATGGTGAAGATCATGTCCTTGGTGGTGAGTTCCGCCTCTTCTTCCTCTGCAAACTGGCTGGCAGAAAAGCTCAAGGCCTTTACTCCCATGATCAGGGACTCTAGCAAAGCCACCGAGCCCCGCACCAAAGGCAAGCCCAATACCGGGTATCTTTGCGCCCACGGCTGGAGCCTCTCCTCGTGGAGGACCACCCCATCGCTGCGGCGAACGGCAATGGCCAGGTTGCTGCGGCCCCGCATCATCACACCCTCAATGACTGCCTGCCCGCCGTAAGAAAAGCGCTGGCCCATCTATTTACCCCCTCTGCTCACTATCTGTCTCAGTGTCTGCCCCGCTGTCCGTCTCACTACCTGTCCCACGACCGATCTCACTGTCTATACCACTATCTGCCTCACTATCTGTGGCACCATCAGTATCACTTGCTGCCTGCCCAACCTCTGCCTTTACTTCGGGAAACTGATGCACCTTTGGCAGAGAAGCGGCGGTGAATAGGGCTTCAACCTCCATCCGGCGGGGCTTCGGCGAATAGACTAATAGAACGTCTTCTGCCTGCAGTATTTCATCTCCTGTCGGAAGGCTGATTTTCTTATCGCCCCGGTCGATCCTCAAAATCTTGGCCCCATAGCGCTGGCCGAGTTCTAGAGAGTTGAGGGACCGGCCGGCGGCTGCTGAGTTGGCAGTCACCTGAAAACTCACCAGTACGCTGTCATCGTCTAGGTCCAGCACCTCTTGAATGGGCCTCAGCATCAAAGGCTGCTTATAGGCAGAGCTTCTCACCGTTCGGTACCCCCGGGGCAGGAACAGCCGGGTGAGCCCCCCAAACAAAAGCCCGGTTACCCATCCCATAACCAGGGCTGCCAATGTCCCGTAGATTGTGGCCACCACCACCGGTCCAACCTCGGGGAAAAACTCAATACTGGCTGCCAGCTTATATGTCTTGTCAAAGACAGCTAAACCTCCCACAATGCCGACTGTGCTTGAGGTCCGCCCCGGCACCCGCTCTGTCAATGAATAGGATAATCCCGCTGTCAGAATTGCCCCAAGCGAGACAGGCAGCCCCAAGTGGACCAGCACAGCAAAGATGCAGCCAACCATCAAGCCGTAAATTAGGGTCATGGCAGTGCCTGCCACGTGGGGAACAACTACTCTCACTACGTTCTTGGCTACAGCCCATCCGCCCCTGATCCGCTCTAGGGAAATCATCAGATCAAAGAGGAGCAAAGCAACGAAGATAGCCACAAAAGATGAAGTAAGGCTGGGAATATTGATGACTGAGTAATAGGCTGCGCCGACGGTAAATGCCCGAGACAGCTGGATGAGCCGCACAGGCCACCTTTCTGCCATATTATCCTCCCCTGCAATCTCCTAGGCTAATATTATAGCACATCTCCGGTTCCAGTGATCATCTGTCATCGTCAGGATGCAGGCGGTACTTGGCCCAGCGGCTGGCAGAACTATCCGGCAGGCCTACCTGGAGCCTGATCCCAGTCTCAGTATACTGTTCTTCCACTACCTGGCCCATTTCCCGCATGGCGGCGGCGACACTTCCGTGTTCATAAGGTATTTCGTATGTGTCGTAAATCAGCCTCTCTCCCAGCTTTCTTTCCAAGAGTTCAAACAGCCCCTCAAGGCCCGCCCCTGTCAAGGCAGAGATGGCGATGCTGTCTGGGATCTTGGCCAGCAGACTGGATATAGCTGCCCGCCGGGCCAGGGTATCAACCTTATTGAAGGCGGTGATCAGCGGCTGGCCCGCCCACCCCAGTTCCTGGAGCACTTCAAGGACAGCCTGCCTCTGTGCTTCTGTGTTGTAAGCGGCGGCATCCACCACGTGGATGAGGACATCGGCCTCCATCACCTCTTCCAGAGTCGCGCGAAAGGCAGCCACTAGGGCATGGGGAAGCTTGCGGATGAATCCCACTGTGTCTACGAACAAAACCGGCTGGCCCGATGTCGGCAGTTCCCAGCGGCGGATGGTAGGATCTAGAGTGGCGAACAGCTGATCCTCTGCCAGGACCCCCGCCCCTGTCAGCCTATTGAGCAAGGTGGATTTGCCGGCATTTGTATATCCCACCAAGGCTACCACCGGCACTGCGTTTTTCTGACGGATCCGCCGCTGCAGGCTGCGCTGAGACCGGATCTCATCGATTTCCCGCCGCAGAAAAGCAATCCGCTGCCTGATCCGGCGCCGGTCGGTTTCCAGCTTGGTCTCTCCCGGGCCCCGAGTACCGATGCCGCCTCCCAGACGGGACAGAGATGTCCCCCGTCCGGCCAGCCTGGGCAGTAAATACTGCTGCTGGGCAAGCTCTACCTGCAGCTGTGCTTCCTTGGTGCGGGCCCGCTGTGCAAAAATATCCAGAATCAACTGGGTGCGGTCAATCACCTTCACCCCGAGGGCATCCTCTAAGTTCCGGAGTTGAGCTGGAGTTAACTCATCATCAAAGATCACCAGCTGCGCCCCGTGGGCATTGAGCAGCTCATTGATCTCCTTCAGCTTCCCTCTGCCAATATAGGTAGCGCTGTCTGGCCTGCTTCTGTTCTGTACGACGGTTGCAGCTACGTCTGCTCCGGCGGTGTAGGCCAAAGCCTTTAGTTCCAGCAGAGACTCATCGACTTCCATAAATCCGCTTTCGGGAAACTGCAAGCCACAGGCAACAGCCACTTCCCGGCTATCTTCCAGCACTTCTCTCCCCCCTATTCCCCATCCCATCTTCTGCACTTCTAGCACTATTTATTGGGTTCCTGCAGGCCTTGCATTTCATCATCAACTGTCATTGTATGTTCTCCATCCAGGGCAATCAACCCGGCCTCCTCCAATCTCCGCACCACCACCGCCAGAGATTCCCGCTCTTCCGCCGGCAGCTCCCTGACGAAGCGGTTGATCTCCTCTGGAGGTGCAAGCCTAGTAAAACCCATACCACCATATTTGACATGCAGATTACTTCCCACTTGGTCCGACCTCCCGTGAGACTTGCGATAGTAAGCCGCCAAGGCGGCTAAGATCAGTCTACCCAATCTCGCAGCAGATTGCGCTGCCGCCGGGAGGCCATCTCACTCTTCAGGCAAGAATCAACCTCACACGAGCACAGTGATGGTATAATAATGCTGAGCGGGGGTGCCAAGCTGTATGGCTACGATTATGCATGTCGATATGGATTCCTTTTTCGCTGCTGTAGAGCAGCGGGACAACCCGGAACTCCGGGGCAAACCTGTTATTGTCGGCGGCTCCCGGGACAGCAAGCGGGGTGTTGTGTCAACATGCTCATACGAGGCCCGCAAGTACGGGGTTCATTCGGCCATGCCCATTGCCCAGGCGGTGAAGTTGTGCCCCCATGGGATCTTCATTCCCGGAAACCACAAGAAGTACGCCGCTGTATCCCGTCAAATCCGCTCTGTTTTTTATCAGTTCTCACCCTTAGTCGAGGTTGTCTCCATTGACGAAGCTTTCTTGGACATGACAGGGTGTGAGCATCTGTACCAATCCCTGGAGGACTTAGGCCGGGCAGTTAAGAGAAAGATCTTTGAAACTGTCTCCCTGACCGCCTCAGTGGGAATCGGCCCCAATAAGTTCATCGCCAAGCTGGCCTCCGACTACCGCAAGCCCGACGGCCTGGTGGTGATCAAGCCGGAAGCAGTCTGGGACTGGCTGGCACCATTTCCGGTGAAGAAGGTTTGGGGCATCGGCAAGAAGACCGCAGAAGTGCTGGCCAGCTGGCAGGTGCTCACCATCGCCGACCTGAGGCAGTGCTCCCAGGAGTCGCTCATCAGGCAGTTCGGCAAACAAGGCCTCACCCTGTATCTCTTGGCCAGGGGCATCGATCATAGGCAGGTGGAGCCCGGCTCTGAAGCCAAGTCCCTGGGCAGAGAGACTACCTTTGTCACCGACATAACCGCGGTGTCCAAGCTGCGGCAGGTGTTGGCAGACCTAGCCGCCGAGGTGGGCTACCGGCTGCGGAGGGAGGGGTGTTGGGCTCGAACGGTCACCCTCAAGCTGCGTTACGATGATTTTACCACCATCACCCGGTCAACATCTCTGCCGGAGCCTATAAACAACGATGATGATATCTTCGACATTGCCCACCAACTGCTGGTGGACAATCTTGGCCAGCGCCCTGTCCGTCTGTTGGGGATCTATGTCTCCCAGCTGACCCCCTTCGGCCAGGCCTCCCTCTTCTCCGATCCCAGGCGGGAGAAGCTGACCCGCCTGATGGATGAGCTGAAGGCCCGGCATGGGAGGCCGGTCCTGTACAAAGGCAGGCAGCTGCCCTTAGATGATCCAGATCTCAGTGAATAATCGCTCTACACGCCAAAAGGGCCAGCCTTTACGGCTGACCCCCTCGGCACTGCTTTATGTCTTCCCAGTTAGCTCACTAGGCACGCTTTCTCAAGACAGAGTTATCCTTAATCTGAGGATAGCGCTGAGCCTCCAGCTCTCTGCGAATCTCCTTGTTGAGGATCCGCAGGTAAGTGCCTTTCATTCCCAAAGACCTGGACTCAATCACATTGGCGGATGCCAGCTTCCGCAGGGCATTGACAATCACGGACCGGGTGATGCCGGCTTCGTCAGCTATCCGGCTGGCAACCAGAAGCCCCTCGTCCCCTTCCAGCTCATCAAAGATATGCTGGACAGCCATAATCTCAGAATACGACAGGCTCCTGATAGCGGACCGCGCCATTCTCCGCTCTTCAACCTCAGCCTCATACTCTTCATCAATAGCAACAGAGATAATCATGCCGACAGCAGTGGAAGCATACTCGGCGATCACTTCATCTGCCTCGTTAAAGTCGCCCTTGCTCTTCACAAAGAGAAGGGTACCAACCCGCCGGCCGCCGCCGACAACCGGTACGATCATGGCACAGTCAGTGCCGAGCATGGCGCCGGGCTCCTTGCCGGACGATAGAGCTCCAACCTTCAGCAAAGAGGAGTTCAGTTCGTTAGGCACCCTCAAAGTCTCAATCCATTCTTCATCAAAGGAAGTGCTCTCGGCACCGTCCTCCAAAGAATGACCCAATACTTTCCCTTTTTTGCTGATGATATACACACTGGTATCATCATAGGAAAGACGCAATGCCTCAGCCAAATCGTTAAAATCTACTGCACTGCCGTCATTCTGCAACACTTGGGATACATTCTGCATTCTATTAAGCAGCATAAAAACCCGTCCTTTCTCCGATATGGTTGTTCGAATCGTTTCTCGTATCTTGCCCCATACGAGATATTCTGATATATAACCAGGACTTAGGTCACCGATCCAAGCGGCGCAGTGAACTTAGACTCGGTCCCCATAAGTCTCTAATTCCCGCTTTCTCAAGTAGGCTGTATATACTGATACAGTCAATCAGTCTCAATTCATTTGAAATATGACCAGGCCGCTGTAGTCCAGCCCGCCTCGCTCAAGCGAGGATTCATATAGTCGCAATTATATAACTCTAGATACTTTCCTGCAAGGGCTTGCTGAACATTTTTTCTTAATTGTTACATTTCCGGCAGCTCACGGGTGTATATTCTGGGATAAGCTGGATAAAAATTGCAGTTCCTAAATACCCTAAGAATATATTATAAGATCCTAGGGATTTAGTCAACTGAAATATTTGTATTTTCGTTAATTTATTGTTATTTCCTGGGATTGATGCTTGTCGGCATACATGCGGGTGTCAGCAATGCGCAGCAACGCAGCAGAGGAATTGCCATCGGAGGGAAACTCGGCTATCCCGCAGCTCAAGCCGATTCTAGGAAATGGCCAGGCGGCCTTGGCAATCCTGTCCTTCAGCCTTTGGACCAAAACAGCAGCTTCCTTAGCCGTCGCTTGATTGACTATAATGGCAAACTCGTCTCCACCGTATCGAGCTAACAAGTCTCCATCCCGGAGCTCTTCTTTCATTATATTGGCCAGCATGCGCAAGAAGCTGTCTCCAGCAGGATGCCCATAGGTATCATTGATCCGCTTAAATCCGTCAAGATCCACCAAAATCACAGAAAAGGGCGCATCACTGCTCCGCTTGCTCCGGCACAACCGCTCTAGGGTTTCAGATAACACTTTACGGTTGGCAACTCCCGTTAGAAAATCCACTCCAGCTTCTGAGATGGTGCTTTCATAAACTGCGTATAGGTTTTTCAGCCAAACAACCCCTCTAAAAGTCAGGAAGAAAGCCAATGCCAGCCTGCCGATCCTGAGCAGCATCCGGGGAATCTCATAGCCGCCGGCCATTAGCATGAGGACTTCCAGGACATAAGTTGCGGCTAGTACACTGCCTCCCACCTTCAAGGGCAGATCCATGGATGGAAAGATCCCCTGAACACTCATTTTCCACAGAACGGTTAACCAGATACCTGCCAAGATTGCTCCTGCCAGAGTGCTTCCAACGCCCGACAACGCCCTGTCCCCCTTTGCCCACTCGCACCCACACAACACTCATAACAGGACAGGCTTATTATACCATTTATTCCCATCAGTCGCAATTTTCATGGTACTAATTCTTCTATTGCTGCTTTACAACACCTCTCCGATGGGCCTGATCTCAAAAAAAACCTATTCAGTACTAAAATACACTTTCCCTGGCGAATTGTCCTGCCGATTTGCCAACATACGGCATAGTTTCTTGGTCCCGACGCTAAAATATGAACAGCCCCACGATTCCCGCTCCTAAGATGACAGCGATGGGATGGGCTTTGCAGCGCCTCACAAGCACGGCACTGACAACTGCCATGATGACTGCCGCAGGATCAATCCCTGATAACCCGGAGGTTCCCACTTGCCTGAAGGCAGCATCAGCGATGAACAAGGCGGATGAAGCAATCAATCCCGCCACCACTGGGCGAACGCCAAGCAGCATTCCGTTCACTAGAGGATGCTCCCGAAATCTGTCCAGGACTTTGGACACAGCCACAACCAGGATCAGGGACGGCAGTGCGATGCCCGCAGTCGCCACTAGGGCTCCCAATAACCCCGCCTGTCTAAACCCGACGAAGGTGGCAGCATTGACGCCGATGGCCCCCGGCGTCATCTCGGCAATGGCAATCATGTCGATGAACTCTTCCGGAGTCATCCAGCCGAAGCGCCCGATCTCCCTCTGGATCAATGACAGCATGGCGTATCCCCCGCCGACGGTAAACAATCCTAATCGAAAGAAGCTGAAGAACAGCTGGGCAAAGACCATCAACTGACACCCCCTGTCCTCAGCTTGGACACCACGATCCCCAGCAGGGCCCCTGCCAGGATAACGTAGATGACATGTATATTGGTCAGAAAGATCACAAGGAAAGCAGTGACAGCTACTATCCAGCTAAACGCCTCTTTGAGGGTGGCTCTGCCGATGCGGTACGCCGCTAAGAAAATCAAAGCGGTCACTGCAGCCCTCACTCCCCGAAAGGCCTTGGCTACATAGTAGTTCTCTCTGAACTGAACAAAGATGCTGGCGATGGCAATGATCACCAACAAAGACGGGGCCATCATCCCCGCGACGGCTGCTGCGGCACCCGGTACGCCAGCCAAACGGTAGCCGATAAAGGTAGAGGCATTAACCGCAATTACCCCTGGCAGGGACTGGCTGATCGCGTAAATATCCAGGATATCCTCCTGGGTGATCCAGCCCTTTTTCTCAATTACTTCCTTTTCAAACAGGGGAAGCATAGCCAAGCCGCCGCCAAAGGTAAAAGCACCGACTCGGCAAAAAGTCACAAAGATTTCCAGCAGTAGTCCAATTCCCTGGCTCCGAGCCTTCTCCAGAGCCT
>LFRM01352519.1_pt1 | contig 25237 bp, 19 predicted proteins | sample 618341 | NCBI WGS metagenome assembly LFRM01 (sample SAMN03654438, study PRJNA283298) | anaerobic digester metagenome | isolation source: pool of bioreactors CSTR01a, CSTR02a, and CSTR03a thermophilic anaerobic... | place: Denmark: Kgs. Lyngby | collected 2014-05-21 | reverse complement strand
TACCATTAAGCAAGAGAAATAAAACGCTTGTTTCGATAGCAAGTATTTTATTTATGTTTTATGTAGCTTCACATGGTACAGCAATAGCAATTTCGCAAAGCTTTATTCTAACTAAAATTGGTGGGATGAGTTATTTTTCATTGTCAGTTATTCTAGTTGCCTTAGGATCGGCAATTATAACTCCAATTGGAGGTAAACTAGGGGATATCGTTGGTCGTAAAACACTAATGGCAACTGCTGGAGGATTGGCCTTTGTTACTACTGTGGGTATGGCCTATAGTCCAAATATTATTATATATTTAGTTTTAACGACAATAAACAGTTTGTCAAAAGGAGCCTTTGTTGCTTCACCATACATAATTATGCATCAAATTAATAAGATTGAAGATGTTCCTAAAGCCACAGGTTTACTAGCTAGTGGCGTTGCCGCTGGAACACTGTTTGGAGCTATGGTCTCAGGTGTATTCAATGATTTGGGACAAGTAGAATTAGGCTTGATTATAAATGGTCTAGTTGTACTTCTTGCAGTTGGTCTAGTTTTGGTTGCACTGCCTAATACTAAGTCTAAAAATAAAATTAAACTTGATGTAGTTGGTATTGCACTGTTAGCGATAGTTATTTCATCATTTGTTTTGTCGTTTAACTTTGCTCCAACAGTTGGTTGGACGAATCCGTTAATCTTATTGGGATTTGCAGTTTTGATTATTTCTTTAGTTTTATTTATTAACTATGAAAAGAAAGTCGAAGCTAGAAATGAAGATGCTATTATACCAATGAGTTTATTTGCAAACAAGGAATTTTCTATTTTACTTATTGTTGGTTTGATTGCTTATTTCTATCAAACTGTATTGGTTGATTATGGATCATTAGCTTCACTTGAAATATTAAATGAAAGTGCAACAGTAACTGGTATGCTGACACTTCCAAGAACTGCCATCGTTTTAATTATCCCAACATTTTTAGGTGTCTGGGTCGGTAAGAAAAAATCTAATTTGTGGAAGGCAATGGCCCTTGCAACTTTGATTGTTGCAGTTAGTTTTTTCCCGTTGATATTTATTTCACCTTCGATGTCAGTAGCATTTTTCTTTGTAAGCTTTACTGTAACAGGAATTGCTGAAGGCTTCAGAGCCGTATCAATTACGCCGGCAGCTCAAGCTGTCTTGTCGCCAGAAAACTTATCAACAGGTACTTCACTAGTCAGCTTTGTCAACGTATTATCATCAGTTGTAGCATCAACTATTTGTGCAGTTTTATTTAATGCAGCAGGTGAAAATATGGTTAAAGGTATGAGTTGGATATTTTCCTTTACAGTGGCTTTATCAGTAGTTGGATTTTTATTAGTAGTATTTGTTGTTCGAAAGATTCAACAAGAAAAAGATTGAAAACTTAAAAATTAGTTTCTAAAGTAGTATCGTCCTTAAATTAATAGGGACGATTTTTTGTATAGTATAGCTTTGCTGTTGTAAAAGTTAATAATATAGCATATAATGAATATGTTAAATAATTAACAAGTAAAAAAGGAGGAATAAAATGAAGTTAGAAAATAAAGTAGCAATTGTAACAGGAGCAAGCAGTGGTATGGGTAGAGATATAGCCTATTTATACGCACAAGAAGGGGCAATTGTTTATGCAGTTGCCAGACGTGAAGAAAAGCTTATTGATCTTGCCAAAGAAACTGAAAAGTTTGTCGGTAAAGTAGTTCCTATGGTAGTGGATTTAATGTCACAATCAGAAACAGAAGCGATGATTGAAAAAGTTTACAAAGATAATGGACGCTTAGACATTTTAGTTAACAATGCAGGGATTATGGATGACTTTAGCCCAGTTGGTGCTGTTAGTGATGCAATGTTAGAAAAAGTTTTCAATCTTAATGTTTTTTCACCTTTTTATTCAAGCCGAAGTGCAATAAATATCTTTAAAAAACAAGGTAGTGGAAACATTATTAATATTTCATCATTGGGTGGTTTGTTTGGAGCTCGTGCTGGTGCAGCCTATACAGCAAGTAAACATGCTCTAGTTGGTTTAACTAAAAATACAGCCTTTATGTATTCTAAAGCAAATATTAGATGTAATGCCATTTGTCCTGGTGGAATCGCAACTGAAATTGGAACTGGTGAGTTTATGAGTGACATTAACCAAGAAGGTATGGCAATGGTAATGACAGGTATTGCTGGTAATCCAAGAGAAGGTGCTGGTAGTGAAGTTGCAACAGTCGCACTATTTTTAGCAAATGATGACTCAAGCTATGTAAATGGACAATGTATTGCCCTTGACGGTGGTTGGACAGCTTACTAAAAATTTATAAAATTAATTATATAAAAGACTACTTAACCAATTGGATATGTAGTCTTTTTTTCAATTTTACTTTTTTCTCATATAGGGCAAATTGTTGTATAGTGGTGATGTAATAAGACGAAAATACCATGTTTAAAAACAATAAACATTAAGGGGGTAGCAGTTGAGAGAAAGTAAATATAAGTTAATATTTATTCTAATAATTGCCCTTTTTAGTTTTTTTTATATAAAGGTATTATTAGATCAGCAAAACAGTAATACAGAAATAATCTTTTTTGGTGCCAATAAAGCAGATAGTATGCTAATTAAGTCAAAAAACACAGTAATAATGATTGATACTGGTCTGAAAAATGATAGTAAAAGACTTGGTGACAAGTTAAAAGGATTAGGTATTAAAAAAATTGATTATTTAATTTTAACTCATCCAGATAAAGACCACATTGGTGGTGCAAGTCATATCATTGATATATTTACTGTCGACACTTTAATTATGAGTAAGCTAGATAATAATAGCAAGGCTGAAGCAAGAATTAAAAATTCTCTAGAAAGCAAAACCGTTAATAAAATTATTTTGCTAAACGATATGAAAATTGAACTTGATAATCTCACAATAACAATTTTCGCTCCTAAAAAAAGTGCTTATGAATTAGATAATGATTACTCACTAGTGACACTAATTAATGATCGCAATTTAAATTATTTATTTGCTGCAGATGCACAAGTGGAATTATTGAGTGAGTTATTTGAGAAAGATTTACCGATAATTGACATATATAAAGTTCCACATCACGGCAAAGACAATGAAATGACAAAAAAGATGATCGGCAAGATACTTCCAAAACATGCAATTATTACAAATAATGTCGAGCATTTAGCTACAGTTAATGCCTTAAAGGCTGTGGGCAGTGAAATTTACTATGTGTTTGATCAAGATTTGCACATAACAAGTAATGGCAAAACAATAAAGATAAGGTAGGTGAAATCATGGCAGAGAAAACATTAAGTGTAAATCGTAGAGAGTTAAAGTATGAAATAAATTATTTTCAATTAACAACACTAACTCAGCAATTATCTAATATTTTAATTGAAGATAAAAACAATGGGAAAAGTGGCTACTTGGTTCGTAGTCTTTACTTTGATTCTTATGGCAACACTGACTTTTATGAAAAACTCTCAGGTGATTTGAAAAGAAAGAAAATCAGATTGAGAATTTATAGTTATGATGATCCTAATGTTAAACTGGAAATTAAAAGAAAATTTGGTGATGCTCAAATCAAAGAAACGGTTATTATTAGTAAAAAAGACGCTTTAGAGTTAATAGATTTAAACTATGAAGTATTAAAAAAATATAATTCCCAAACTGCATCAACAATTTATAATATACTCAAAATTAATAGACTAAGACCTGTGGTATTGATTGAGTATCGGCGCAAAGCATTTATGCATCCAATGAATAATATTAGAATAACCTTGGATTACGATATTAAATCTAATGAAAATAGCTTTGATTTTTTTGCTAAAGATCCAGTTTTAATACCGACTGATTTTTATAATACTGTGGTTTTAGAAGTAAAATATAATGATTTTATTTTTAAGTGGATAACAGATATTTTGGCTCCTTATAATTTGGAGCGACAATCATATAGTAAATATATGATATCAAGAGGAATTTTCGAAAGATATATGGGATAGGTGGAAATATAAATGAAAGATTATTTATTTAATTTATTATATGAAGGCTCAGCGGGAATTTCACCGTTTATGGCAATTCAAAGTATGACTATAGCTTTGGCTTTATCTGTTTTTGTTGCCCTGACTTACAAACTTACTTATAGTGGTGTTGCGTATAGTAAAAAGTTTAACACATCACTAATTATGATGAGTTTAATTACAACGATGGTAATGAATATTTTGGGAAGCAGTTTAGCTTTATCATTAGGGATGGTTGGAGCACTTTCAATTGTTAGATTTAGAACAGCAGTTAAAGACTCAAAAGATACAACTTTTATCTTTTGGGCAATTGCAATTGGACTAGGTGCTGGATCTAATAACTATTATATTGTTGTTGTTGGCACAATCTTTGTTGCTGTTGTTACTGTAATTTTAAGCTTTGGCTTTAAAGAAAAGGAAACTTATTTAGTTATTGTTAGATCAGATTTAAAAGCTTTAGAAGAAGTGCGAGCTAAATTATTCGCAACATATAAGGCGAGCAAATTAAGATCAGAAACAATTACAAGTGAATATGTCGAAATTGTTTATCAAATCAAACTTAAAAAAGACCATGATATTAATGAGTATGAAAATATTAAAGCAATTGATGGCGTACACTTTATTAACATGGTTTCACAAAATGGAGAAACTTTAGGGTGAGAAAAACAAGAGTTTATTCTAAAAAAAGAAAACAACCAATACTGATAATGTTGATGTTATCACTAATTATCTTTGTTGGGCTTATGCTTTTTATTATAATAAACCCACAAGAAAAAGTGCCAAGTGTTTTTGATGGTGGCTTGCCAGTTATTGTCATCGACACTAACAACCAAGATATCGCTCATTTCCCTGACTTAAAGGAAACAATTATTAATGGACAAACTCAAATGCAGCGACCAAATAGTGATCAGTTTATTGCTAATTTAAGTGTATATTTAACTGATCCATACATTACACAAGGCATTGTGAAGCCTCAGTTATCTAGCGAAATAGTTATTAATACCCGCGGTCAATCATCACTTTATTATCCAAAAAAACAATATACAGTACGCCTAATTGATAAAAATGGCTATGAGAATCACCAAGAAATGGTTAATATGCCAAAACATGATAAGTGGGTATTAAACGGTTTATACAGTGATAAAACATTTATTAGAAACTATCTAGCCTATCAAATGGGCCGCCAAACAATGGAATATGGTCCAAATGCAAAGTTTGTTGAAGTGTATATAAAAACAAAAACGAATCAAAGTAAAACTGATCAATACCAAGGAATTTATCTGTTAACTGAAAAAATTGAGCGAGATATTAATCGGGTTAACATAAAAGGTAATGATGCTAAGTTTTCAGATACAAGTTTTATTATGGCTCGTGATAAAGTTAAATTAGATGATGAGATTATAGTAAGTGATTGGGCAACACTAGAAGATAGTTATGTTATCTTAGATAATGGTTTTATAAAACAAAAAACTTTGTATACACCAACTTATCCTAGCAGTACAAATATGACAGAAAAAAACCGCAAAGATATCTTAAAAAGTCTCAATGATTTTGAATATGCTTTAAAGTCAGAAAATTTCAGAGACAAGACTAGTGGCTACAATAAGTATATCGATGTTGAATCATTTGTTAACTTTTCAATGATTCAAGAAATAACCAAAAATATTGATGGTGGGGAAGTTAGTTCATATTTTTATAAAGATTTAGGCGGTAAGATAAAAGCAGGGCCCGTTTGGGATTTTGATATGAGTATGAAAAATACTGGTCAAAGCGATTTTGATAATCCAACAGGTTTTACAATGCTTAATACAGTTTGGTATGAAAGATTGTTTCAAGACGAATTTTTTGCTAAACGTTTTCAAAATAATTATAAAAAATATCGTAAAACCATTTGGAGCAACAGAAATATCAATGGTATGATTGATAAGGCTTTGCTTGAAATTTTGCCAGCTATTGATCGTAATAATAGTAAATGGTATCCAGAAGATACTAATGAAGTATTTAGTAAAGAAGTAGAAGAATTAAGAGATTTTTTAATAAGTCGGCTACAGTGGATGGATGAGAATATTAGCTTGGTTAAAAGAATAACTGAGAGTGTTATTGAATAGGGTGGTCAAATGAAAATAAGAAAATACATTACAGTCTTTTTAAGCATATTGATCACTGCTATTATAATTACAATAGTTGGATATCAATATATTGGATCTTACGATAGTACAGCAAACATGGAGATGTTTGAAGAACAATATCGGATGGTAAAAACTGAAGGTAAAAACATCAAAATATATAAAGATAATAATTGGGAAAACCTAGATATTAGAGGTGTTGAATTGTCAGGTTTTTTGCCTCAAGATGGAAAAATATCAAAAGAGTTAGTGCTAAAATGGCTAGCTGATATAAAACAGTTAAATGTTAATGTAATAAAAATACCAAAAATTCAACCTGCTGCATTCTATGCTGCAATTGATGAATATAACACTGACAACCAAGACCCCATTTATATCTTTCATGAAGTAAGGTTAGATGAAAAAACAGTTTTGAAATATCACAATGTCTTTAGTGAAAAACTAATTAAAAACTTTAAAAAAGATATTAAAAACACAATTAACGTAATTCACGGTAGAGCATTACTTATAAACAATAAACGCGGTAGTAGTGGCTTGTACTTAAATGATATATCAAAGTATAACTTAGGTTATATTTTAGGTGCAAACACTAGTTCAGAGATCATTTCACTTACAAATAAAAAGCATCCAGATTTAAAAACATATGACGGTAAACATTACATATTAAAGCAAGGAAGTGCTTTTGAGACTTTTATTGCCCAACAATTAGACTATGCAGTTGACTACGAGATTAAAAAACACAGTAAAATTAGCTTGTTTTCTTTTCAGACAAGTTTAGAACTTGATCCAATTGATTATAAGCAAGAGTCAAACTATACTCTAAATGCCAGAATAAATATGGACAAGATTCAACACAAGTCTTTTAATAATCTTTTTACAGCGTATAAATATCATCCTAATGGTGTAGATTTTATCAATTATGAGTATTTAGATGAACAAAGGGACATGCCAAACTTTTATAGACACTTAATACGTATTGCTAACTTTTATCAAAGACCATTAATCATTGCAGACACAGGGATCTCCTCATCCAGAGGTATTTCACGAGTAGATATTGTAGATGGCTATAATCGCGGCGGTTTTAGTGAAATTGAACAAGGTGAAAATCTTGTCGAATTAATAAATTATATAGATCAAACATCTGCTGCGGGCGTTATTATTAAATCATGGCAAGACCAGTGGACAAATAAAAGTAGTTTTAACATGATTGAAGATACAAGTGATAAGACAGCTAGTAGTTATTGGCACAATGTTTTAGCAAGTGATGAAAGTTTTGGCTTGATAAAATTTGAAGATAATACTTTAGATAAAATAATAGTCGATGGCGACTTTACAGATTGGGATAATAAAAATTTATTAATTGATAGTGAAGTAAGCTTTAAAGTCCACTCAGACAACAACTTTTTATATTTATATTTATTAAATAACACAGAAAACATTATTGATTCTCAACTATTTTTAGGCATTGACATAACTCCTAAAAGCGGATCAAAATATTATAGTCAACAAGATGTTAAATTTTCTAAAGCAGTAGACTTTGTGGTTGATTTATCAAATTTAGATAATGCGAAAGTTTTAGTTCATAAGAGATATAATCACTTTAATTATTTGTACAAGTATTATAAATATGATGTTGGCAAAGAAATTGCTATACCAAATGCTAACAGCAGTGAATTTAGTGAAATATTTTCTTTAAATAGAAAAAAGTTTTACTTGTTGGATAAAAAAGAAGTGGTTCAACCAATTTATTATGAATCAGGAAAATTAACATCTGGAAGTTTAAAACCTAATGCTAGTGATTATAATACCTTAGCTGACTTTAAGGCAAAAGACAAAAGTGTTGAAATCAGAATTCCTTGGGCCCTGCTAAATGTTATAAATCCATTAAAGATGCGTGTTTATGATGACTTTTACACAACAAGTTTAGAAAGTTATATAGAAATTGAGAATTTTGGCTTTTCAATCTATAATAAAAGCAGTAAGCAAATTTTTAGTTCAAGTCAAAATTACAAACATAAAAATGAAAGATCTTTAAAGTATGATTATGTAAAAAAAGATTCATATAATATCTTGAGAGATTATTGGTCAAGTAAATAGAAGGGTGTGGCTAGTGTGCAAGTATTTGTTTATATTACTTTTATAGTTTTTGTAGTTATTTTAACTATTATTGCAATATATTTTACGTTTGCGATTGCTTATAAAAGATATAATGAAAAAATGATAAGTGTTGCCGCAGAAAAGAACTATATTTTAATTTATAACATTATGCAAGATAATGATAAGCATTTAGGCGACACTATTATAAAAATGAAACGCGATTTCAAAAGCAAAAGAGGTAGTCAAGCTTTTTATATTGCATTTAAACGTTATATAGATGAGTATGGAACAAGTATTGCTTTAATGGCTCTAGTAGATGAAGTGGTTAATTATCAATCAATTTTAAAAAATAAATTAGTAAAAAGTTCATATGGCATTGGTTACGCATTGAATTTAATAGCAGAATTTCAATTGGATAATAAAGAAATTAAAAGACTTGCGATTGATAATTTAGACAGTGATTCTCTCTATGTTAGAAATAATGCCCTAAGAGCTCTTCAAAATCAAAAAGATGTTTCGTGTATTTTAGTTGCGCTTGAGAAAGTTAACAATTTAAAGAAATTGTATAATTACAAGGTAGTTGTCGATGTTTTGGATAACTTTAAAGGGGCAAAAGACATATTAAATAAAGAGTTGATCACTCGTATGGATACTTATAACCCTGGCCTTCAAGGTATAATTATTGACCACTTAATTAATGTTAGAAACAATGATTTAAGTGTCGTAAACAAAATGTTGGAACTTTTAGAGTTTTCAAGTGAAAAAGAAGTTATTACAAGGGTGACACGATATTTTTCTCACAATGAAAATTCAAAAGCTAAACCCTTAATTTTAAAAAATCTTTTAAATGAGGATTGGAACATTAGAGCAGTTAGCGCAAGTGCTATTGCAAATTATACTGGTAAAGATATTATCGAGATGTTAAAAATGCGAATAAAAGATGTTAACTATTATGTTAGAAGAAACAGTGCAGAAACTTTAATTAAAATGATGGATAAAGAAGAGCTATTTAGTCTTACTTACAATAATCTTGATAACTTTGCTGCTGAGATATTAGAATATTCAATGGAGGCTGCTAATGTTAGTGGTTATAAAGCTTATAAGGAAAAACAGAAAGCCGGTGAAGACATATGAGTATTAACACTATAGTATATTGGATCAATGTGTTTTTCTTTGTTTATATGTTTGCTTATTCAATAGCATTCTTTTTGACTACTTTGATGTCTTCTTTTACTATTGATGATTTTTTAATGAGGCGAGACTATACGGGTGCTACACAGTTAACAAGTGATATTAATTACATACCAATCTCAATATTGGTGCCGGCTTATAATGAAGAATTGACGATTATTGAATCAATTGAAAGTTTGTTAAACTTAGACTATCCAACATATGAAATCGTAATAGTTAATGATGGCTCTAAAGATAAAACTGTTGAAAAGCTAATTGATTATTATGATTTAAAAAAAGTGAATCGTCCTTATCAAAAACTAGTTAAGTCAAAAGAAGCTATTGCTATCTATGAAATTGACAACAAAGTTAAGGTTACTTTGGTTGATAAAAAAAATGGGGGTAAGTCTGATGCTTTAAATATGGGCATTAATATGAGTCGTTATCCAATGTTTTTATGCATGGATGCTGATTCAATAATTAAAAAAGACGCCTTGAAAAAGATTATTGAACCTTTTTTAGAAAATGACGAAACAGTTGCAGTTGGTGGTAACATTAAAGTGTCAAATGGCATGATTATAAAAGATGGACAAGTTGTCGAGAGTAAGTCTTCAAATAAATTAATTGTAAATATGCAAAAAATTGAATATTTGCGCGTGTTTTTAAACTCAAGGATTTCTTTAAACAAGATAAATGGAAACCTAATAATTTCAGGGGCTTTTGGTTTATACAAAAAACAAGCTGTTGTAAACGTTGGCGGTTATACTGAAGGTTTAATGGGCGAAGACATGGAAATTATTGTTAAGATTCACTCATTTTATCGCAAAAACAATATCAAATATTTAACCTCATATGTGCCAGATGCAATCTGTTGGACACAAGTTCCCGAATCCTACAAAGTTTTAAAAAGACAAAGACGTCGCTGGCACAACGGTTTGGGTGAAAGTTTAAGTATGCATAAGTACATGTTTTTAAATGCTGACTATGGAGTTATCGGAATGGTGTCTTTTCCATACTTTATATTTTTTGAATATTTAACACCATTTTTAGAAATATTAGGGTTAATAACAATAACTGTTTCATATGTTCTAAACTTTATTAATATTGAATTTTTTATTTTTTATCTTTTAGTCTACATTGGTTTCAATATAATAATAACGCTGATATCACTAATTACTAACAAGTTTATATTTAGTAGTAAAGATGGTGATGATGGTATTAGCAAGCTTTTTATATATGCAATAATTGAAGCATTTGGCTATCGTCAAATGATATCTTTATTTAGAATTGGTAATCCATTTAAGCGCCATAAGAAAAAAGAGTGGGGAGACATGGAAAGAGTAGAAATTAAAAATGAATAGCTATAATTTTAGAAAAGCGCAATTAAGCGATGTCACTCAAATAATGAAGATTATTAAACAGGCCCAGAAATTTTTAAAAAATTCTCAAATAGATCAATGGCAAAATAATTATCCAAATGCAATCACAATCAAAAACGACATCAATAATGACTGCAGCTATTTAATTGAAATAAATAATCGTGTTGTGGGGACATTGGCAATTATTTTTGATAGAGAAGCTACTTATGACAAGATATATTTTGGTGAGTGGAAAACAAATAGTGACTATGTAACTATTCATCGAATAGCGATTGATAACGACTTTAAAGGATCAAACATTGGCAAAACTTTAATTGATAAAACAGTTTTACTCGCTCAAAAAAAGTGTTTTAAAAGTATTAGAATCGATACACACAGGGATAATTTAATAATGCAAAAGTTTCTTTTGAAAAACAATTTTTATTATTGTGGAGTTATTTACTTGAGTGATGGCAATGAAAGATTAGCTTATGAAAGAGTTATCGTTTAAATTTTTTTATTTAGATAGTATGTTGTAAGTTGTTAATGCTTACAACAGCTTCAATGTAAAAAAACCACTTTTTACATTGACACTGCTTAATATAATTGGTATGATATTTTGGTAAAAGTAAATAAGTACTCGTATAAATCCTATAATATGGTTAGGATGTTTCTATAAGCGACCGTTAATCGCTTACTATGAGTGAAAGTGTATCTAGGGTTCCGGATTAATTTCGCAGGTCCAAGCGATACAGGTATAATTTTTTATATCACACCGTAGGGAAAAAAGCCCAGACGGGTAGGTTTCACTTCCTGCCCGACTGGGCTTTTATTTATTTTTATCTTGTGATTTATTAATGGTGAATCACAAATGAAACCTTTAGGAGGGTATAGAAAATGGCAATGATCGAAAAGTATTTTAAATTAAAAGAGCACGGTACTGACGCTAAGACAGAAGTACTTGCTGGAATCACAACATTTATGACGATGGCTTACATCTTAATTGTAAACCCATTAATGTTGCATGATGCAGGAATGAATTTTGGAGGAGTTTTTACAGCTACAGCACTATCAGCAGTAATTGCAACTTTAGTTATGGCACTGTATGCTAGATATCCATTTGCCTTAGCACCAGGTATGGGATTAAATGCATTCTTTGCTTATTCAGTAGTATTGGGAATGGGAAAATCTTGGCAATTTGCGCTAACAGCAGTTTTAATTGAAGGGATTATCTTTGTATTGTTATCATTTGTAAATGCAAGAGAAGCAATATTCAACGCAATTCCTAAAAATCTTAAAAATGCCGTTTCAGTAGGTATTGGATTATTTATCGCTTTTATTGGATTATCAAATGCAGGTGTTGTTGTTGCTAATCCTGACACTATGGTTGCTTTAGGCAACTTAAAAGAAGGAGCAGTAATTTTAGCACTTATCGGAATTTTAATTACTGGGTTTTTAGTCGCTAAAAATGTTAAAGGAGCTATATTGATTGGAATTGTCGTAACCACTTTAATTGGCTTTCCATTAGGTGTTACACAGTTTCCAGAAGCAGTATTTAGCTTGCCTCCATCATTAAAAGATGTAGCCTTCCAATTTGTTGGATGGGAAGAAATTTTCTCTAAAGAAATGATGTTTGTTGTATTTACCTTTTTATTCGTTGATATCTTTGACACTGTTGGAACATTAGCAGGTGTTGCTAGTAAAGCTGGCATGTTAGATGAAGATGGAAAACTACCACGTGTAGGTAAAGCTTTAATGGCAGATGCTGTTGGTACTATTACTGGAGCTTGTTTAGGTACAAGTACAGTTACTACATTTGTTGAAAGTGCTGCAGGTGTTGCTGAAGGTGGAAGAACAGGTCTTACTTCACTAACGACAGCAGGAATGTTTTTCTTAGCACTATTTCTATCACCATTATTTATTATGGTTCCATCGGCTGCAACGACTCCAGCTCTAGTTATCGTTGGATTGTTTATGATGTCTTCAATTGGTGAAATTGACTTTACTGATTACACAGAAGCCATTCCAGCTTTTTTAACAATTATCATGATGCCATTTGCTTACAGTATTGCTGAAGGTATCGCTTTTGGTATGGTATCTTATGTAGTCTTAAAAGCTTTAACTGGTAAATTTAAAGATGTTTCATTAATTATGTGGGTTTTAGGATTAGTCTTTATTGTCAGAGCAATATTCTTAATATAGCATAGTAAAAAACAATATTTATTTAGAGATAACCAAATAATTGGTTATCTTTTTTGTATAGCTAAATAGTTAATGTCGATGTATTGTTATATAATAGCATTAAGAGTAAACACTATTAAGGGTGATTATATGTCAAATAAGAATAGAATAAAAGCTCATTTCAAAGCTTTAGATCGAAAGCTCTTTATGGACAATTATCAAGAATATTATAAAGAAGATCGGCCTTTTCCAATTGGCTTTGGACAAACAATTTCACAGCCATCACTAGTATTAAAAATGACGCTACTTTTAGATCCTAGAAAAGATGATAATATTTTAGAAATAGGCACTGGTTCAGGCTTTCAAACTGCACTTTTAGCCAAGTGTTGTAAAAGGGTTTATACCGTTGAAATTATTGAAGCGCTACATTTGAGTGCTAAAAAGCGTTTGTTTGATTTGGGTTATAATAATGTGTATTATAAATTAGATGATGGTAAAAAAGGTTGGCTTTCAAATGCTCCATATGACAAAATTATGGTGACAGCTGGGGCTAAAGAAATACCACAAGCTTTAATAGATCAGCTTGCTAATAATGGCAAAATGGTTATATCAATAGACAGTGATATTGCTCAAGATTTAATTTTGGTAAGTAAAACTGATAATAAAATTAAAAAAGATTTTATAAGTAAGGTTATGTTTGTCGATTTAGTATGAGGGGAATGGTTAAATGAAAATAGTAATTGCTGCAGATTCATTTAAGGGTAGTGCAACAAGTTTACAAGTGGCAAATGCAATAGAAAAAGGACTTAAAAGAGCTGATAAAAATGTCAATGTAATCAAAGTGGCAATTGCCGATGGTGGTGAGGGGACAATGGCCGCCCTAGTTTTAGCTAGAAACGGTTTTTATGAAGAGGTTTTGGTACTAAATCCTTTGGGTAAAAAAATAATTGCTAAATATGGAGTTTTAGATAATGATAGTGTGATCATTGAAATGGCTAGTGCTAGTGGTTTGACGCTGTTAAAGTCAAATGAGTATGCTCCACTTGATACAACTACTTATGGAGTAGGACAGCTCATTAATGCTGCTTTAGATAAAGGTTATAGAAATATCTATATGGGCCTTGGTGGCTCAGCAACCAATGATGGTGGTGCTGGTATGGCTTTAGCACTGGGTGTTTTATTGTTAAATGAAAATGATGAACTTGTGGCCTTCAATAATATGGGCTTAAAAGATATCCACAAGATTGACATTTTGGGGATAAATCCATTAGTTAAAAATGCGAAGTTTACAATTTTATCTGATGTAGACAATCCATTGATTGGAAAAGATGGTGCAGCTCAAATTTTTGCACCTCAAAAAGGGGCAAATCGAACGCAAGTTGAAATGATTGAAAATAATTTAAACCATTTTGCCAACAAGATATTAAAGTATTTAGATATAGATGTTAAATATATTCCAGGAGCAGGAGCAGCGGGTGGTTTGGGAGCTGGTCTTGTCGCTTTTTGTAATGCGAGTATTTCAAAAGGCAGTGATGTGATTTTAGAGTTAGTCAACTTAGAGCAAAAGTTAGTAGATGCTGACATTGTAATTAGTGGTGAAGGCAAAATTGATGGCCAAACAATTTATGGTAAAGCCCCAATTGGAGTTGCGAAAATGGCAAAAAAACATGATATTTTAACAGTGGCAATTGTTGGCAGTACAGGTTATGGTTATGAAAAAAGTTATGATTATGGTATCGATATAATTATTGATATTATTGATACACCAATGAGTTTAGAAGCTGCGATTAATAATACTGACCTACTTATTGAAAAGGCTGCATTTAACTTTTATAAGGGTTATCTAAATAGTCATAAAGTGAGGAATAAATGATTTTATAATGTATATAAACATTAATAGAGAAATCACGCTTAAGGCTTACTATAAGGCTTGCAAAGCTGCTTGGCAAACTGTGAAAAGTAGTAGAAATCAAGAATTTATGCTAAACTAAGTTTAGTAGATGCAATAAAATTAAAACATAAACATACTTAATAAATAAAGGGGGCAATTCAATGAAGTATTTTTACTGTACAGATGGGCAATTAGATGCTTTTTTGTTTCATGAAGGAACATTTTATAATAGCCATGAATTTTTAGGTGCGCACAGAGTTAAGGGCAAAGAAGATGTCGTTAGGTTTGTTTTGTGGGCGCCAAATGCTAAACATGTTAGCTTGATGGGTGATTTTAATGATTGGAATGAAGACGACTTACCTTTACAACGTATTGAAGGAAGTGGTCTTTTTAGTATCTGTGTCAATAATGTGCAAGAATTTGATGCTTACAAATATCGAATTGTAGCACAAAACGATGAAGTTAGAATCAAGGCAGATCCATATGCATTTCATGCTGAATTAAAACCTAAGTCGGCATCAAAGTTTTATGACTTGCAAAATGGTTATAAATGGCGTGATAGCAAGTGGATAAAAAGTCAGAAAAAAGGCGACTCCCACTCACTACCAATGTCAATTTATGAACTAAATTTATCGTCTTGGAAAAAAGATGCAAATGGAGATTACTTATCTTATCGTGATTTAGCTAAAGATCTAGTTGGCTATATTGCCAAAATGGGTTTTACCCATATTGAGCTAATGCCAATTATGGAGCATCCATTTGATGGTTCTTGGGGCTATCAGCAAACAGGATACTTTGCACCAACAAGTCGTTTTGGAAGTCCACACGATTTCATGTATTTTGTTGATGAGTGTCATCGCCGTGATATTGGAGTTATTTTAGATTGGGTACCTGTTCATTTTTGTAAAGATGATCACGGATTAGCAAGATTTGATGGGACACACTTATTTGAATCATCAGATGAAAGAATCGCTGAAAATGAAGGTTGGGGAACACTACATTTTGATTATACAAAGCCTGAAGTTAGAAGTTTTTTGATTTCAAATGCAATGTACTGGCTTGATTATTATCATATTGACGGCTTGAGAATTGATGCTGTTGCCAATATGTTATATTTAAATTTTGGTGGTAGTGACGATTTAAAAAACATACACGGTGGTCATGAAAATTTAGATGCAATTAGTTTTATTGAAAATTTAAATACGGTTATTAAAGAGTATCATCCAAACGCTCTTATGATTGCTGAAGATAGTACAGCTTGGCCAAAAGTTACCACACCAGTTAGTGATGGCGGTTTGGGTTTTGACTATAAATGGAATATGGGATGGATGAATGATACTTTAGAGTATATTGAGACTGATCCTTTATTTAGAAAAGGCAATCAAAACGCGCTTACTTTTGGACTGACTTATTCGTTTAGTGAAAATTACATCCTGCCTTTTAGCCATGATGAAGTAGTGCATGGTAAAAAGAGTCTTTTAGATAAAATGCCAGGTACTTATGAAGAAAAATTTAGTGGTTTAAGATTGCTATATCTTTATATGTATCTATACCCTGGGAAAAAACTTTTATTTATGGGTGGAGAGTTTGCTCAATTTATTGAATGGAATGAATGGAAAGGTTTAGATTGGCATTTGCTTGAATATGAATCACATGAAAAAATTTCGGCCTATGTTAAAGATTTAAACAACCTTTATAAAGAAGAGTCAGCAATGTATGAAATAGATGATAGCTATGATGGCTTTGAATGGATTGAGCATGAAAACCATGCTGAAAGTATTATTGCTTTTGAAAGAATTAATAAAAAGGGTGAAAGAGTTGTAGGTATATTTAACTTTACACCAGTTGCAAGACCAGGTTATCGAATTGGAGTTAGTAAAGCTGGAAGTTATCGTACATTAATGGCAAGTGACCACAAACGTTATGGTGGAGACTTAGCTAGGGTTAAAACATATAAGAGTGAAGCAATTGATAGCAATAATAGAAAGAATAGTATAGCGGTTGATTTACCAGGTTTGTCTGGATTGATTTTGAAAATTAGGAGGGATTAACAATGATCAAAGACAAAGTAGTAGCAATGCTTTTAGCCGGTGGCCAAGGTTCAAGATTAAAAACTTTAACTAAAAACATCGCAAAGCCAGCAGTTCCATTTGGTGGCAAGTATCGAATAATTGACTTTGCCCTAAGTAATGCAACAAATTCAGGAATTAGGGATATTGGGATATTAACACAATATAAACCTTTTGAACTAAATTCACACATTGGAATTGGATCGGCGTGGGATTTTGATAGAAATGTTGGTGGATTGAGAATTTTACCACCTTATATGGGTGATGATGGTGGACGTTGGTTTACAGGAACAGCAAATGCCATTTACGAAAATATTGATTTTATTGATAGTGTTGACCCTGAATATGTCTTAATATTAGGTGGTGATCACATTTATAAAATGAATTACAACAAACTTTTAGATGTTCACAAAGAGAAAGATGCTGATGTAACAATTGCTGTTATGGAAGTGCCTTGGGAAGAAACTAGTCGTTTTGGAATACTAAATGTTGATGAAGATAAAAAGATTTATGAGTTTGATGAAAAACCAGAAAACGCTAAAAATAATATGGCTTCAATGGGAATTTATATGTTTAATTGGCCAGTTTTAAGAGAATATCTAATCTCTGATAATGAAGTGGATGACTCAGCCAATGACTTTGGTCAAAACATTTTGCCTAATATGTTAAATGATGGCAAAAATATGTATGCTTGGTCATTTAATGGTTATTGGAAAGATGTTGGAACTGTTTATAGCTATTGGGAATCAAATATGGATCTTTTAGATAAAGACAACACTTTGGGATTACATGATAGAAGCTGGCGTATTTACACACGTAACTTAAATTTACCACCTCAATTTGTTGCTAAAGGGGCAGTTGTTAACAACAGTATGTTAAATGAAGGTGTTGTTGTACGCGGTACAGTTGAAAACAGTATTATTTCCTGTGGAGTAATTGTTGAAGAGGGTGCTGTAGTAACTGATTCAGTCATTTTAACAAATGCTCACATTAAGGCTAATGCAAAAGTTCATAAGGCAGTGGTTTTAGAAAATGTAGTCATTGAAGAGGCCATGGAAATTGGTTTAAATAATGATGGCATTCATTTGGTTGGTATTCATGAAACAACGGTTGAATAGGAGGAATATATAATGTTAAAAAACTGTTTTGGAATTATTAGTTCAAGAAATGTAGCAGAAGATTTTGGAGCTTTAACTAAGCCAAGAGAATCGTATATGCTTCCATTTGGCGGAAGATATCGTTTAGTAGACTTTATGCTATCTAATATGGTTAATCATGGTATTGACACAATTGCTGTTTATACTGGAAACAAGGTTAGATCAACAATGGACCATATTGGTGATGGGCAACCTTGGGAGTTAAATAGAAGAATTAGTGGATTACATATCTTTCCACCACAACATATTGAAGGTGTGACAAGAGCTGGAGATATTGATCAGTATTATTTAACAGAAGATTTTCTAAAAGGTGTTAAAGAGGAAAATATATATGTTGTTGCATCAAATGTTTTGGCTAAAATTAACTTATCTCAGGCTTACAAAGAATTTTTAGAATCTGATGCAGATGTAAGTTTAATCTTTGCTAAAGTTAAAAATGAAGAAATTTATCATGACAGTGAAAGCTTAGTTTTTGACGAAGCCGTTAATTTTGTAAATATTGGTGTTAACTTAGGCAGTCAAGAACAAGTCAATTTATACTTGGGCAGTGCATTTATAAAAAAAGAGACTTTTAGGCAACTAGTTAGAGAAGCTAAAGAAGTTGGTGAAGAAAGATACTTACGTGGAGCCTTTTTAAATGCTAAAAAAGAATTAAAAGTTGTGACTTATGAGCATAAGGGTAGCGTTGATGAAATCAATAGCATTGCAAAGTATTATCGTGCCAGTATGAATCTTTTAGACAAAAAAAATTCAAATGACATCTTTTTTGAAGGTGGTTTGGTTTATACAAGATCTAAAGATGAGCCGCCTACACTTTATACAGATGATTCATTAGTAGAAAATTCAATTGTTGCAAATGGCTGTGTTATTGAAGGAACAGTTACAAATTCCATAATTTTTAGGGGCGTCAAAATAAAAAAAGGTGCTGTCATTAAAGATTCAATAGTAATGCAAAAATCTATAATTGAAGAAGATGCATATATTGTTAAGTCAATTTTAGATAAAAATGTCACAATTGATGAAAAAGTAACGATCGTTGGAACTATATCAAACCCTTACATCGTTGAAAAGGGAACAAGAATAAGAAAGGCTGAATAATATGAAAATACTATATGTCGCATCTGAAGCAACTCCTTTTATAAAAACGGGTGGCTTAGCTGATGTCGCAGGCTCACTACCAAAAACAATTAAAGGTATGGGTCACGATATTAGAGTTGTTTTACCTCTTCATAGTTTGGTTCCACAAGTTTATAAAGACAAAATGAAAAAAGTTCATGAATATTACGTTGATTTAAATTGGCGTCGCCAATATGTTGGCGTTATGGAATTAGAGCATGAAGGAGTATTGTTTTATTTTTTAGATAATGAATATTATTTTGATCGCGCCAAAGTATACGGTGAAGTTGATGATGGTGAACGTTATGCTTATTTTTCAAAAGCAGTTGCACTTTTACCAAAAGAAGTTAAGTTTAAACCCAAGGTAATTCATACAAATGACTGGCATAGTGCCCTAGTTAATTTATTTATTTATGAGTTTGCAAAAGGTGACTCATACTATGAAAGTATAAAAACAGTATTTACAATTCACAACTTAAAGTATCAAGGTGTCTTTCCTCCTGCTGTTTTAGGTGAGGTAATGGGAGTTTCATTGGAATACTTTAATGAAAGTAGTATTAAGTTTTATGACAATGTCAATTATATGAAAGCTGGAATAGTTTATGCTGACTTGATTACGACAGTTTCAAAATCATATGCTGATGAAATTAAATATGAATTTTTTGGAGAAGGTTTAGAAGGATCACTTGCTTACTATGGTGAAAAGTTATCAGGTATAGTAAATGGTATTGATTATGAAGTTTGGAATCCAAAAACAGATCCAGAATTAAAATTTAATTTTGATGTTAAAACTGTTAAGGACAAGGCCAAAAATAAAAAACATTTACAAAAAATGTATAATTTACCACAAAAAAAAGATACTCCAATCATTGCGATGGTTTCAAGACTATCTGATATGAAGGGACTTGATTTAGTGGAGCATATTATGGATGAGCTATTGCAAGAGGATGTTCAATTTATCCTACTTGGAACAGGGGAACCTGAATTTGAAAACATGTTTAAACACTTTCAGTGGAAGTATCCAGAAAAAATGGCGGCTAATATTTACTTTAGTGAAAGTGAAGCACACCAGATTTATGCTGGCGCCGATATCTTTTTAATGCCATCAATGGTTGAACCATGTGGCTTATCACAACTTTTTGCGCTAAGATATGGTACAATTCCTGTTGTTAGAGAAGTCGGTGGTCTTAAAGACACTGTAATACCTTTTAATCAGTATACAAATGAAGGCAATGGTTTTAGTTTTAAAAACTACAATGCACATGAAATGTTGTTTGTGATTAAAGAAGCTTTAAATATGTACAATACTGATAAAAAGGCTTGGGCCGAAATGGTCATTAGAGCCATGGAGTCAGAAAATAGCTGGGAAGTATCTGCGTTTGAGTATTTAAAGTTATACAAGTAAATAAAGGAGCTTATGTTAATATGGGAGAAATGGATATACTAAATTTTAAAAATGACTTGGTTGATACGCTAAATAAGATATCAAAGACAAGTCTAGAAGAAGTAACAGAAATCGATGTTTATCGTGCAATTGGAGTAATGTTACAAAATCATATTGGTGAAGATTGGACTAATACGCACAAAAAACAAAAAGAAAAAGATGTAAAGAGAATGTACTATATTTCAATGGAGTTTTTAACTGGTAAGTTTACATCAAAAAACCTTCAATATCTAGGTCTATACGACACAGCTAAAGATGCAGTTGAAGCATTAAACTTTTCATTTGAAAAGGTATTGCAAGTTGAAAACGAACCGGGTCTAGGTAATGGTGGTTTAGGAAGATTAGCTGTGGCATTTTTAGATTCGCTAGCTTCATTAAAATTGCCAGGCCATGGTTATGGACTACGTTATGAAAAAGGTTTGTTTAAACAATTAATCAGTAATGGCTCACAAATTGAGGCTGCAGATGATTGGTTAAGTGAAATTGATATTTGGCAATACAAAAGAGAAGATGCAATTTATGAAGTAAAAATGGGTGGAAGAATAGAAACAGATAGTGTTAATGGTGTTTTAGTTTTCAATCATGTAGGCTATGAAAAAATTAAGGCTGAAGCTTATGATATTCCTTATTTGGGTTACAAAAATGGGGTTGTAAATAACTTACGCCTTTGGAAAGCTTCTAGCTACAAAGATATTAACCTTGAAGAATTTTCTAAAGGTAACTTGCGTGGTGCCTATGATGATATTAATCGTGCTGATGCAATAACTCAATTTCTATATCCAAATGATTCAAACTATGAGGGTAAAAAACTGAGACTTGAGCAAGAATATTTTTTAGTTTCAGCAAGTGTTCAAGATATTATTCATAAATACAAAAAGAAAAAATTGCCAATTGATCAAATGTCAAAATATATTGCGATTCATACAAATGATACACACCCAGCTTTGGCAATACCAGAATTTATGCGAATTTTAGTTGATGAAGATGGTATAGATTGGGATATTGCTTGGCAAATAACTGTTGATGTCTTTGCCTTTACAAACCATACAATTTTAAGTGAAGCCATGGAAACTTGGGACATGGGATTATTTAGATCAGTTCTTCCAAGAATTTTCCAAATAACTGAAGAAATCAATAATAAGTTTATGTATTTTTTACGCGAAGTAAAAGGAATTACTCAAGAAGAAGAATTAAAAAGGTTAAGTATAATTTGGAACAACCAAGTACGTATGGTAAATTTATCAATTATAGGCTCACATAGTGTAAATGGTGTTGCAGCTCTCCATACAGAAATATTAAAAACACGAGAATTGAATCACTTTTATAAGATTTTTCCAGAAAAATTTAACAATAAAACAAATGGAATAGTCCACAGAAACTGGCTGCTTTTAGCAAACAAAGAGTTAACGGCGCTACTTTCAGAAAAAATTGGTGATGACTTTGTTTATGACGCTTTAAAATTAGAAGACTTTCTAGCTTTTAAAGATGACCAAGAAGTTTTAGATCGTCTTGCGCTAATTAAACTAAAGAAAAAACAAGAACTAGCTAGTATAATTTATAAGGAACAAGGCATTGTTTTAAATCCACATTCAATCTTTGATGTGCATATAAAACGGATTCATGAATACAAGCGCCAGCTATTGAATGTTTTACATATTATTCATTTGTATAATCAATTAATAGAAAACCCAAACTTAGATATGGTTCCTAGAACGTTTATTTTTGCGGGTAAGGCAGCACCAGGTTATGCTGCAGCAAAAGAGATCATTAGATTAATCAATGCTGTTGCGAATTTAGTTAATAATGATACAGCAATTAAAGATAAAATTAAAGTTGTCTTTATGCCTAACTACAATGTTTCTCAAGCAATGGATATAATTCCAGCTGCGGATGTTTCTGAGCAAATTTCAACAACGACTAAAGAAGCCTCAGGGACTGGTAACATGAAGTTTATGATGAATGGTGCAATTACGCTTGCGACTTTAGATGGGGCAAATGTTGAGATATCACAAGCAGTTAATGAAGACAACATAGTCATCTTTGGAATGAAGGCTGATGAGGTTTATGAGTTTTATGAAAAACAAAACTACAATAGCCGTTATATTTATGAAAATAATTTAGAAATTAGAAAAACAGTCGATACTTTAATTGATGGTACATACTTTAAAAATGGTGAAACATTTAGAAGTTTACATGATGACTTAATTGCTTATAATGATAGTTTCTTTGTATTAAAAGATTTTGAAGATTATAAAGCTGCTCAATTAGAAATCGAAAGATTATACCGCGATAAAAATACTTGGATGAAAATAAGTTTAGTAAACATTGCTAAATCAGGAGTCTTTTCATCTGACAATACGATTAAAAAATATGCAGAAGAAATCTGGAATATTAAACCTTTATAGGGAGTGAATTAAAATTAAAAAGTTAGGAATCAATTATTGTAATCAACAAACAAAATTTAGGGTTTTGGCACCAACTAAAAGTGATGTTAGACTTTTGATATACGATGATTATTTAGATATAGCAAGAAAAGAATATCAAATGGAAAAAGATAGTGAAGGTATATTTTCATATGAGATTAAAGGAGACTTAAAAGGTAAATTTTACACTTTTTTAGTTGATGGGATCAATGAAGTAAGTGACCCTTATTCATATGCGACTTCACTAAATGGAATTAGAAGTGCAATTATTGATTTAAATGATACAAATCCCAAAGGTTGGGAAAGTCATGTAATTCCAGAAACAAATAATCCGTGTGCATCAGTAATTTATGAAGTTCACATAAAAGATTTTACAATCCACGAAACTTCAAATGTTAAACATAAAGGCAAATACTTGGGCTTTGTGGAAGAAGGAACTTCTTTTAATGGTTTTGCAACTGGAATAGATCACTTAAAAGAGCTCGGTGTTACTCATGTGCACTTGATGCCAGTCTATGATTTTTTGACAGTAAAAGAAGAAAAAGAATACTTCTATGAAGATACAAATTATAATTGGGGCTATGATCCCGAGCATTATAATGTGCCAGAAGGCTCATATTCATTAGAACCAGAAAATCCTGGAACAAGAATTAAAGAGTTAAAAACACTAATTATGAAACTACACGAAGCCAAAATGAGTGTTGTTGTTGATGTTGTATACAATCATACTTACCGCAGCAAAGATTCAAACTTTAATGTTTTGTATCCAAATTACTATTATCGTACCTTAGAAGACAATACTTTTTCTGATGGTTCAGGATGTGGAAATGAAATCGCAACTGAAAGATTAATGGCAAAAGAATTCATTAAATACTCTTTAATATATTGGCTTAAAGAATTTAAAGTGGATGGTTTTAGATTTGATTTAATGGGACTGATGGATGTGTTTACAGTTGAAGAAATTGTAGCCGACTTAAAGGAAATTAAAGATGATGTCCTTATTTATGGAGAGCCTTGGGTTGGTGGCAAGTCAGCACTTCCTTACAACAAATTGTCATTAAAAGGAAGTCAGTACAATAAAGGCTTTGCCTTTTTCAATGACGTATTTAGAGATGCGATTAAAGGCAACAATGATGGCTATGATCATGGTTTTGTTCAAGGAAATCTTCATGCTAAAAATGCAACGGAAACAGGTTTAGTTGGATCTATAGCATATGACGATGACCATATTGGATTTGCCCATTCAGCAAATGAAACAATTAATTATGTTAACTCTCATGACAATTTAATTATTTATGATAAACTTGCTCTAACTTTTCCTGATGCAAGCAAAAAAGAGTTGCTAAGACATAACAAATTTGCTTTAAGTATTCCACTACTATCACAAGGGATCCCGTTTATTCATGCTGGAAATGAGTTTTTGAGAAGTAAGAATTTTATTCATAACTCTTATAATAGCCCAATTTCAGTTAATGCAATTGACTGGTCATTAAAAGAAAAAAACAAAGCAATCTTTCGCTATGTTAGAGATATTATAGCTTTTAGAAAAAGCTATCCACAGTTTTCAATGTGCAAGTCATCTGAAATTAGAAGTAAAATTAAGTTTTTGGATACAAATACTGAGGAAAATCTTATATCATATACAATGGAAATAGAAAAAGATAAAAAATATCTAATCTTAATTTTTAATGGTAATTCCGAAGATAAACTGTTATTTACATCGAGTATAAAAAGACATCTAGGCTTCCATTTGCACAAAGTAGTGGAAGATGTAACTTTAAAGAAATTATTTGGTATGAATGGAATCATTGTTACAGAAACGGATAGATGGAGCTCTTATGGGGTTATTACTAAACCAAGGTCAACTGCAATCTGGGAAATAACAATAAATAGATTTAAAGAAAATTAAAGTGAATATCGCATAAATAGGTCTAAATTAAAACAATTAATTTTTTAATAAGTATATTTAACCCACACGTAATAAAATATGTGTGGGTTTTTTAATTTATGTTCAATTAATTTTAAAATTGATTTTCAATCAAAGAAAGGGATAAGTGCTCTCTTTAAATTATTATCGAGAGTGTTTCAATGTATGACAAACATAGCGATATATGTTACAATTGATAGGCGTTTATACAATAAAGGAGACCAACTATGACTTTGTCAAGTAAATCTATAACAAAGTTTAAATTAGTTTAAT
>LFRM01258760.1_pt1 | contig 25256 bp, 18 predicted proteins | sample 618341 | NCBI WGS metagenome assembly LFRM01 (sample SAMN03654438, study PRJNA283298) | anaerobic digester metagenome | isolation source: pool of bioreactors CSTR01a, CSTR02a, and CSTR03a thermophilic anaerobic... | place: Denmark: Kgs. Lyngby | collected 2014-05-21 | reverse complement strand
TACAGATTTAAGGGTGTAAAAGAATATAGAGACGAAATAGGCTGGTATACCATGGTTAATATGAAGGATGTATGGTACCTTGATATGGTAGGCAGAACTTCTCATGAGCGTAATGGTTATGCGACTCAAAAACCGGAATCACTTTTAAAGAGAATAATTGAATGCTCGACTAAACCAGGTGACTTATGTGCTGATTTTTTTTGCGGATCAGGATCTCTTTTAGCTGCAGCTGATGATTTGGGAAGAAATTTTATAGGTTGCGACAGAGAAAAACTTGCCATAGCAACAGCTAAAAAAAGGCTTGATAATAGAGGAGCTATGTATAATTACTATTCAGACAATAAAGGCAGCTATACTTTAGATAGTTTTAAGGTTGGAATTAAAAATACCACTAAACTAGAAGGTGAATCTGTCCTTGTAACCCTTTGCATCGAAAAATTTAACCCAATTATAAATTTAAATGATATAGTTAAACAGGATAGAGAATTTGTGGATAAAATAGCTAAAGAATCACCAATAAATCTTTTAGATTACATAATTATAGACGATAATTATCAAGCTCCAAGATTTATTGCTACAGAGATTATTAACGACATGTTTAGCGATATTAAAGTGATTGTTAAAGGAGATTTAGGGCTGATTGGAGTAGATACTTTTGGAAATAAATATATAGATATCCTTTACAAGGAGGGTTTTAATTAAATGATAAAAAAGAAAGCGAGCGATATACTTCTCGATATAATCTTTATTTTAATAGGTACAGGGCTAAGTGGATTTGCAATTACATCGATTATGATTCCAAACGGACTTAGTAGCGGTGGAATTACAGGCATAGCAAGAATCGTTCAAGAGTCTTTTGGCATCTCTTTTTCAATTGTTTACTATATCCTTTCAGCTGTAGTATTTTTACTTGTAACTATATTGCTTGGTTTTAAAGAAAGCAAGAAATTAATATTAATATCTATAGCTATGCCCACAATGATATTAATATTTGAAAGACTTAACTTAAATCTTTTAGATGAAAAGGATTTAATGCTAGCTGCAATATACTGCGGAGTGCTTTTTGGGTTGAGCCTTGGCCTTATATTTTGGAGAGGCTTTGCGATGGGCGGCTCTGATTCGTTAGCACAAATAGTTAAGAGGAAGCTGTTCCCGTTTTTAGATACGAGCAGGATACTGTTTGTAATTGACGCTATTATCATATTAATATCAGGATTAGTATTTGACAGGAATATAGCGCTATACGCATTAGTTACTCAGTATATATCAATGAAGCTTATAGATGCTGTTTTATACGGTTTTGCAACTAAGCTTGTTCGTCTAGATGCAATTACAAACATACCAAGAGAGCTTAGGGATTTTGTGATTCAAAATGTGGTTAGAGGTGTTTCTAGTGTTGAAATTACAGGAGAATACACTGGTGTTAAGAGAAGAAAACTTATGATAATCTGTTCTCCTCGTGAGAGCATGTTGGTTAAAAGATTTTTAGCAAATAACGATCCAAGTTCCATGGTTTCAGTGATTGCTCTTAATTCGGTATGGGGAACTGGAAGAGGATTTAAGCAGATAGATAAGGAAGATAGTATTTAGATATGTGGGGGATTAGCTCAATTGGATAGAGTACCGGCCTTCGAATCCGTTGGTTATGAGTTCGAGTCTCATATCCCCTACCATTATTAATTAATTGTAAAAACATAAAGTGATTTGACTTGGTTATCTGTTGGCATATATAACCTATAAAATATAAATTCATACCAAACAAAGAAGAATATTATTTTATAGGAAAACATAAAGAACTAAGCGGACTGTTTGTGAGCAGATGGACCGTTTTTAATTTGCTCTAAAAATATAATGAGGCAAAGAATATACGCACAATAGCAGTAAGGTTTGGAATTAAGCAAAAAATAAAAAAGCCTTAAATAACATTAAATTTATGGTATAATATACAGGTATATTTAAGAAAGGGAAGACTATGAGTAATTTGACTGTTAAAAAAAGAATAAACAAATTAAGAGAAACAATGGTAGAAGAAGGAATATCTCTTTATATGATAACAACAATGGATTTTCATATGTCAGAGATGACAAACGGATACTTTAAAACTTTAAAATATATGTCAGGGTTTACAGGTTCTGAAGGGAAAATGATAATTACTGAAAACAATGTGCATCTGTGGACTGACGGAAGATATGCAATTCAATCTGTAAAAGAATTAGAGGGTACTGATATTCATGTACATATATATAGCGACAGGAGCGATGAACTTCGTAATTTAAGTAGATTCTTCATTCTTAGTGGAGATAAAATGTTTACTGATGCTATCGAAAAAGCACCTAGTAAAAAGGTTATAGTAGCAAATAATGACTATGTTATAGGTTGTGACGGTAGAACATTTTCTGAAAATTTGATGCAAGATATTAAGGAAAGTATGCATATTGCATATGATTCAGGTATGGTAAAAATTAAAACAGACCTAGATCTTGTAGGTGAAGTATGGGAAGGTAGACCTAAATTACCAAAGGGGAAAATATATAGATTAAGCGATGATATTGCTGGAGTGCCGGCAGCTGAAAAGATTAAAAAAATAAGAGGAAGTATTAATCTTAGCAGTGGTAATATTGGTTATGTCTGTAGTTCTTTAGACGATATAGCGTGGCTGTTAAACTTAAGGGGCAATGACATAGAAGGAAGCCCAGTATTCCTTTCATATTTATACATGGGATCTGAAACAAAAGAAACATATCTGTTTGTAGACAGCACCAGATTTGGATATGACGTTAATGAATATCTAAAGGAATTAGGAGTAGAAGTTTATAAATATGACGAGTTTTATGAATTTTTAGAAAATGTGGATGTAAACTTTGTTGCTATTAATCCAAGCAAAAGCAATGCAGCTATTATAGACACTCTTGAAAATAGAGAAGATGTAGAACTGCTTGAAGTAGACGGTCTAATAGAAAATAGCAAGTCTATCAAGAATCCTGTGGAAATAGCAAATACCAAACGAATAAATAAGCTTGATGCCGTTGCTATGATCAAATTCATGAAATGGCTTAAAGAAAACGTTGGCAAGGTTGAAATGACAGAGATATCAGCAGCCGATTACTTGGAACTTCTTAGAAAAGAACAGGGATGTTTTGAACTCAGCTTTGATACGATATGTGGCTATGGAGCAAACGGAGCAATAATTCATTATACTGCAACTGATAAAAGCAATGCTAAAATTGTTCTTGGCAATTTACTTTTAGTAGATTCGGGCGGACACTATATGGGAGGAACCACTGACATTACTAGGACATTTGCTTTAGGAGAGATATCTGAAGAAATGAAAAAGCATTACACGGTTATTCTTTCTGGAATGTTAGAACTTGGAATGGCAGAATTTCCTATGGGCGTTACTTCGGCGGAGCTTGATATATATGCCAGGGCACCGATTTGGAAACATGGAATAGATTACGACCATGGAACGGGGCATGGCATAGGATATATGCTAAATGTTCACGAAGGCCCACAAATCATAAACTACAAAAGAAGTATGAGCTCTAAGATTATGCTTCCGGGCATGATTACATCAAATGAACCGGGGATGTATATAGAGAGTCAATATGGGATAAGGCATGAAAATGATATGTTATGCGTAGAAAAGAAAAATGGTTTATTGGGTTTTGAATATATGACTTTAGTACCCTTTGACATAGATGCGATAGACGTTAAATATTTAAATGAGGCACAAAGAAAAGCACTTAACGATTACCATAAGAATGTCTATGAAAAGATATCACCATCACTTAGTGAAGAAGAAAAAGATTGGCTTAAAAGAGTTACGCAACCACTTTAATTAACGGGAGATATTATGAACAACAAACCTTTTGAACAAGATCATGCAAATATGAGAATTATGCTAAAAAGGGTAGAGGAAACATACCCTGATAACATTGCTTTTGTTGTAAAGAGCAAAATTGGAAAAAAAGTAAGCTATAATAATATTACATATAGTGGGGTTCTTGAAGACACGAGAAAATTGGGGACTGAACTATTAGCAAGAGGCTTTGGCGATGCTAGATGTGCTATCATGGGAGAGAACAGCTATGCTTGGATAATGTCTTTTTTTGCCGTTGTCAATGGAGTAGGTGTTTCGGTTCCTACCGATAAAGCCATGAAAGTTGAAGAGGTAGAAAATTGCTTAAATAGAAGTAAATCAACTGTACTTTTTTTCGATAACAAAACATTAAAAATTGCTCAATCGATTTATGAAAGAGAAAGCACAGAAGTAAAGATGTTTGTAGGTCTTGATTTTGAACCTGAATTCGGAGTATCCCTAGATGTTTTAGTAGAGGCAGGCAGATTAAAAGTAGAAGCAGGAGACGACGCTTACGATAATAGAGATATAAATAATAATGAAATGTCGGTGATGGTATTTACTTCTGGAACTACTGCAAAATCAAAGGCTGTAATGTTGTCACATAGAAACATAACTAGTAATATATATGGTATGGCAGGTTTTGAGAAAATGTATGAAGATGATATAAATATGGCGTTTTTACCTTTTCATCATGTTTTTGGACTTACGGGTCTTATGGTTATGCTCACGTATGGAGCAAAGAATGTTTTCTGTGACGGACTTAAATATTTCCAAGAAAATCTAAAGGAATATAAAGTTAGTGTTTTTATGAGTGTACCTCTTTTATTGGAAACTTTATACAAGAGATTAACAAGAGAAATTCAAAAACAAGGCAAACAAAAAACGGTAGATCGTGCACTAAAAATCTGTGAATTGACAGAAAAATTTGGAATAAGTATTAGACGTAAGATGTTTAAGAGCATATTAGACCAGCTAGGCGGTAATATCAGATTCATCATAAGCGGAGCTGCGCCCTTTGATCCTGAAGTAGAACAGTCTCTTTCGGATTTTGGTATTTTAGTAGTAAACGGATATGGCCTTACTGAGATGGCTCCGGTAATAGCATCTGAGAGTCATCTTTACAGAAGACCTGGCACCGTAGGCATGGTGCTTCCTAATGTGAAAGCGAGAATATTAAATTCTGATGAAGAAGGCGTTGGCGAAGTTATTGCTTCAGGACCAAACGTTATGCTTGGATATTATGAAAATGAAGAAGAAACCAACAAGGTAATTATAGATGGATGGTATCACACTGGAGATTTAGGATATTTTGATAAAGATGGTTACCTTTGGTTAAACGGAAGAAAGAAGAACGTAATAATTTTAAAAAGTGGTAAAAACGTTTTCCCAGAAGAACTAGAGCAGCTTTTAAATAAACTAGATTATGCTGAGGAGAGTATGGTATTTCCCTTAAAGAAACACAACGAATTCGTAATTTGGGCTAAGATTGTTTATAGCGAAGACTATTTAAAAGAAAACAAGCTTGATTTGGAAAAATTCAAAGAAATGGTTGCTGAAGATATTGATAAAATTAACGAAAAACTACCATTTTATAAGCATATTAAAAAGCACTTTTTATCCACGAGACCCACAATAAAAACTACTACTGCAAAAACAAAGCGTGCTGAAGAAATTATAGCAATACGTGAGGAGCTTGAAAACATAGGAGGTTGAGTATTTGTCAACAGCAATAATATATCTTACATTTTTAATTGGAATAATTCTGGTTGTAAAAGGCGGAGATTACTTTGTTGAGGCGTCTACCTGCATAGCAAAGGTGCTTAGAATTCCTACCTTTATAATTGGAGCAACAATTGTAAGTATAGCGACAACCTTACCTGAAGTAATAGTGTCAGTTATGGCCGCAGCGCAGGGTAAGCCTGAAATGGCTATAGGTAATGCTGTAGGCTCAGTAATAGCTAATACAGGACTGATAATGGCCTTAGCGCTCATATTCATGGCAATAGAGGCTAAAAGAGTTCACTATATGAATAGAGGAATCTTACTGATAGCTTCAGCTGTCACACTTTATCTTGCCTGTGGCAACGGTGTATTATCTGGAGTTGGATCATTTGTGCTGATAGGTATATGCATATTTTATATAATTGATAATATAAAATCAGCTAAAAAACACAGAGAACCTGAAGATAATCAAGAAATTGATAAACGAAATATAAAGAAGCAGTGCCTTATGTTTATAGTTGGTGCAGCAGGCATTATAGTAGGATCAAGTTTTCTAGTTAGCAGCGGCAGTGAAATAGCAATTATGTTTAACGTATCAGAAAGAGTTATTGCAGTTACGATGGTTGCTATTGGGACATCGCTACCTGAGCTTGTAACTACCCTGACGGCAATTGCAAAAAAAGAAGCTGGACTTTCCATAGGGAACATTATAGGTGCAAACATAATTGATTTAACTATAATACTTCCGCTATGTTCACTTGTGTCTGGTGGGCCTTTACCCGTTGCAATTCAGACTATAAATATAGACTTGCCATTTGCTTTAGGGCTTACTCTAATGGCAATGATCCCACTCTTTGTAAAAGAAAAAGGATACACTTTACAAGGTATCCTGATGTTTATGGGGTATATATTCTATTTATTTGTTGCTGTAGCTTAGAATTATTATATCGATAAGATGCATGGAGAATATGTTTATTTCTCTGTGCTTTTTTATTTTATCTTCTTCTAAAATTAAATAACCGTTTATTAGCTCCAAATCCATAGAACTATCATTTAAAAAACTTGCATCTATGTAAATGCCGTTTGCTTCTTTAAAAGCTGGCACTTTAATCTGAAACTTCTTATTATTGATATCAAACACAGCCTCATAATTATTGTTAAAATCACCAAATGTATCAATAGAAAGTAGGCCTGATATTTGATTTCCAGATATTGTCAAATAACCATTGGATAACTTTAATGTTACAGAAAGACAAGTGTCTTGTGCTAGGTAAGGGAATCCATACTTATACATAGCCCCATGAAAATCCGTATATTTAATAATTTCTAAAAGCCTATATAGCTGTATGACATCTTCTCTGTTATGTGTTAGTATGGTTTTTTCTAAAGCGTCTTCTTTTGTTATTAAGTACTCTTTGAAGAGTTCCACGCTCTTTTTACCATCTATAGTGTCGAATCTGTCATCTGCTATTCCCAAATACTTTTCCATACTTTTTTGACTTAAGCTGCTCATCTGATTAGATAGGTCAGAATGATTTCTAAATACGCGATATAAGTCAAGAATATAACAATCTATATACTTGCCAATTTGATACTTAGTCGCCTTAACAGCGAGAAAAGGCATATCAAATGAAGCTCCATTATATGTAAGCAGGTAGTCTATCCCTTCTTCATTTATGTAATCTAAAGTAGCTTTTACAACTGCGGATTCTTCGTTTAGACTTGTTGCTAAAAACTGTGTTACGGTAGCTATATTATCATTAACTGTAAGTAATGCTGTTAATATTATTTTGTCATTTGTGAAGCTTAATCCAGTAGTTTCAATGTCAAAGACACCGCATTTTCGATTACCAAAGTATGTATCGAATATTTTGCTACTGTATATAGGCATATTGTGTTTCGTGATAATTTTTTTCATAATGCACCTCGCCGTATAAAGCAAAATAGACCGCAGGGGTGCGATCTATTTTGTAAAAGGGTATTGGGACTAGAGATTAATGAGATTATCAGGGGGGATAACCTCTGAATCAATTATACCTAAGCACGTATTGAATTGCAAGCGTAATTTACTTAAATGCATAAATACCGTTAAATTTGTAACTTTTGGAATGGTTTTTACACATTGAACAGGAAATGTATAACATCTCCATCTTGCACTACGTACTCCTTGCCTTCAGAACGAATATAACCTTTTTCTCTAGCTTTACCCAGATTTCCATCGCATTCAATAAGTTTATTATATTTTATGGTTTCTGCTCTAATGAAACCCTTTTCGAAATCAGTGTGAATTTTACCCGCAGCCTGTGGGGCTTTTGTGCCTCTCTTAACAGTCCAGGCTCTTACCTCAGGTTCTCCCGCAGTTAGATATGATATTAAATCTAGCAAAGTATATGATGCTTTGATTAGTTTATCAAGTCCTGACTCTTCTATTCCAAGCTCTTCTAAAAACAATTCTCTTTCCTCGTCTTCAAGTTCTGCCATTTGCGCTTCAATTTCCGCACAAACAACTACAACTTCAGCGTTTTCAGTTTTAGCGAATTCGCTTACTGCAAGGACATAAGGATTATCTTTATTTGAAACCTCATCTTCAGAAACGTTGGCTACATAGATTATAGGCTTTGATGAAAGAAGATTAAGTGACTCCACATAAGATTCAAACTCTTCATCAAGTTCCATTGCTCTAGCTGAGTTGCCGGCGCTAAGGAAATCAATTAGCTTTTCAATCATATCTAGCTCCCGTTTAATGCTTTTATCGCCCTTTAAGTTCTTTGTAAATCTTGACTTAATACGTTCTAGTATTTCTAAATCTGACAGAAGAAGTTCCGTATTAATGGCCTCTATGTCGTCAAGGGGATCTGTCTTTCCTTCAACGTGTATAATATTGTCATTGTCAAAACACCTAACCACATGAACAATGGCTGCAACTTCACGTATGTGACCTAAAAATTTGTTGCCTAAGCCTTCACCTTTAGATGCACCTTTTACAAGTCCTGCGATATCACAGAATTCTATAGATGTATACGTTGTTTTCTTTGAGTTATATATATCATGCAGCACACTGATTCTTTGATCAGGAACTGTAACGACACCGATATTAGGCTCTATTGTGCAGAATGGGTAGTTAGCAGCTTCTGCTCCCGCTTTTGTAATTGCGTTAAACAATGTACTTTTTCCTACATTCGGTAGGCCGACAATTCCTAGTTTCATATATGTTTCTCCTCAACTGATCTTTTCTTTAATATTATATACATAGCAAGGCTGACTAATAAAATAACTATGCTTATCATTTGTGCTTGTCTAAACGAACCTATCATTAGACTATCGGTTCTTAGGCCTTCAACAAAGAATCTCTCAACAGAATAAAGAATTCCGTAAAGGCATGCAACTTGTCCTCTAAACTTTCTGTTATTATCTATATAAACTAGAAAGAAGAAAAGTCCTAAACACCAAATTGATTCATAAAGGAAGGTTGGATGAACGTATTCTCCGTTTATGAGTATGGCCCATGGCAAATCAGTAGGACCGCCGTGAGCTTCTGAATTAAAGAAGTTACCCCATCTTCCTATGGCCTGGGCTAATGAAACTGCAGGTAAGAACAAATCTAAAATTTCAAGAAAGTTAATCTTATAATGTTTACATAATAAGTATCCAGTGATAGCTCCGGCAATTATTCCTCCGTGAATGGCAAGGCCGCCGCCACGTATATTTAATATAGTCATAAAGTCCTGAGAATAATAGTCCCAATTGAAAATTACATAATATAGCCTTGCGCCTATTACTCCTATAGGGAGTATCCATATTACTAAATCTAAAATTCTTTCAGGTTCAATTCCATGTCTGTGTGCTCTTTGATATGAGAGTATAACTGCTAAAACAACACCGAGTCCGATTAATAAACCGTACCACATAAAATCATATCCCATGATAGAAAAGGCTATAGGGCTAGGTGCTCTCATAATTCATGTCTCCCTTCGAATATACATACCAAATTATTATAGCATAAAACATCGCTTTTATCCACAAAAAAACAAAGGAAAATGCCTTGAAAAAAGAACAAATGTTCGATATAATATGTAAAGAAAGGAGATGATTTTGTGACAGTTTTACATATAGATGCTAATTCTGCATATTTAAGCTGGACGGCGGCGTGGCTTATTGAAAATGGAGAATCCATTGATTTACGAAGCGTTCCGTCTGCCATAGGTGGAAACCCTAAAAACAGGCATGGAATAATTTTGGCAAAATCTATTCCTGCAAAAAAATATGGAGTTAAAACGGGACAATCTATAATGGAGGCACTTTCGCAATGTCCGAAACTTTTAATATATCCGCCTGATTATGACCTTTATATGGGATGCAGTGAAGCTATGTTATCTATAATATCTGAATATTCATCTGTCGTTGAAAGATACAGTGTTGACGAGTGCTTTTTAGACTGCACGGGATCTGAAAGGATTTATGGTAATCCCTTAGATGTAGCAGATGAAATTAGAAACAGAATAAGAGAGGAACTCGGGTTTACAGTAAACGTGGGAATAGGTCCTAACAAGCTTCTTGCGAAAATGGCAGGTGAACTTGAAAAGCCCGACAAAACTCATAGTATATTTTATGATGAAGTAAAAGAAAAACTTTGGCCACTTCCTGTATCTGAACTTTTTATGGTTGGAAGAGCAACCACAAGAAAGCTAAACAGAATAAATATAAAAACCATAGGTGATTTAGCTAATATGGACAAGGCCTATTTAAAGGCTATACTAAAAAGTCATGGAGCTTTAATATGGAATTATGCTAACGGCATAGATGATAGCAGATTTTTGAGGGGTGATGAGGTTATGCAAAAAGGTATAGGTAACAGCATGACTATAAAATATGATGTTTATGATAAGAAAGAAGCTTATGTATACATGCTGTCACTTTGCGAGAGAGTAGGGCTTAGGCTTAGAAAGCACGGGTTTAAAGCATCTCTTGTTAGGGTTAGAGTTAGGAGTAGCGATCTTAACGGATATACTCATCAACTTAAATTAAACTTTTATACGAATACTACATCGGAAATATATATGTATGCATGTAATCTATTTGACGAATGCTGGAGGGGAGAACACATAAGGCAGCTTGGAGTCTCTGTAGGAGGTTTCACCCGCGACAATATATATCAGATGTCATTTTTTGATATGTCTTTAGGAGAAAGAAGGCAAAATGAAAAAATGGATTCGGCTGTAGATGCGATAAGAAATAGGTTTGGCGAGACGTCCATCTACAGAGGAACATTTGCCAACGGAATTATAAAACCCCTTGAAGGTGGAACCAATAATGGTAATTTCATATCAATGGGTGGACACGGAAAATAGAGGAAAAAAATGAAAATAGTATCAAAACCCATAGATGTCATCGTTATATTTAAAATAAAAGAAAAACCTATTCCATATAAGTTTAAATATGTTGATTGTGGTTGCAGTGAAACACGAGAGATAAAAGTAGACAAGGTTATCACAACGGCTAAGAGTAGGATTGCTGGAGTCGAAACGATAGTTTATAGATGCCAGTCTTTTATAGGCGGCCAAATAATAACATATGAGCTTAAATATATCATTGATGAATACAGATGGGTGCTGTATAAACTGTAGAATTGAAAAAAACTACGAAATATGGTAAAATTAAGTGAGTTTCACGAAAGGAAAAGGCATATAACTATGATAAATTTCGATTATTCAAAAGCTGAGGACTTTATAAAAAAGCAAGAATTGGATGCTGAATATATAAGTGCAAAAAAGGCAGCTGACGATCTTCAAAAAGGAACGGGAAAAGGATCTGATTTTATCGGTTGGAGAGATCTGCCAATTAACTATGATAAAAAAGAGGTTGAAAGAATAAAAAAAGAAGCTAAGAATATTAGAGAAAAAAGCCAAGTCTTAGTGGTTGTTGGAATAGGGGGATCCTACTTAGGAACGCGAATGGTTATAGAAGCATTATCTGGATACTTTTGTAAAAAAGAATTAGAGGTTATATATGCAGGAAATAGTTTAAGTAGCGACTACTTGAATGATTTGCTAGATTATCTTAAAGGAAAAGAATTTTCTGTTAATATAATTTCAAAATCAGGAACAACTACAGAACCTGCCATTGCCTTTAGGCTCATTAAAAAACTTATGGAAGAAAAATATGGTAAAGACGAAGCTTCTAAGCGTATTTATGTAACAACTGATAAAAATAAAGGAGCGCTGAGAGAACTTGCAATTGAAAATGGCTATGAGACCTTTGTGGTTCCAGATGATATAGGTGGTCGTTATTCAGTTTTAACAGCCGTTGGACTTTTTCCTATAGCCTGCGCAGGTTTCGACATTGAAAAACTTATGTCAGGTGCGGCCTTTGCAAGGAAAAATTATGATGAAGCTGTATTAAATTATGCAGCTGTCAGAAATGTTTTATATAAAAAAGGTAATGTAATTGAGCTCTTTGTGAATTACGAACCTAAACTTTCCATGCTGCTTGAGTGGTTAAAACAACTATTTGGTGAAAGCGAAGGCAAAGAAGGAAAAGGAATTTTTCCTGTAGGACTTACATATACTACAGATCTTCATTCTATGGGTCAATATGTTCAAGAAGGAAGAAGAATGTTCTTTGAAACGGGAATATCGATTGAAAATTCAAACAGAAAACTAGAAATTCCAAAGCAAAAGGATGATTCAGATGGCCTTGATTATCTAGAAGGAAGAGACCTTCATGAAATAAATAAAATAGCAGCAAAGGCAACTGCCATCGCGCATATAGAGGGTATGGTTCCAAACTTAGAAATACAAATTGACCGTTTAGATGAAGAAAATCTGGGAGAACTGATATATTTCTTTGAAAAGACATGTGCGGTAAGTGGATATATTAACGATATAAATCCGTTTAATCAGCCAGGTGTTGAAAGCTATAAACGAAACATGTTTGAGCTTCTTGGAAAACCTGGTTTTGAAAAGGAAGGTAATTAAAATGACTAAGGCGTTAGATACATATAAGAAATGGATAGATAGTGAAGATATAGATGATTCCACAAGAGAAGAACTGCTAGGAATAGAGAATGATACTAAAGAAATTGAAGAAAGGTTTTATGCGGACTTAGATTTTGGAACGGCGGGGCTCAGAGGAATACTAGGCGCTGGAACGAATAGGATGAACGTATATACTGTTGCACTTGCAACTGCAGGTTACGGAAAAGTAATAGCAAAACGCGGAAAAGACGCAATAGAAAGAGGCGTTGCTGTTTCATACGACACAAGAATATGTTCTGATGAATTTGCAGAAATGGCTGTAAGAGTTCTATGCAGCATGGGAATAAAGGTTTATTTAACGGAAGAGGGACGTCCTGTTCCGGTTTTGTCATATTCAATAAGAAAATATGGATGCATAGGCGGAATAATGATTACGGCATCACATAATCCTTCTAAATACAATGGCCTTAAAGTTTACGGAGAAGATGGAAGCCAACTTAATCCTGATGATGCTAAAAAAGTAAAAATGGAGATGGAAAACATAGTAGATGTTTTTGCCCTAACGAAATCACTAACAACATTGGATTCGTTCCATGATCAGTGCGCTGTTGAATACATGGGCGAAAATCTTGATAAGAGCTATACCGAAATGCTTTTAGGCTTATCTATAAATCCCGAAATAGTTAAGAAACATGCGGATATGAAAATAGTGTATTCACCATTAAACGGTACAGGCAATAAGCCGGTTAGAAGGGTTCTTAAGGAATTAGGATTTAATAATGTTATGGTAGTGCCAGAGCAAGAACATCCCGATGGAAGATTCCCTACAGTTGAAGTTCCGAACCCTGAACTTAGAGAAACAATGGAGCTTTCTATCAAACTTGCAGAAAAAACCCAGGCATCACTTGTGATAGCAACTGATCCTGATTCTGATAGAACAGGCCTTTGTGTTAGAGACGATAAGGGCAAATACAGAGTGTTAACAGGAAATCAAATTGCACTTCTTTTAATGGAATACATTTTAGATTCTAAAGCTAGCAGAGGTGAACTTCCTGAAAATAGTTTTTGCGTATCAACAATAGTATCTACAAAACTTGCAAGGACAATTTGCGAATACTACGGAGTTGTGCTGTACGAAGTTTTAACTGGATTTAAATACATTGGAGAAAAAATCAAAGATCTAGATGAATTTGGTGAACAACATTTTCAATTTGGATTTGAAGAAAGCTTTGGATATCTTGCGGGAACTGATGTTAGAGATAAGGATGCTGTAGTTGCAAGTATGCTTCTTTCTGAAATGGCGGCGGTATCTATGGAAAAAGGCGAAACCCTATTTGATAGATTAGAAAAAATATATGAGAAATTTGGGTATGCTGCAGAAAAAACAGTAGCTATAACTCGTGAAGGTATGGAAGGCAAAAAGAAAATTGAAAGTGCGCTTGTAAATTTACGAAAAGATTTTAAACTTGAAGGAGTAGTGGCAGTAAAGGATTACCTTGATGGTTATAAATGTATAATAGCTACAGGAGAAAAGGAAAAGCTTGATTTACCTAGTAGCAACGTTTTGATTTATGAAATGGAAGGAATAGATTGGCTATGCGTAAGGCCTTCAGGCACTGAACCTAAACTTAAAATATACTTTGGCTTTTATGGAGATAATAAAGCTGCAGCAGAGAATAAACTAGAGAGAATAAGTAAAGCGGTAATAGACAGAATACAAGAAGAATTAAAAGGAGAATAAGATGAAAATACTATTAACTGGTGGAGCTGGATACATTGGTTCTCATACAGCAGTAGAGCTTTTAAACTCAGGACACGAAGTGATTATTGCAGACAATTACTCTAACAGTAAGCCAGAGATCATTGATAAGATACGAGAGATTACAGGAAAAAGAATTAAAGCCTACGAGGCTGACTGCTGTGAATACAATCAAATGAAACAGCTTTTAAGCAATGAAAAAATCGATGCAGTAATTCACTTTGCAGGGTATAAAGCGGTGGGAGAATCCGTAGAAAAACCTCTTAAGTATTATAGAAACAATTTAGATTCTGCAATTACAATGATTGAACTGATCAAAGAGTTTAATATTACTAATTTTGTTTTCAGTTCTTCTGCAACTGTTTATGGAGATTCAGCGCCGCCATGCGATGAAACGATGAATACAGGATGCACAAATCCTTATGGATGGACTAAGTACATGATCGAACAGATTGTAAGAGATGTTTCTGTAGCTTGGCCTGAATTTAGCGGCGTCCTTTTAAGATATTTTAATCCTATTGGCGCGCATAAAAGCGGATTAATAGGCGAAAAGAATAATGGAATACCAAATAACCTTATGCCATATATAACTAAAGTGGCTTCTGGGGAGCTTGAAAAGCTTAGCGTATTTGGATGTGACTATCCTACGCCTGATGGAACTGGTGTTAGAGACTATATTCATGTTGTTGATTTGGCTAAAGGCCATGTTAAGGCAATTGAATATGCTGCTGATAATAAAGGCGCTGAAGTAATTAACTTAGGAACAGGAAGAGGATATAGCGTCCTTGAAATAATCAAAGCATTTGAAAAGGTAAATGAAATCAACATTAATTATAAAATAGTTGAAAGAAGACCAGGTGACATAGCCGAGATGTGCGCCGATGCAAGTAAAGCAAAACGAGTACTTGATTGGGAAGCTAAGGAGTCTCTTGAAGACATGTGCAAAGATTCTTGGAGATGGGAACAAAACTGCTAACTTGATGATTAACGCAAACCACCTATGATTTTGTATTCAAATGCAAATTAAAAATATATTAAAGGCGGTAAGTACAATTTAATTATTATGGATATAAAAATGCACCTCTAAATATTAGACTTTTCTTCGTCTAATGTTTGAGGTGCAATTTGTTTAAGTTATATTATTTATTTCCAAAGTTTTGAAGGGTATTTGCCTTCCTTCTTCATTTTTTCAATGGATGCTACAACAACGGGTTTATCTTCTTTATACGTAACTCCAAACCATTTGTCGCTAGATGTAAGTACATCTACGCTTATCTTATCCTCAGAAATAAGTTCATCTATTTTAGAGGGCAATAGATATTCGCTTTTCATAGGATTTGTTTTAAGAGCTTCATCTAAAAACAGAGAAAAACCTTCTTCGGCTTCTTTCATAAATGCTTCGTTGATTCCCCACATGTTCATAGATACCGGGGTGCCTTGAGTAAGCTCATAATCCACATTATCTTCCGTATATGTTATTTTACCTTTTATTTCTGCTATATCATAGGTTTCTTTTAATCCAATTAGCTTGTTGCTTTCTGAAATTTCACAAACACCTCTTGTAACGCTGCCATTTTCAGATAGTGTGTTTTCAATTTTGTATCCTACCATGCAGTAGTTTTCTTCGGTTGATTTATCGGCTAGATAATCATATATTTTAACAAAAGCTTCTTTACCATAATAGTCATCTGCGTTTATAACTGCAAAAGGTGCATCAATGGAATCTTTAGCTGCCATAACTGCGTGGCACGTTCCCCAAGGTTTTGTTCTGCCTTCAGGCACTTTATATCCTTTAGGTAAATCATCTATATTTTGATAAGCATAAGAAACATCAAAATACTTACCTGCTCTAGTATCAATAAAAGATTTAAAAGCTTCTTCAAAGTCATGCCTTATAACAAAGACGACTTTTCTAAAACCTGCTTCATAAGCATCGTAGAGGGAAAAATCCATGATGATTTCACCTTCATCAGTTATTGGGTCAATCTGCTTAAATCCGCCGTATCTGCTTCCCATTCCAGCTGCCATTATTAATAGTATTGGTTTCATAATTAGCTCCTCACTTTTTATTATCTACTAATCATTTTAACATTACTTGTACAAATAGTAAAGGCACATTAAGACGGATTTATTGGTGCAAAAATTTCTCACAAGGTGTATAATTATTCTAATACTATGTTTAGGAGAAGGATATGAATATTAATCTTAATAATGATTGGAAATACTATGAAGAATTTGATGAAAGCTTAATAAAAGGCTTTGTGGAAGAGGGCTTAAATGTAAGACTTCCTCACACTTTTAAAATACTTGATGCAAATTACGCGGATTCTTTACTCTATCAGAGAGATTCTATATATGTTAAAACGATTAAATTCGATGAACAGTGGAATAGTAAGAGGGTTTTTCTTAATATAGAGGGCGCCGCCCACTGCAGCATGGTATATTTAAACGGTAAATTTTTAAATGAACACCGCTGCGGCTATACATCTTACAAGACTGAGCTTACAGAAGAACTGGTAAAAGGCGATAATATTCTTGGGGTAAGGGTTGATAGCAGAGAAAGAAGTGATATTCCTCCTTTTGGCGGAACGTTAGATTACCTAGCATATAGCGGTCTTTACAGAGAAGTAAGCCTAGAGATAAAAAACACCTCATATATAGAAGATGTATACGTTCACACAGAAGGAAAAAAGCTAACAGCAGATGTAGTAATTGAAAATCGTCTAGAAGGCTGCTCACTTAAATATGAACTTTTAGACGGTGATAAAACAACTGATCTGGGAAGTGAACTAGATTCTAGGGAGTGCAACGTTTCTCTTTGGGATGTTGATAATCCAAAGCTGTATTATTTAATTGTAAAACTTTATGACAAGGATAATCTAATTGATCAGAAAAAAATAAGATTTGGATTTAGAGATATAAAATTTGAGAAAGATGGCTTTTATATAAATGGTAAAAAACTTAAACTTAGAGGATTAAACAGGCATCAATCATATCCATACGTTGGATATGCCATGCCTAAATCTGGGCAGGTAAGCGATGCCAATTTACTTAAGAATGACTTGGGCTTAAACTGCGTACGCACATCTCATTACCCTCAGTCTAAGCACTTCATAGATAGGTGCGATGAGATAGGGCTTTTGGTATTTACAGAGATTCCAGGTTGGCAGCACATAGGAGATAAAAACTGGCAAGAAATATCGATAAATAATGTTAAAGATATGGTACTGCAGTATAGAAATCATCCATCAATTATACTTTGGGGCGTAAGAATTAACGAATCAAAGGATTTAGACGATTTCTATGAAAAAACTAATAAGGTTGCAAGAAAGCTGGATCCATATAGGCAAACAGGAGGCGTTAGATGCTACGAAAACAGCCATCTACTGGAAGATGTTTATACATTCAATGATTTCCTCCACGATGGTACAAACGCTGGCGTAAGGAGCAGAAAAAAGGTAACAGGTAGTAACGAAGCTCCATATATGGTCACTGAATATAACGGACACATGTATCCTTGTAAGCCCTTTGACTCAGAGGAGAAATTACTCAGTCATGCTTTAAGGCATGCTAGAGTATTAAGTGACATATCAGCCCATGATGATATAGCCGGAGGATTTGGGTGGTGCATGTCGGATTATCAGACACACGTTGACTTTGGTGGAGACGATATTGTCTGTTACCACGGCGTCACAGATATGTTTAGAAATCTAAAACCAGCAGGTTATATATATAAAAGTCAAAGCGATTGCGAGCCAGTTATGGAAATAATGCCTTCTATGAATTTAGGAGAAAACCCAGCGAGTATTTTAGGTAAGGTATATGCGTTTACTAATGCCGATTATATTGAACTTTTCATCGATGATATATTCATAAGTAGGTTTTATCCAGACACTGAAAATTATGGAGCTCTAAAACATCCTCCTATAGAAATAAATGACATAATAGGCGATAAACTAGATGATGAGAAATATAGAGGCCGAACTAAAAAGCGTATAAAAAAACTTCTTTTAAAATATTCTAGAGGAGGATTTTCTGGCTTTAATACTAAAGATAAATTGCAGGCATTAAGCCTAATAGTCTTTGGTGGAATGAGCACTTTAGAAATTACAAGGCTTTATGAAACATATATAGGTAATTGGGGAGATAAAAGATCAGTATTTAAATTCGTAGGATACGTAAACGGGAAAGAAGCTGTAACCGTTATAAAAGGCTCTTATGATAATAAGCATCTTGATGTGAAATTAGATCATAGTGAATTAATCGAAGGTGAAACTTATGATATTGCTACCGTGAATCTTAAAATGCTTAATCAAAACGACCAAATTATGAGATACTATCAGGAGTCTATTGAACTTGAAACAAAAGGACCAATAGAAATAATAGGACCTAAGCTCATTAGTTTAAAAGGCGGAATGGGAGGCACTTACCTTAAGACTACAGGTGAAGCTGGAAATGCCAAACTTATCATTAAGGTGGACGGAGAAGAAGCAGTAGAATTAGATTTAACTATCAAAATAAAATAAAAGGAGAAGGGATATGCAAAGTCGCTCTAGCGAAATATTTGGAAATAAAACAAAAGAAAAGGTTTTAGGTAAAGCTGAGAAATCAAAGCTAAAATTTGAAAAGAAATTTGGTGATGATTCTAAAATCGATTACGTTTATCACTTTGAAGATAATGATACTTTAGGTAAAATCCTAGGAGTTAAAAACATGGTCCTTGGAGGTAAAGAAGAAATTTATGACAAGAAAGCAATAATTATTGGAAACATAAGGATGGGCTTTGGCCATTACAGAATATCAATGGCAATGGCATCTGCTGCAAACCACTTAGGATATGTTCCATATTGGATGGATCTTAATTCAATGTCAGTTTCTACAGGTGGTAAGGTTATTAGCAGCCAGAATGATTTGTATTCATTTGGATCTAGATTGTCATCTAAAAGCAAACTATTTAATAAGTTTTACTGGGAACCTCTAAACTATGAAGGTTTTAGAAAGCTTTCATACAATGCGATAGACCAGAAAAACGCCGAATTAATGGCTCCACTTTTTAAAAATGTGACAAAGGAAATACCGGTTATTGCAACTCATGTGTGGCCAGCGCAAGCCGCAATACATGGGAATATGAAATATGTAGTAAATGCAATACCAGATAATTGGCCTATGGCTCTTCATTTAGCTGAAGGAAGCGTGCATACGGTGCAGACACATTCTTCATATCTAGGATATAGGCTTTTAAATGGCATGGATGGAAATAAAATTCTAAATCCCATACCTAAGGAATGCATAGAGGAAACAGGGCACTACGTTGATCATGAAATTGTTTCGAATATAGAAAAAGACTGTGATAAAAGGAAAAGAAGATCAAAGGAAGGTGAGCCAATTAGATTTTTACTGACTATTGGAGGAGCTGGAGCCCAAAAGGATATATTTGTAGCAATTATTAAACATCTTCTTCCACGCATAAAGAAAAAAGAAGTAGTTCTATTTGTAAATGTTGGAGACTATAAAGATGTATGGGATGAAATAATCGATGAAATAGATGGAATGAAAAACGTAACTAAAGAGCACTTAAACGAATGGGAAGTTTCCGTTAAGTGGGCTGAAAGCTGGCTTGATAATAAAGTATACGGAATACATGGATTTTACCATGAAGATATTTTCGAGGCAGTATACATCACAAATCTTCTTATGAGGTGTTCAGATGTATTGGTGACAAAGCCTAGTGAACTTGCTTTTTATCCTATTCCAAAGCTCTTTATTAAAAGAATCGGAGGCCATGAGAAATGGGGAGCAGTCCATTCCTCAGAAATTGGTGATGGCAGTATAGAATGTAATGATACGCCTCACGTTATACAGATGTTAGATCTCATGATAAGTGACAGGGATGTAGTTAATGATATGTGCGAAAATTTAGTTAAAAACAAAAGCATCGGTCTATATGACGGTGCATATAATGCAGTAAAGACGGCCATTAGATTAAAGGAGGAGGAATAAAAAAATGAGAATAGCAGTAAAAGAAAAAGTCTCCTATGGAGTAGGGGCTGTGGGAAAAGATATGGTCTATGCTTTTGTATCAGGTTTTTTAATGTATTACTATAATACGGTGCTTGGAATTTCAGCAACTTTTATAGGCCTACTTTTCATGGTAGCTAGAATATTTGATGCTGTAAATGACCCATTTATGGGCATAGTAGTAGAAAAAACTAGAACACGTTTTGGTAAATTTAGGCCATGGCTTATGATAGGAACTTTAGCTAATGCACTAGTACTTTATGCCATGTACTCTGTACCAAGCGGTCTGGAAGGAAACAGCTTACTAATATATATATCAGTAGCATATATATTGTGGGGAATGACATACACAGTTATGGACATTCCTTATTGGTCTATGATACCAGCGATTACAGAGCCAGGAAAAGATAGAGAAAATATTTCTGTTATAGCTAGAAGCTGCGCAGGCGTTGGATTTGCGATACCTACTGCATTAACCCTTGTACTCGTTCCAATACTTGGAGGAGAAGATGAAAGATTAGGATTTAGTAGAGTTGCTATATGCATTTGCATAATATTCATAGTTACAATTAGTTTTACTGTTAAAAATGTCAAAGAAAAATTTGAAAGTAAAGAAAAGGCATTAACTGTAAAACAAATGTTTGTATCGCTTTTTCGTAATGATCAGGCTATAGTAGTTGTAATAGCAATTATATTTTTTAATGCATCTTTATATTTAACTAATCAGCTAGCTATATATTTCTTTAAGTATGACATAGGCAATGTTGCACTATTTGGTCTCTTTGCTACTGTAGGTGGAGCTGTGCAGATATTATCTATGGTAAGTTTACCTCTGATAAGGAAAAAATTTGAATGTAAAAAAATTCTTATTGGAGCCATTATGACGACACTTGTAGGTTACGCAATGCTCTTTATACTAGGTACTTTAAACATTCAAAATATTATTCTTCTTTGCATAGCTGCAGTGATAATCTTTTTCGGATTTGGTTTAGCAACTGTTCTTACAACCATATTCTTAGCTGATACTGTTGATTATGGTGAATGGAAAAATGGTCAAAGAAATGAAAGCATAGTATTTTCACTACAAACTTTTGTTGTAAAACTTGCTTCTGCGATTTCAGTTTTAATTGCAGGTGTGGGACTTGATTTAATTAAGCTTGACCAAAATGCAGCCGTTCAAACTGCTTCAACTCTTGGAGGACTTAGGGTTATTATGATAGTTCTTCCTATGGTAGGACTTATTGTATCCATATTTTTCTTCACTTCAAAGTATAAGCTTACTGAAGTTAGAATGGATGAAATTGTAAGCGATTTAAAAGCGAGACGTGAAGAGGTAGGAAATGATCAATAAAAATGGCAAAACATTTACAATAAATACTTATCAGTCAAGCTACATATTTCGAATTATGGAATCAGGTCAGCTAGAACATATCTACTATGGCAAGAAAGTATTAGGTGATATTATTGCAGATGCTGCTTCAGAAAAACACGAATTCTCAAGAGGTAATGCTATTAGTTATTCTAAAGAGTTTGATAGCTTATGTTTAGAGGATGTTTGTTTAGAATATTCATCCGTTGGCAAAGGTGATTCGAGAGACTCTTTTGTTGTGTGCAAATATGCTGACGGAAGCATCACTTCTGATTTTGTCTATTTTGGCTATGAAATAGGAAGTAGCGAAGAAATGAGTACGCTGCCTTCATCCTACGGAAGCGAAAAAACAGATAGATTAAAGATAATTCTTAAAGAAAAGAAAAAGAATGTTTTTCTAGAACTATTTTATACTGCTTTTCCTAAGTGCGACGTGATAACAAGAAGAGCCAAGCTGATTAACAAGACGGATGAAGAGGTAGTTGTTAAAAGGCTTATGAGCTTGCAAATAGATTTTGATGAAGGTGAGTTTAATTTTACTACCTTTAACGGAGCTTGGGCTAGAGAAATGGAGAAAAACACTGTAAGCTGCGGGCCAAACCTAATAGTAAATTCTTCTAATTCAGGCGTATCATCATGCGGCAACAATCCTTTTGTGATGCTTTCAGATGAAAATACAGATGAAGACTGTGGAAATGCATATGCCATGAATTTAGTTTACAGCGGAAACCATTATGAATCTGTACAAAAAAACAGGGACGGAAGGCTTAGATTTTTAAGTGGTATTAATCCTGACAACTTTTCTTGGTATTTAGCTAAGGATGACGCATTTGAATCTCCTGAAGCTGTATTTACATTTTCTGATGAAGGCTTTAAGAAGATTAGTATTAACCTGCATAATTTTGTCAATGAACATATAGTCAGAGGTTATTGGAAGCACAGAGAAAGGCCTGTACTAAATAACAGTTGGGAGGCTGCGTATTTTGACTTTAATCAAAGCAAAATTCTAAAGATGGCGAAAGTTGCTAAAGAAGTAGGCGTAGAGCTTTTTGTACTAGACGATGGCTGGTTTGGAAATAGAAACGACGATAAGTCTTCCTTAGGTGATTGGTATCCTAACAAGAAGAAACTACCTAAAGGAGTTATGGGGTTAGCTGATAAGATTACTGGTATGGGCCTTAAATTCGGGATCTGGGTTGAGCCTGAAATGGTCAATGAAGAAAGCGATTTGTACAAAAAACATCCAGAGTATGCAATTGAAAATCCTAGTAGAGATCAAAGCCTAGGAAGAAATCAGATGATGCTTGATTTAAGCAATCAAGAGGTAAGAGAATATGTGTTTACTTCAATGAAAAATCTTTTTTCGTCAGCAGATATAAGCTATGTTAAATGGGATATGAACAGAATAATATCAGATTGCTATTCACAGAATTTACCTGATGATAGACAGGAAGAACTATCTCATCGTTATGTTACAGGTCTTTATGAAATATTAGGAAAACTTCAAAATGAATTTCCGAATATACTCTTTGAAGGTTGCGCATCAGGTGGAAACAGATTTGATTTGGGAATCCTTTGCTACATGCCTCAGATTTGGGCAAGTGATAATAGTGATGCATTATGCAGAACAGAAATTCAAACAGGGTGCAGCTACGGTTACCCAATGTCTTGTATAGGAGCCCATGTATCAGATAGTCCTAATCATCAGACCCTTAGAGAAACAAGCATAGAAAGTAGATTTCAGGTTGCTTGCTTCGGAATATTAGGTTATGAACTAAACATTGCTGAGTTAAGCGCTGAAGATAAAAAAGCTGTTAGTAAGCAGATTAAATGGTACAAGAAGCATAGGAATACTATGCAATATGGAGAATTCTATAGATTAAAGCAGGAAGGCAGAATTACTTCTTGGATGAGTGTGGGCAAAGAAGAAGCTGTAGGGCTTGTTTTTCAAAGCCTAGTTAAAGCTAATTTTGCTTATGAGAAATTCATATCAAAAGGGCTCAAAGAAAACAGCTACTACAGATTCACAAACAGAATAGTTGATACTAATATACTGGAATTTGGCAGTTTAATAAATGCTGTGTCTCCTGTTCATATAAAGAATAAATCGGTTGTTCATAATGCTGTGTCTAAGTTTGTTAAGCTTAACGGTGAAAAAGAAGATTATTTTGTAAGTGGAAGTCTTCTTAATAAAATAGGAATAAAATTAAAACCCGGATTTGCAGGAACTGGATATAATGAAAATGTGAGAATTTTTAAAGACTTTGCTTCAAGAATGTATTTGATGGAAGAAGCTAGGATGTATTTTTCGCCAGGAAGAGTAAACCTAATTGGAGAGCACGTAGACTATAACGGTGGCAAAGTGCTTCCATGCGCCATAAATCTTGGAATATATGGAAGCTTCATAAAAAGAACTGATGATAAAATACATCTTTATTCTAAGGATTTCAGCGAACTTGGTGAAATAGAAATATCTCTAGGTGATTTAATTTACAAAGAAGAAGATGGCTGGACCAATTATGTAAAAGGTGTGGTAACTACACTAATAAAACATGGATATAAGATTGATGAAGGTTTTAACCTTTATTGCAATGGAGATTTACCAAAGGCTAGCGGTCTTTCTTCGTCAGCATGTTTAGAAATTTTAGTAGCTTATGCTATAAACGAGGAATATAAATTAGGGATTTCCAATAAGGAATTAGCAGTGTTTTGTAAGGAAGCTGAAAACAACTTTATTAACGTTAAGTGCGGAATTATGGATCAGTTTGCAATAGCTATGGGTAAAAAAGATAATGCTATATATCTTGATACTGATACGTTGGATTTTAAATACGTACCAGCTGTATTTAGTGACTTAACCTTGGTGATATGCAATACTAATAAAGAGAGGAAATTGAGTGAATCTGAGTATAACCAAAGGCGTGATGAATGCAGTGAGGTTCTTTTGTATTTAAATAAAGAGCTTGACTACAAGAATTTAGCTGACATATCTTCAATAATATATGAGGAAAAGAAGAATTTAATACCCGATGAAACTTATGTGAGAAGGGGTAGACACGTAGTAACTGAATGCGAAAGAACAAAGCAAGCTAAAGAAGCACTAATAAGGGGTGATTTCAACGAATTCGGAAAGCTGCTAAACGAATCACATAAATCCTTAAAAGAGGATTATGAGGTTACAGGGATAGAGCTTGATACTATAGTCGAAGCTGCAGTTTCTCAAGATGGAGTACTGGGGGCAAGGATGACAGGGGCAGGCTTTGGAGGCTGCGCTATAGCACTAGTAGGAAATGAACAAGTTGATGATTTTACAAAAAACGTGTCTGAGATTTACGAGAAAAAGATAGGGTATAAACCATCATTTTATCCTGTAAAGATTGTTGATGGGCCCAAAAGAATTATGTAAAAAATATCCGAAAAATCATTGACAAAAATAGCTATTTTTGGTATCATATCACTTGCGGCACTTTGTGTTGCAGTGTGGCGGTGTAGCTTAGTTGGCTAGAGCGTCCGGTTCATACCCGGAAGGTCGGTGGTTCGAGTCCACTCGCC
>LFRM01093160.1_pt1 | contig 25259 bp, 21 predicted proteins | sample 618341 | NCBI WGS metagenome assembly LFRM01 (sample SAMN03654438, study PRJNA283298) | anaerobic digester metagenome | isolation source: pool of bioreactors CSTR01a, CSTR02a, and CSTR03a thermophilic anaerobic... | place: Denmark: Kgs. Lyngby | collected 2014-05-21 | reverse complement strand
GCATCATTTTGCAACGCCAACAAACCCACTTGCGGGCCATTACCATGGGTAATCACCAGCTGATGACCTGCTCGAACAATCTCTGCTAAAGCACGCGCTGCCACTTTGACATTCTCGCGTTGTACTTGCGCGGTCAGAGGCTGACCTCGCTGTAATAAGGCATTGCCGCCTAATGCTGCTACAACCAACATATGTATTATCCTAAAGTTGCCACCAATACGGCTTTAATGGTGTGCATACGGTTCTCTGCTTGATCAAACACTATCGACGCTGGACTTTCAAAGACGTCGTCAGTCACTTCCATTGCATCAATACCAAAAGTTTGCTGAATTTCTTTACCCATAGTAGTTTCAGTGTTGTGGAATGCTGGCAAACAGTGCATAAACTTCACACGTGGATTGCCTGTTTTTGCCATCATTGCAGCATTCACTTGGTACGGCATTAATAACTCAATGCGCTCAGCCCACTTTTCTTCTGGCTCACCCATCGATACCCAGACATCGGTATAGATAAAGTCCACGCCTTGTACCGCAACATCAATGTCATCGGTAATGGTAATGCGTGCACCGGTTTTCTTGGCGATAGTCTGCGCATACTCTTGAATATCTTGATCAGGCTGGCACTCTTTAGGGGCACACAGACGCACGTCCATACCCATTTGCGCACCACCTACCAGCAAGCTATTACCCATGTTATTAGCGGTATCACCGACAAACACATAAGCCACTTCATGCAATGGCTTGTCGCTGTGCTCTTGCATGGTCAGAAAGTCAGCTAAGATTTGCGTTGGATGGGAATCATCGGTTAAGCCATTGTAAACCGGCACCCCCGAATATTCAGCCAGCTCATTGACAATTTCCTGACCAAAACCACGGTACTCAATCGCATCATATACACGGCCCAAAACGCGCGCAGTGTCTTTGACTGACTCTTTGTGACCAATATGGTTACCGGCCGGGCCAAGATAGGTTACGCGCGCGCCCTGATCCATAGCCGCCACTTCAAAACCAATACGGGTACGGGTGGAATCTTTTTCAAAAATTAACGCAATATTTTTACCTTGCAGGCTGGGCTGCTCAGTACCGGCGTACTTTGCTGCTTTAAGATCGGCAGATAACTTCAGTAAAAATCCGATTTCTTGAGGCGTGTAATCGCGCAACGTTAACAAGTTACGATTTTTAAGGTTGAAAGGCATGCATCTGCTCCTTGGTTAGCAGCGGGGTAAAAAGTTGCAGCAAAAACACATATTAAACAGGATCTCGTACCGTAGGACAGCTCATACAACGACCACCCCCACGCCCACGACCCAACTCTGCTCCAGGGACCAGTAACACTTCAATGCCCGCTGCTGCTAATGCTGCATTGGTCTCTTCGTTACGATCATATCCCATCACTACACCCGGGCTGAGTGCCAAGACATTATTGCCATCATTCCACTGTTCGCGCTCGCGATCAGCTGGACGATCACCGCCCGTTGCCACCACTTCAAGCGCGGCATAGCCTAAAGCCTCAGCGACCACAACAAATAGATGACGTGAGTCCTGAGTTAAAATATGTGAACGGCCACTATTATCTGGGCGCAGATCATAGCAAATCATTTGATCCGCGGCCTCAGTAAATGCAGTAACAATATTATCACCACAAAAAGTAAAGACAGTATCTAAGTGCATGGCCGCTCGCGACTTCGGCATTTGACAGGCAATCACCCGATCCACATCACCTTGAGCAAACAGCGCGCGTGTCAACTGCCCTACGGCTTGTGGGGAGCTGCGCTCGCCCATCCCCACTAATACTGTGCGATTGCCAATCGGCATCATATCGCCCCCTTCTAAAGAGGCTGAGCCAAAGTGCTGCAATGGATCACCCCACACAACTTGAGCTTTACCAGCAAATTTAGGGTGAAATTGATAAATAGCCGCACTGAGTAATGTTTCCGGCTGACGCACTGGGCTATACATGGGATTGAGCGTGACACCACTATATAACCAAGCACTGCTATCACGACTAAATAAGAAATTGGGCAAGGGAGGTAAAATCAAACCATCGTGCCCCAAATGATGACCTAATAAGCTCACAGGATTAAAAGGCAAATCAGCACTTTCTAAACCGCCGATTAAATACTCAGCCAGTTGCACACCCGACAACTCATCCAGCCAAGCACGCAAATCAGAGAGCATACCAACGCCGACTTCATTCCAAGTAATACGCTGGTCCAGTACCCATTTGCGCGCCACCGGTATCTCTAGCGTTTGCGCTAATAAGTCATGTATATCCAAGACTTCAATGCCACGCGCATGCATCAAGCTAACAAACACATCATGATCTTTCTGCGCCTGTTTCACCCATAACACATCATCAAACAACAAGGCATGACAGTTAGATGGCGTTAAACGCCGATGCGCCAGCCCAGGACGGCAGACAATCACCTGACGTAAAGTACCGGTCTCAGAGTGCACACCTAAAGTGAAATCAGACACTATTTATTCCTTAACAAAAACACTCTCATTGAGTTGATTACAGCAACGCGCCAGTACTCATAGACACAACAAAATTAGCAGCAACAACCACGTAAGACCTGAAATCAGTCAACTGTGGGTCAGATGAGCGAGACAGACTCAATGCATATTGAGGCACAAACTCTAGAGACTCGAAGCAAAATAGCAATAATATCGTTACTTTATAGACAGGCTCTGTATCATTCGCAAAATTCAGCGATGCTCAGACATACAATAGCTGTCTAATTGACTGTACTAAAGTGTCGCAACTGTAGTATTTATACAGCGTATAAACTTTTACAGGGTATAAGGTATAGAACATGCTAAAAAATAAAAATGCTGTAGTGACTGGTTCGACTTCCGGAATAGGTTTAGCCATAGCCCGTGGTTTAGCTGAGCAAGGCGCTAATGTAATGATTAACGGCCTGGGTAGTGCAGAAGATAATGAAGCTGTAAGACAGTCAATCGAAGATGATTTTGGCACCAAGGTGCTCTTTTCCTCAGCCAACATGCTTAAATCAGAGCAAATTATCGCGATGATCGCGCAAGCCGAAGCAGCCTTTGGCTCTGTTGATATTCTCGTGAATAACGCTGGCATCCAGTTTGTCTCGCCGATCGAAGATTTCCCTGAAGATAAGTGGGAGGCCATCATTGCCATTAACCTGACATCCGCTTTCCATACGATTAAAGCTGTGACGCCTGGCATGAAGAAACGTGGATGGGGTCGTATTATCAATACTGCTTCCGCGCACGCTTTAGTCGCTTCACCTTATAAGTCGGCCTATGTTGCAGCCAAGCATGGCATTGCTGGCTTAACGAAAACAGCTGGTTTGGAATTAGCTGAATTTGGCACCACAGTGAATGCTATTGCTCCGGGTTATGTATGGACTCCGTTGGTAGAACAGCAAGTGGCTGATACCGCCAAAGCCCGTGGAATTACCGAAGAGCAAGTCATACAAGATGTATTGCTCAAAGCACAACCCACGAAAAAGTTTGTCACTGTGGACCAAGTCGCTGCTGTGGCAGTATTTCTGTGTAGCGACCATGCAGCATCCATTACGGGTTCTACACTACCTGTTGACGGTGGCTGGACTGCACAATAATAGATTTGAACTCTTAGTTTTTATGACGAAAAATAGTAAACTTTAACTTACCTATAGATATACCTATAAAGGCTAAAATTGCGATGAGTAAAAAATCAATTAACCTTGCATTGCAAGGCGGTGGCTCGCATGGAGCTTTTACTTGGGGCGTGCTTGACTACCTGATGGAAGACGGGCGCATCAATGTGCAAGGTATTTCAGGTACGAGCGCAGGCGCAATGAACGCTGTCGTATTTACTCAAGGTTTTATGGAAGGCGGCGCTGATGGCGCACGTGAGGCACTTAAAAAGTTTTGGCGTAAGATCTCAAGCTTATCCATGTTCAGCCCGCTTAAGCGCAGCCCGCTGGGTATTTTGACCGGCAACTGGGATATTAGTGGCTCACCCGCCTACGAAATGATGGACTTAATGAGTCGAGTGGCCTCACCTTATGAGACTAACCCGTTCAAATTCAACCCGCTGCGCGAGTTGGTTGAAAGCACCATTGATTTTGAAAAGATCAGAACCTGCAACGATATAGAATTATTTATTGCCGCCACTAACGTGCGCTCAGGCAAGATTAAGATCTTCGAAGGCAAAGAACTGACCGCAGATATGATTTTAGCTTCTGCATGTTTGCCAACCATTTATCAAGCGGTTGAAGTGGATGGTATCCCGTATTGGGATGGCGGTTTTAGTGGTAACCCACCACTCTTCCCTTTGTTCCAAACCACAGAGTCTCAGGATATCGTGATTGTTCAAGTGAACCCTATTGAGCGCCTCGAAGTACCAAAAACCGCACGCGAGATACAAAACCGCATCAATGAAATCTCCTTCAACTCTTCTTTACTCAGAGAGTTGCGCAGCATTGAGTTTGTGCACCGTTTACTTGAAGAAAACAAACTTGATGCAGATCACTATGCAAATATTTTAGTGCATCGTATCGAAGCCACAGAAAAAATAAACCCACTATCAGCGTCCAGTAAAATGAACTCTGAGTGGTCGTTTTTAACCCATTTGCGTGATATTGGTCGCGAAGCTGCAAAGAAATTCTTGGATGAGCACTACGATAATATAGGCAAGGAATCTTCACTCGATCTAGAGCATGAGATTCACTGGTCTTAAATCTGACATAGTCGGTCTTAATTTTAGAAGAGCCCAGCACTACTCAAACAACTGCAGTAAATGCTGGGCAATATATCTTGCGCTGTAACTCACAGCGCAAAACCATGTCCCCTTATATATCTTTTTCCTCAGGGATAGTGACCTACTATTGTTTCTTAGCAGTTGTCTTTTGGCGTCTCTTGGATTTCTGTACTGGCTTTTTCACAGCAGTTTTAGCTGCTGCAGCCTCTTCAGCTTGTGCCGGCTCTGGCAACGGCTCCGCCGGGGCTTTAACTGCAGCAGACTTAGCCGCTGAGGCAGCTTGCACCGCAGGCACAGGTAGCTCCTGCTGCTGGCTGGCTGCTTGAGGCTGCACTGATTCTGCAGGCTTTTCTACAGGCGCTTCAACAACAGCTGCTTTTTCCTTCTCAGCAGCTACAGCAGTTGGCGCTGCAGGCATTGATAACTCCTGCTGTTGAGCTGCTGGTTGTTTAACTGGCTCTGAGGGCTTGTTGATAGGCGCTTGAACAGCCGCTGTTTCTTTCTTGTCCGCAGCCACAGTTTTAGGCGCATCCGCTGATTTTACTGTATGTTCAGCCGCCGCTTTTGCTGTCTTAGGCTTGACTGGCTGAGCCACCTCTGCCTCAACAACCTTAGCTAGAGTGGCTGCAGGTTCATTGCTCTCTACAGCAACATCAATATCAACCGATGAAGCAGATAACTCAGACTGAAAAAAAGCAGGCATGGGCTGCTCAAACAGTTCGTGTAATGTGCGCCACAACTCACCCATTTCTCCTTCAGCAGTCAAGAGCTCTGGCAGAAGCTCTATAGCTGAAGCGAGTACCACTTTGCGCTTTTCGTTATCAACCAGCAACTGCGGTAAAGTCGCTAAACTTTCGGCAGGCAGAGCAAAAACCAATAAACTTTGATGATCAATAACCTGACGAATATTGCTGAAATCCATATCAAAGTTTTCCATTAGACTACGGCCTTTCTCAGACAACAGCTTCACACGGTCACGACTGAATTTACGACTCTTATGGCCAATCAAGAGTAAAATTCTGATAAAGGCCTCAACACCACTGCCCTCAGTTAAAGAGCCGCGCAAATCTTCAGTGGTATTGTGATCCTGTATCAGGCTATCACTCTGCTCAGTAACAGGTTTTTGCATACCCGTTAAAGTCGCCAGCGCACCGTATACAGAATGGAATTTCATCTCTTGTGAAGCATCACGCATATCGCGAAAGGTATTGAATTGCGCTTCAACTAAATTAGAAAAATTCTGCTGCAAAACCAACAATGGGTTATTCGGCGATACGGGCTTGCGATTAGCATTGACCACAGGTGCGATACCCGCCAACCCACTAAAAAGCGGATTTAAGCTACTGTAAAAATACTGCTGCATACGGAACGGATGCGTTTTGCGTATCATTTCAGCGGTTTTTTCATTAACGACTGAGCTCAACCAAGGACGCACACACAACTCATACAGTGTGCTATTGACCTCAGACACTTTGTTCACCATAGCAAACTCACGCTCATCATCACGCTCACGCTCACTGTTATCATTACCCAAAATATCAGTGATCTGCCGACGCGCGAAATAGACTTCGTAGCTTGGTTCGGACTCGTCCGCCACAACTCGGTCTTCAATCATCATTTCATAGAGTCCAGGAGCAAGTAGCGCTATAGCTTCGCTAGCACCCAGCAACTCTCGGTGCTCACGACGCGCAATGGCACCAGACACAAAAATACCTAAATGGCCCACGTCAGCATGTTTCAAATAAATGATAGTGCGTCCTGATTTACGCAGCGCAAGATCACTGGGATAAATATCAGCAATCCAGTTTAATGCTTGTTGCGGAGGCGTAATATCATCACCATAAGAACAAAAGACCACCACAGGAGCCTCAATTTTCTTGAGATCAATCTGAGTACTCTGTGCTCCTAAGCCACCTGTTAGACGATTACCGATAAAAAGAGTATCAACAATCTTCTCGATTTCTTCTTTATTGAGCAGCGTTGGACTGCCCCACCAGCGTTCAAAATCAAGAAAGCGCGGTACTTCAGTATCAATATTGCTAAACAGGTTGTAATACTTAGTCCAATAGGTGTTAGCTGGATTCAAGGCTTCAAAATTACTCACCAACCAAGCACCGTCAAAACGACCGTTACCTAAATCGCTGGCCATACGAGTCATCCAAGCGCCACCCAGTAAGCCGCCCGAGTAACGCATCGGGTTATTGCCTTCTTCACCCGACCAATACGACAATGGCGCACCGTTGATGATGACCAAACCAGGTAATTCTGGGCGTGCTGCAGCCAGCCCCATCAATGCCCAACCTGCTTGGCAGTTACCCATCACAACTGGCTTAGCTGCATGCGGGTGCAGACGAATGACTTCTTCAAGAAAACGAGCCTGTGCAGCACCAATATCATGTAAAGTTTGACCTGGCTCAGGTGAATGACTAAAAGCGACAAAATAGGTTGGGTGCCCTGCTCGCAAACTTTCGCCAACCGCTGAATCTTGTTTAAAACCACCAATACCCGCGCCGTGCCCACCACGTGGATCAATCACAATAACGGGAGCACGCTCGCTATTTTCAAGCTGATCTGCCTCAGGAAGCACTTTCAATAATGAATAGTTCACTGGACGGGGTAAATCACGTCCATCAATCAGGGTTTCATAGGGAAACTTCAACAATAATGGATAGTCTGCAGCCTCATGGGCCAAAGTATTATCACCACGCTGACGTAATGCATCAAAATACAGCACACTGCGCTGGCAAAAATCGACCCAGTACTCTAAATACTCAACAGGAGTAGGCTGACGCAACGGCACTTCACGCATGGGTGATAAAAGAGCTTTAAAACGCTCCTCAGAGGCAGCCAAAATATTGTTAGACTGCAAATGTCGCAGCTGAACCAAGTGTTTAACTAACGCTTGAAAAGAAGAGTAGCGCTCCTTTTGCTGTGTAAAAAAGCTTTTCTGACTCATATATGTCTCCGACATATCAGGGTTTTTATATATACCGCGCCCAACAATGGATTGAAAGCATCATTGCGACTCACTGTTATGGCGTGACTAAGCAACTTTAAAAAAATATTTGTGCACTGCACAAAAAACAGTTGCAAATAATCTTTTTGCAGTGCAACATAATAGCATGAGTGAGCAACTAAACGCTCAAATACATTAAGTTCAAATTAGCAATATAACTATTAGGAAATTACAAACATGACTTTATTTAATACAGATACATTCCAGAACGCACAAAAAGCTCAACTTGAAATGCTTCAGCAAATCAGCGGTAAGGTTTTTGAAAGCGTTGAACAACTGACTCAACTGCAACTTAAATCACTGCGTGCAGCGAGCGGCGAGCAGTTTGAAAGCTTACACTCTATGCTGTCTATTACTGATCCAAAAGATCTAGCTAGCTTACAAGCTGTTTTACCACAGCCTGCAGCACAAGCAGAGCGTTTAATGGAGTTCAGCCGTGAAGTCTACGAGTTGATGTCTAATACTCAGGCAGAGATTGCTCAGCTTGCTGAAAGTCAAGTGACTGCAAGCACTCAGCAGACTAACGAACTGATCGAAACACTGAGCAAAAACGCACCAGCTGGCGCTGAGCCTGCTGTTGCCATGTTCAAATCTGCTTTAGAAACTGCTGGCAGCACCTATGAAAACGTTCAGAAGGCTGCTAAACAAGCGTCTGCAATGGCTGAAGAAGGTATTGCAGCGGCGACATCTGCAGCAAGCCAAGCGACTGCTACAGCTACAGCAGCAACTGAAAAAGCTAAAACTGCTGCAAAGAAGTAAGATCATTTCTGCGAGATAATAAAATCTCGATTAACAGATCGGATCGATAAAAAAGGGGGTAACGCTTAGCGTTACCCCCTTTTTTTCAATTAACAAATCCCTGTAACACATCCCCTCACCTATTAGGTGGTCAGATACATAGCCCACACATCCTTGCCCTAGCTAAACTGATGACACTGAACAAACGGCCAGCCCAACTCGCTAGTGCTCTTTATCATCTTTTTTAACATTATCGTTTTCTGATTTACGTGAAGACGTCGCACCAAATAGACCAAATAAACTCTGAGTGCTTTGATAAAGCTTCCTCGATTGCTCCATATAATCGCTCATCAAATCACTCGTCACTGGAGTTTTCTTACGCATAAAATCACTCCAAGCTTGCGATGACTGGACACTGGCTTTTGTCTGCAGATCCACCACAGTTTGAATACTTTGCTCTAAGTAACTGCCCAGCACACCTTGCAGCGGACCATAAAAACGAATAATACCTTTAAGCATATCGCTAGAGAAAATCGGTTCGCCGTCGTTTTCCGCCTCTTGAATAATTTGCAAGAGGATACTGCGGGTGAGGTCTTCGCTACTCTTGGCATCGACGACTTGAAAAGGAACGTCATCAATGACAAGCTGACGAATATCATTGACGTTGACATGCGTACTAGTATGAGTGTCATACATGCGACGGTTAGCATACTTTTTAATTAAACGCGGCCGGGAATGATTATTGTCTGACATGGGTAAAAATTTCTCACAGATAGCATGCATAAGCACACTATCTTACTCTATTGGCACACCAGTCGTCCTGCATGGCCTTCAAGCAATATCAAACACAATCAATTTAACGATCTTAATGCTTTACAAGTAATAAATCTATATCAACTAAAGACACGGCATAACCTACTTAAATGTATAGCAATTTTAACGTGGGTGAGTGATGCTAAATTACAAAAAACGTAATGGAGAATAATTTATGAGTAATGATAAACGTATTGCACTTGTTACTGGCGGCATGGGCGGCATCGGAACGGCTATCAGCCGTCGTATGCATGACGATGGTTTTACTGTTGTCGTTGGATGCAGCGTGGGTTCATCACGCAAAGACGCTTGGCTCGCACAGCAAGCTGCGGAAGGTTATACATTTCAGGTTATAGAATGTGATGTTGCTGACTGGGAGTCCACATCCAAAGCATTCGAAAAGTTACAGAGCGAGATCGGTTCAATTGACATATTAGTGAATAACGCGGGTATTACTCGTGATGGCACCTTTCGCCGAATGACTCCAGAAAACTGGAACGCGGTGATCAACACCAACCTCAACAGTTTATTTAACACCAGTAAACAAGTTGTTGAAGGCATGCTCAGCAAGAACTGGGGACGTATTATTAATATTTCTTCAATTAACGGTCAACGTGGCCAGTTTGGTCAAGTTAACTACTCTGCAGCTAAAGCGGGTGTACATGGCTTCAGTATGGCACTTGCACGCGAACTTAGCGGCAAAGGCGTGACAGTCAATACAGTATCACCTGGCTACATTGCTACCGAGATGACTGCTGTGATTCGTCCTGACATTTTGGAAGGTATGATCTCAACAATTCCAGTGGGTCGCTTAGGGCAGCCGGAAGAAATTGCTTCCATAATCTCTTGGTTAGCATCTGATGAAGCTGCATTCTCTACTGGTGCTGACTTCACTGTTAACGGCGGCATGAACATGCAGTAATAAGGTCTATCCTTATTGACTTCACAGGCTATTGTTAGCACTGTTGGCTTGCTCATAAAGCAAGCATATGCAGCCCGCCCTAGGGCTGCATTTTATGTTGGCACATAGCAGCTAACATAAATATCAAAACTATTTTTGCGCGCTAGCAAAGCTACTTGCCTAAGCAGTGTTAAAATTTTGATACAGCATTCATTTTTTAAAAGTATAATGAAACAATAGCATCAGGCTAACAGGCTTGAGCGATCTTAATATACTCGAGGATTTTCCATATTTATGGACATTAACCAACACTTCTTATCAACCTATTGGTCAGGTCAGGCACCTTTTTTGGCTAACATGTGCTTACAGCAGTTACGTCACGGTGTCATACAACACGACTGGTTCAAAGATTGCGACCACAGCGACTGGTTCAATGTGCCAAACGAATCACTTGAGCAACTACAAAACGAGTACAACCAAGAATGGATGCAGCTTGGCCAGAAAATGTTAGGCCAGCAAGATTTCAGTTTCCAAGACAAGCGTTTCTCCAGCGAAAACTGGAATAACCCTGTATTTGGTTCAATGGCAAAGTTTTATTTGCTCAACTCAGGCTTTCTCTTGAAGTTACTGGACTTACTGCCCATTGACGATAAAAAATCCAAGGAGCGTTTACATTATCTAGCTGAACAGATGATTGCAGCCTACGCGCCTAGCAACTTTTTATTGAGCAACCCTGACGCTCTTAAGCGTGCATTTGAAACTCAAGGCATCAGCCTTGTCAGTGGTGCTTTGCACTTAGCCAGTGACATAAAAGAAGGCAAGCTGCGTCAGAGCGACAAAAATCACTTTGAAGTTGGTAAAACGTTAGCCGCTACGCCAGGTGCGGTTGTATTCGAGAACGAACTGTTCCAGTTGATCCAATACACACCAACGGGTAAAACTCAGTACAAAAAACCGCTACTGATCGTACCACCCGCTATTAACAAATATTATATTCTTGATCTGCAACCTGAAAACTCTTTAGTACGCCAACTGGTTGAGCAAGGTCACTCAGTGTTTTTGATGTCTTGGCGCAACTTTGGCCAACAACAAGCCCACGTGACCTGGGATCAAATCGTTCAAGACGGCATTATTAACGCAATCCGAGCAACACGAGCCATTAGCGGTGAGCGTGAACTGAACACTATGGGCTTCTGCATTGGCGGCACCCTGCTCAGTTGTGCTCTAGCAGTTCTAGCAGCACGTGGTGATAGTGATGTAGCAAGTATCACCTTATTTGCCACTTTCCTCGACTATCAAGATACAGGCCCAATCAATATTTTTGTCGATGAAAAATTCCTTGATGAAAAAGAGCGCACCATCGGCGGTAAAGGTAAAGATGGTAAGTTCGGTTTGTTCACCGGTGAGGATATGGGTAATACGTTCTCTCTATTGCGCCCTAATGAGCTGTGGTGGAATTACAACGTTGATAAATACCTAAAAGGTGAAAAGCCTAGAGCTTTTGATTTGCTATTTTGGAATAACGACAGCACTAATATGCCTGGCCATATGTATTGCTGGTATATACGCCACACTTACTTACAAAACGACTTAAAATCCGGTGAACTGGATCTATGCGGAGTCAAGCTGGACTTAAGCACCATCAAAGCGCCAGCCTACATTCTCGGCACTCAAGAGGACCATATCGTTCCTTGGCGTAGTGCTTATGCTAGCACCGCGCTACTCAGCGGCCCGAAACGCTTTGTTCTCGGCGCCTCAGGTCATATCGCCGGTGTGATTAACCCACCTGCTAAAAAGAAACGTAATTACTGGACCAATGAAACCCTATCAAAATCACCTGACGCTTGGTTAAAAGCAGCCACAGAGCATCCTGGCAGCTGGTGGACCGACTGGTTTGCTTGGTTAGACCAGCATAGCGGTGAGAAAGTACCAGCAGTCACTGAATTGGGTAGCCCTGAATACCCAGTGGTAGAACCCGCTCCAGGCCGTTACGTTCTCGAAAGTTCAAAACCTTAAAGTCTGACTTTATTGCTATGCTATAACCGCCTTCAGCAGCACTTTATCAAGTACTGCTGAAGGCATTAATACAGCTTACGGCACCGCATACGGCCTCAACAAATGAGTATGAACCTGCTTGTTAGTGCGCTCACTGGGCATAACACTCTAGGTACAGTCACCGCACCCCGTCTTCCTCGCTCTGCAACATACTGGCTCTGCTATTGGGCAATACATGACACCAGTCACAGTGTTAGCCGGTATAAACTTCACCAGGCTTACTCAGCCCACAGCTATCTTACGACTCCAAGCAATAACCACTCAGCCACACTGCACACATCTTTATATACATCCCCGCATAACCATAAAAATACATAAATAACTATTGACATACATCAATGTTGTCACTAAATTCAAACACTGTACTAAAAATAAAAAAAAGCGCTAAAAGAATATCTAATACTGCTGAAGTGAACTGCTAAGCCTAAAAAGACAGCACTGCTTTTTATAAAAAACACCAAAAATAAATATAAAAATCTAAACGATAAACGTTTAAACCTAATACATACTATTGTATAAATAAAAGGCTAATACTTATGAAAAAAATAATCACATTCAGTATTTCAACCTTGCTACTTGCTGTTTCAGCCATCACTCCTGCTGCCGCAAAAAGCTTTCCTGAACATCCCATCGAAGTCATAGTTCCCTTTGCTGCTGGCGGCACTACGGATATTTATGCGCGTGCATTTTCGCGGGTTATGCCTAAGTATTTACCTAATAAGCAGCGTGTTGTAGTGGTCAATAAAGTCGGTGGAGCCTCAACAATTGGTATGACGGCGCTCGCCTCAGCCGATCCGGATGGCTATACCATCGCCATCCTACCCAGCAGTGTTATTGAAGTTCAGCCCCATTACGGACGTACCAATTGGACTCTAGATGACTTTGCTCCAGTTATGGCGTTCTTAGAAATACCTGTTTCAATTAACGTATTGGATTCATCACCGCTGAAGAACTATGCAGACTTTAAAGCTTTCGCAGAAAAAAACCCGGGGAAATTCACCTATTCCACATCAGGCGGAACAGGCAGTGATACCCACCTGACAATGGAGCGCGTAGCTAAAGCAACAGGTTTAAAAATGCGTCATATCCCTTTTGAAGGCCATGCTCAAGGCACATCAGCAGTGATGAGCGGTCAAGTAATGGGTAACTTTGCCCTACCTGATCAGCACAATGGTGGTGAAATCCGACCTATTGTGTTCGTCTCCAAAGTCAAACCAGTCAGTGAAATATATAACGATGTACCTTTTAGCTCTGATGTAGGCATCGATGTCATCAGCCAGTTGGCAATGGGTATCGTTGCCCCCAAAGGCACACCTGAGGAGCGCATCAAAGTCATCCATGATGCCTTTAAATTGGCACTAGAAGATCCAGAAATCATCAGCTTCTTTGAAACCACAAATATGGCCGTGGTATACCGCAATGCGCAAGAATTTTCTGACGGTATGCAACAACGTTCAAAAGCAAACAAGCAGTTGCTCATCGACCTTGAGCTCATCAAACCGTAAATGCTTAATACAATCACCCTGAATCAGTAATCATAAAAAAAATTATGCTGAGGCGTACAGAATGACAGTCAATACAGTTCCAACCGTTAAATTATTTCTTGATGGCCAGTTTGTTGAGTCAACCACTGACCAATGGCGCGATGTGGTGAACCCAGCCACGCAAGAAGTGTTAGCTAAAGTTCCTTTTGCAACTGCAGATGAGATTAGTGCTGCAGTGGCCAGCTCTAAAAAAGCCTTTAAAACCTGGCGTAAAACACCAATCGGCACACGCGCACGTATTTTCTTAAAGTACCAACAGCTGATTCGTGAAAACATGCCAGAACTGGCAGCTATGCTCACAGCTGAACAAGGCAAAACTCTAGCGGACGCTGAAGGCGATGTCTTCCGTGGCCTAGAAGTGGTTGAGCATGCAGCTGGAATTGGTAGCTTACAACTGGGTGAACTGGCGAATAACGTGGCCAATGGCGTTGATACCTATACCCTACTGCAGCCACTGGGTGTCTGTGCTGGTATCAGCCCATTTAACTTCCCAGCGATGATTCCACTGTGGATGTTCCCAATGGCTATTGTTACGGGAAACACCTTTGTCCTCAAGCCCTCTGAGCAAGACCCAATGGTGACCATGCGTTTAATCGAGCTGGCAACCGAAGCGGGTATTCCAGCCGGCGTGCTCAACGTGATTCATGGCGGCCCCGATGCAGTCAATGCTATTTGTGATCACGAAGATATTAAAGCGGTCTCCTTTGTCGGTTCAACCCATGTCGGCACTCACGTTTACAATCGCTCTTCTTTAACGGGTAAGCGCGTGCAATGCATGATGGGCGCAAAAAACCATGGTTTGGTGATGCCTGATGCCAATAAAGAACAAACACTCAATGCGATTGCCGGCGCAGCATTTGGTGCAGCTGGACAGCGTTGCATGGCCTTACCTGTTGTGATTCTAGTCGGCGAAGCACAAAGCTGGTTGCCTGAACTGGTTGAGAAAGCCAAAACTCTTAAAGTCAATGCCGGTTGCCAAGCGGGTACCGATGTTGGCCCAGTCATTTCCAAGCAAGCCTTAGCGCGTATTACTGACCTGATCGAAAGTGGTGTGAGTGAGGGTGCGCAACTGGATCTCGATGGCCGCAACCCAACTGTGCCGGGCTTTGAGCAAGGTAACTTTATTGCTCCAACTATTTTCTCTGGCGTTGATACCTCAATGCGTATTTACCAAGAAGAAATTTTTGGCCCAGTCCTCTGCGTTATGAGCGTCGATACTATCGAGCAAGGCATCGAGCTGATTAATAGCAACCCGAACGGTAATGGCACAGCGATTTTTACCCGTTCTGGAGCTACAGCGCGCCGCTTCCAAGAAGATATTGATGTCGGCCAGGTGGGTATTAACGTACCGATTCCAGTCCCTGTACCTATTTTCTCATTCACCGGCTCACGTGCCTCTAAGCTGGGCGATTTAGGTCCATATGGCAAACAAGCTGTACTGTTTTACACTCAAACTAAAACAGTGACTTCACGCTGGTTTGCTGAAGATGAAGCTGCTGGAGCACTGAACACTACCATCAGCTTGAAATAATACACCCTACTCCGCCTGGTTCTAGAGTCAGGCGGGGTATGTTGCATACAAACGGACATACTCTTTAAATAAAAGCATTGATACGCATCACCAGCACTTAAGCTGCTGTATATTGTCTGCAAAATAAAACGTTGATTTTTCTTCAATATGTTCAGCATAACCTCATAATGCCAACAGCCATTTTGCTATGAACTCTAATCTCTACTTCAGATGTTAAGCCAACACGCCAGATTTTTTATCGATATCATCAAGACTTCCTATTTGAAGCGCTTGATAACTTAGATTAACAATCAGCATAAGAGGTGTTGCCAAGGCGACTGCAGGTATAGAGCTTATTGAAGCTGTGGCAACAAAAGCAGTTAGAGCGACTAAGTATCCATATTTTTATTTAAAGCTTATTTATAAAACAATGCACTGAGTTGACTAACACATTTAGATCCAACTGATATGTAATTAACATGACCACTCGGAGTACAAGCTAATGGCAGGTTTTGACAAAGTAGTCGCTTCCTATGAGGAAGCAATGATGGGACTGGAAGACAATATGACCGTCCTCGTGGGCGGCTTTGGTTTATGCGGAATACCAGAAAACCTAATCGCCGAAATTAAGCGCAAAGAGACCACTGGACTGACTGTGGTTTCCAACAACTGCGGCGTCGATGGTTTTGGTCTCGGTATCTTGCTGGAAAAGAAACAAATTAAAAAAATGATTTCTTCTTATGTTGGAGAAAACGCTCTTTTTGAAAAACTACTCTTGAGTGGCGAACTCGAAGTTGAGCTGACACCACAAGGTACATTAGCTGAAAAAATGCGCGCAGGAGGAGCCGGTATTCCTGCGTTTTACACCGCTACTGGGGTTGGCACACTGGTTGCTGAAGGCAAAGAAACTAAAACCTTTAAAGGCCGCGAATACTTATTAGAAGAAGCGATAGTTGGTGACTTCGCTATTGTAAAAGGCTGGAAAGCAGATCGATATGGCAATGTAATTTATCGCCATACCGCACAAAACTTTAATCCACTGGCTGCCACTGCAGGCAAAATCACTATTGTTGAAGTGGAAGAAATTGTTGAGGCTGGAGAACTCGATCCGACCCATATACATACACCGGGTATTTATGTGGATCGAGTGATACTCGGTACCTTCGAGAAGCGTATTGAACAACGCACAGTCAAATCAACGCAATAATAAAGAGGCTGAACATGGCACTGACAAGAGAACAAATGGCGCAACGTGTCGCCCAAGAACTAAAAGATGGCTTTTACGTTAACTTAGGTATTGGCATTCCGACCCTAGTGGCCAATTACATCCCTGATGACATTGAAGTGATGCTGCAGTCTGAAAATGGCTTGCTCGGTATGGGTGAATTTCCAACCGAAGAAACAATCGATGCTGACATGATCAATGCCGGAAAACAAACCGTCACTGCAATCAAAGGCGCCTCCATTTTTTCCTCAGCTGAATCCTTTGCGATGATTCGCGGCGGTCATGTGGACTTAACGGTGCTGGGTGCTTTTGAAGTGGATGTCAGCGGCAATATTGCTTCATGGATGATTCCTAATAAGCTGATTAAAGGCATGGGCGGCGCAATGGATTTAGTGGCCGGTGCAGATAATATTATTGTCACTATGACTCACGCTTCTAAATCAGGCGAGTCAAAACTACTGACAGAATGCTCACTGCCACTCACAGGCAAAGGCTGTATTAAAAAGGTTTTAACTGACCTGGCCTGGATCGAGATTGAAGATGGTGCATTTATTCTAAGAGAGCGTGCACCGGGCGTTACTGTTGAAGAAATCATCAGTAAAACTCAAGGTAAGTTAATCGTTCCAGACCATGTGCCTGAAATGAAGCTGGATTAAACCTAAAAGTTGCGTCCGTCAATACAACGGCAGCTTAATTATATTAGCTGCCGTTTTTGCTTATATTCTCGCTTATAAAATCACGCCTTGCGCTCGTAGCGAGTCGAGATAGTCTTCACTATCAGGCAACAATTGCGATAACACACTTAAGGTGTGCTCACCCAGCTTAGGTGGCGGTAAATCAGCATTCTGGTGCTTATCATTAAATCGCACTGGATTACTGACCAAGCTCATTGCTCCTGCAAGCGGATGCACCATCTGCATTTTCATCCCGCGGTGCTGCACCTGAGGATCAGCAAAAACCTGCTCAATAGTATTAATCGGCCCACAGGGCACGCCTTGACTCTCTAAACCACTCAGCCAGAACTGTGAAGGCTGTGTTCGAATCAGTGCTTCAATCTGTGGTATCAGCAACTGACGATTGTGCACGCGGTGACTGTTGGTGGAAAATCGTGCATCAGTTGCCAACTCAGGCACCCCAGCCACATCACAGAAACGCTGAAATTGGCCGTCATTGCCCACTGCTAGAATGATATGACCATCAGCCGTAGCAAAGGCCTGATAAGGCACTATATTGGGGTGCGAATTACCCAGACGTGTAGGTGAGGTATCAGATGTTAGATAGTTCAGCGCTTGATTCGCCAGCATACTGACTTGTACATCCATCAGAGCGATATCAATCCAAGCGCCCTGCCCTGTGCGCTGACGACCTAGCAGAGCCGACAAAATGGATGTTGCCGCATACATACCGGTGAATAGATCAACCACGGCTACACCGACCTTGACGGGGCCGCCACCAGGCTCATGGTCGGGCTGACCGGTGATATCCATCAAACCACCCATGCCCTGCAAGAGAAAATCGTACCCAGCCCGATTAGCATAAGGACCATTCTGGCCAAAACCGGTAATCGAACAATAAATCAGATCAGGTTTAACCTGTTTAAGACTCTCATAATCAAGCCCATAACGTTTTAAACCACCGACTTTAAAATTTTCCAACACCACATCACTGCTGGCTACTAATTTGCGGATCAGCTCTTGACCTTCAGGTAGAGCAATATTCACGGCTATTGAATGTTTCCCTCTGTTCGCTGAGAGGTAATAAGCTGACTCATGCGTTTCATTAAGATAAGGAGGCCCCCAGCCGCGTGTATCGTCCCCCAGCTTAGGATGCTCGACCTTAATCACTTCAGCCCCAAGGTCAGCAAGATGTTGGCTGCACCAAGGCCCAGCCAGAATGCGCGAAAGATCCAGCACTCGAATACCTTGTAAAGGCTTTTCCATAACAACTCCACTGAGCGGGCTACTGTGCCCGCTCGCTTAACTGTGAATTAGCAAAACGCTTGGATGCCGGTCTGGGCGCGGCCTAGAATAAGAGCGTGCACGTCATGAGTTCCTTCATAAGTGTTTACACTTTCTAAGTTCACCATATGACGCATCACACCAAACTCATCAGAAATACCATTACCACCATGCATATCACGTGAAATACGGGCAATCTCTAACGCTTTTCCACAGTTATTGCGCTTAATCATCGAGATCATCTCTGGTGCCCAATTACCGCTGTCCATTAAGCGACCCACCTGCAATGCTGCCTGCATACCTAGAGCAATATCAGTTTGCATATTGGCCAGTTTAAGCTGAATCAGCTGATTAGCCGCTAACGGACGACCAAACTGCTTACGGTCAAGGGTGTATTGACGGGCGGCCTGCCAGCAAAACTCAGCTGCGCCAATAACACCCCAAGCAATACCAAAACGCGCTTTATTAAGGCAACCGAATGGACCGGCTAAACCACTGACATTAGGTAGTAAATTTTCTTCAGGTACAAAGGCTTCGTCGAGTACGATTTCGCCCGTCACTGACGCTCGTAGACTCAGCTTGCCTTCAATTTTAGGTGTTGAAAAACCTTTAGTGCCACGCTCAACGATAAAACCACGAATTTTTCCATCATGCGCATCTGACTTCGCCCATACAACTGCTATATCAGCAATAGGACTGTTAGTGATCCACATCTTCTGACCGGATAGCAGGAAGCCACCATCAACTTTTTTCGCACGGGTAATCATTGAGCCTGGATCTGAACCATGGTCCGGCTCTGTCAGTCCAAAACAACCCACTAACTCTCCTCTAGCCAAGCGTGGCAGATATTTGTGCTTCTGCTCTTCAGAACCATAGGCCTCGATGGGATACATCACTAAGGATGACTGCACGCTCATAGCCGAACGATAACCTGAGTCAACACGCTCAACTTCGCGAGCGATCAGACCATAGGCTACATGGCTCAAACCTGATCCGCCGTATTCTTCAGCGACCGTTGCACCCAGCAGCCCCATCTCACCCATTTCACTCAATATCTCACGATCAAATCGCTCTTCTCGAGCGGCGCTCAGCACGCGGGGCTGCAACTTCTGCTGACAGTAGGCTCGAGCTGCCTCACTGATTTGACGCTCCTCGCTGGTCAACTGCTGGTTGAGCAACAATGGATCTTCCCAATTAAAATTTGATGAATGTGACATCTTCTCTCTCCGATATTTTTATTGTCATAGCCTGTAGTTGCGATGAGTGCTTGATGATACAGAACAACCTACAATACTATTTATACTAATAAATAGGTTAAATCAACCGTGTCGTAAAAAAATACGCTCTGTGGCACAATGATTTTTTATTCAGGGACATTTAAATCAGATGAAAAACAAGACGTTACAGATTCCAAAGCGGATAAAATTATCTGATCAAATTGTCAGCTCGGTGAAAAGCTGGGTGGTACTCAATCAGATGCAGCCAGGTGATCGGCTGCCAAACGAGCGTGAATTGATGGAGCAATTCGGCTGTTCTAAAGGCACTGTGCGCGAAGCGCTAAAGTCTCTGGAAGTTCAAGGACTGATTTCAATCCGTACAGGCCCCAATGGTGGTGCCATTCTGAAACGTGTGACCTATGGCAGAGCCAGTGAATTACTGCGCAACTTCTTACATTTCGAGCAACCCACAGGCACTGAAATTTACGCTCTGCGCACCTTAATAGAACCTGAGATTGCAGCTCTAGCCACACCCCGCCTCAGCGAAGAAGACCTCAATACTTTAAATACCCTAGTACAGCGCTGTGAAGTGGCACCTGAGACCTTTGAAGAGCGTATTGAGCAGCGTATCGCCGAGCTTGATTTTCACGTGTTACTCGCCCAGCGCTGTGGTAATCCGATGCTTGCGTTTATGGGACGATTTATCAATGACATGATTCGCGATCTAGTGATCTTTAAAAAGTCAGCCCTACCCGAGCAACACGAGTTCTCCTGCGCTAACTTTGCCTACCACCAGCAATTACTTGTAGCGTTCCGCAACCGCGATGTCGCCAGTGCACGCTCCTTGATGTATGAGCATATGCAGTCAGCAGAACATTTCAACTCTGAGCTTGAGGGGCAACTCAATCAATACTTTCTTGGCGAACCTAATAGCCTATAAAAAAGACTGACCGCAAGTTATACACTCACAGCCAGCCAAAAATACAAACTTTAAGAGGAGATGCCTAAAATGATATTTTATTTAGAAAACTCATTAAACTGCGCTTTAATCGTCTCAAGACCTGCTCTAACAGCATCTTGAGTCGGTGAGAAGGTTGTATTTAAAATTTTACGCGCCAATAGATGCTCACCTGGTCTATTAACAGTTTCTACAGCACACAACTTATCACCGGCGTAATGATAAACAGACAAAGTCGTATCACAGTCACTGCAATGACTCACACTACTCATGCCGGGCTCCCACAGACCAGCGATCTGCAAACGACTGGGGCCTTGTATAGACCAAAACCAAGGTAAAGCTTGATAAGCTTCCTGCTCTTCACCCATTAATTGAGCAGCAATATAAACGGCCTGATCAGTTGCATTCTGTACTGACTCTAAGCGCATGGCACAGTTTTTATTGATTTCAGGAAATCTGACACAATCACCCATGCTGTAGACATCGGCACTGGCGCGTAGATTTTTGTCAACCAAAATCCCATCTCTACACTCAAGGCCTAAGCTAGATCCCAATCCAACTTCAGGGACAGAGCCAATTGCCACGACAACTAAATCAGCAGGAATTTCCCGTCCTGAGCAAGTGATAACAGTGCTCACATATCCATCTTCACCGGTTAACTCAACAACGTTAGAACTAAAACATATTTCAACACCCAAGGCTTGGGCTTTAACTTTCAGAAACTCAGCAGTAATAGGCGACACTGCACGCTGTAATAATCGCTCGTTACGCTCTAAAACCGTGATATTACGGTCATTGCCAGCCAGGCTACAGGCCAACTCAAGATTGATAAAACCACCACCCACTAAAACAATATTTTTAGCCTCTGCCAGTTGTTGGCGAATCTGCTCAACATCAACTAGGGTTTTTAGCGACATAATACCGGCCAACTCACAGCCCGGAATAGTTAAAGCTCTGGGTTGACTACCGGTTGCAATCACCAGTTTTTTATAAGTCACAGTATGACCATCAGCAAGATTGAGTTTCTTCTCAACTAAATCACCACCCGTGACATGATGGTTTTGCAGATACTTTATATTTTCACCCGATAAAGTGCCGCCAGAAAAAAGCGGTCTAGGCCTGACTTCAGCATCGGTAATGCATTCTTTTGATAAAGGCGGACGATGATAAGGCAAAGCATTTTCATCATTAATAACGGCAACAGAACCAGAGTATTTATTTCTACTCAGTATATTAGCGAGGTGGGAACCAGCATGCCCCCCTCCTACAATAACCACATCAAAATTATTATTCATATTATTATTTACTCTCAAAACTGGATATTGGAAACTGTTCTGGTAATGAAGCAATACGTTTAGCTATTTTATTAAGACTTATTCTAAGGTGTTCAATATCCTGATAATCCAAGCCATATAAAACATGTCTATAGATACTGACGGAGACCTGCAACATTTCATTATGCAGTTGAATACCACTGCTCGTCAGCGACCATATTTTAATTCTTTCATCATTTGCCGCACTGGTATAAATAACAAAACCTCTATCAGTTAGCACAGCTAAGGCCCTACTGATAGCCGCTTTATTCATACGAACATAGCCTTCAATATCTTTTGATGAACTTCTAGGGTTGCGAAACAAAACCACCAACAAACGCCAGTCGGTGCTGCCAATACCAAACTTCTTTCTAAATATCGTTGAAGTGGATTGTATATAGTGTGTTGCTGCGTAATTGAGTAGAACCAGCGGAGACCGAGCTAAGTCAAGTGTCACCTGCTCAATAGTGCTTTCATCTGTTAAGAAAGCCTCTAAGAACTCATTATCCTCAACTAAATTAAACTGCTCAGTATCACGCTGTTCCATATTTTAATAACCTAAAAAATCACGATACTAGCACACGAATCCCATCAAGCTCAGCAGAGGCAACCAACTGACAACTGAGGCGGCTGGTCGGCTGACGCTCACCTTCAACCATATCCAACATCTCGTTTTCCATAGGCTGTGGCTCACCTGCAGGGATACCGCAGCTGGGGTCAACCACAACGTGACAGGTTGCACAGGCCATTGAACCACCGCACTCACCAATCACACTGTCAATATCATTGGCTTGCGCAGCTTCCATCAGGTTTACACCTAGAGCAACTTGTGTGACTTTTTCAGAGCCGTCTGCTGATACCCAAGTAACTGTAATCATTATTATTCTCCCAAGTTAACCATTAATTTTTTCGGACCACGGAAACCCATATTTAATGGCCAATCAATTTCTTGATCTTCAACCATAGATAAATTTGGATATAGAGCGACAAGTTCTTCTAACAGTACAATCATTTCCATACGTGCCAGCGGCGCACCCATACAGAAGTGAATGCCATTACCAAAAGCCACATGCTGACGAGCATTCTTCCGTTCAACATCAAACTTTTCAGGGCACTCAAAGTGTTGTTCATCGTGGTTAGCTGATGCCAAGGATAATAAAACAGCTGATCCCTTAGGTATAGTTACACCACTGACTTCTACATCTTCTAGTGCTAAACGGCGCCAGGTAATAAAGGGCGTCATATAACGAAGACCTTCTTCTACAGCAGCTGGAATAAGCGATGGATCAGCAACAATTTTATCCCATTGCTCTTTGTTACTTAATAAAGCCCACAACAGATTGGCTGAACCATTTGAAGTTGTTTCATGTCCAGCAAGTAACACACCATGAATCATACTGTGCACTTCATTCATAGAAAGAATGCTGTCATCACCATTTCTATAGCGCAGTAAATGGCTGACATAGTCATCACTTAAATTGTTTTCATGCGCTGCAACCACAGACTTACAGAAACTCCAGTACTCTAAGAGACCTTGAGCACCTTTTCTCGACTGCTCCTCAGTAGGCTTACCCCAAATCATATTAAAACTGTTATCTGACCACAGTTTAATTTGATATGAGTTCTGCTGTGGTACACCGACAACTTTAAAGAGTACTTTAGCAGGCAGCTCATAAGTGACTTCTTCAACAATATCAACAACGCTCTTACCTTTAAGCGCAGCGAGTTGTTGACGTGTTAACTCACGAACTTCATCGCGGTAGCCTTGAATACGCTTTAGATTAAGAAACTGACCTGCAGCATTACGAATACGGGTGTGCTTAGGTCGGTCTGTATTGGCTTGAGTCGGCTCGCGGGTAAAATTACCATCAATAAGGATTTGGCGAGTTTCTGGCGAGTACTCATTAATTGCAGTTTGGGAGTTACTTGCAGAAAAACGGTCAGCATCACGGAAGATAGCTAACACATCATCTTTTTTTGTAACAACCCAACAGTTTAATTCTTCATTAAAAAAAACAGGCTTACTTTGTCGAGCTTCTTCAAAGAACTCAAACATGCCTTCTTGCTCATAAGGCTTAAATTCTTTTTCAAGATTAGCACCAGAAAACGGACATTTCTGAGTATTTTCCATTTCAAGTAACTCCAAATCATATTTTTATTTTATTATATAGTTGACTTGTCAACAACATGGTTAAAATAATTACGAGTACGTAACTATTTTCCTATCTAAAGAGTATCACAATTTTTAGATAAGTTAAGCTAAAAGTCATTAGACTTTTAGCTTAATACAGCAATTACTAGTTAAACCTGACTGGCTTTATTTTTCTTATCTAACTGAGCTTTAATGTTTGTGTAAAACATATAAAGAACCATGGATGCAATAATAATAACCAGAACTAACGAGTAAGGACGCGTGTAGAAAATACTGTAGTCACCATCCGAGATAACTAAAGCTCGACGCAAACTTTTCTCAATAATAGGCGATAACACTAGCGCTAGAATAAACCCAGCAACAGAGTAATCAAGCTTCTGCAAGATATAGGCAATAATACCAAGACCAATGGCGAGCCAGACATCAAAGAAGTTGCCTGATGACGAGTACACACCCAAGAATGAACAGGCCAAAATAGCCGGAGCAAGTATTGCGTTAGGTGTAATCAGTGCTCGAGCAAATAAGGTCGTTAAGAATCGACCCATAACAAACATGCCTACAGTGGTAAACATAAAGCCGATAAACAGCGCATTGATCAGCTCAGGGTTATTACGAATCATCTGCGGACCTGGCTGAATACCATGAATCACAAATGCACCGGCAATAATCGCAATCGACGCTGAGCCTGGAATACCCAGTGTAATAAAGGGTAATAGCGCGCCACCGACAGTTGCGTTATTAGCAGCGTCAGGTCCGGCAATACCCTCAGGATTACCTTTACCAAAAGTTTCAGGACTTTTAGAGAGCTTTTTCGATGCTGAATAGGCCAACCAACTTGAGATCACTGATCCCACACCTGGAAGCACACCCATTGCCGCACCAATAGTAGACCCTGCAAACATAGCTTTTGATGTGTTTAAAATTTCTTTAAAAGTCAGCGATGTATTCATATCGCGCTTTTCAAACTTAAAGGTTTTGTTCATGTCCTTAGAGTTCATGGACAACACTTCAGATATTGCAAACAGCCCCACCACCACTGAAATCAAGTTAGGACCATCGAGTAACGAGGTCTCTCCCATAGTAAAGCGCGGAATACCTGTAAACAGATCAATGCCGATGGTTCCGACCAACAAACCT
>LFRM01214575.1_pt1 | contig 25329 bp, 20 predicted proteins | sample 618341 | NCBI WGS metagenome assembly LFRM01 (sample SAMN03654438, study PRJNA283298) | anaerobic digester metagenome | isolation source: pool of bioreactors CSTR01a, CSTR02a, and CSTR03a thermophilic anaerobic... | place: Denmark: Kgs. Lyngby | collected 2014-05-21 | reverse complement strand
CAATTCCCACAAGGGCTCTTTGGGACTTCAGCCTGATCTGGACTGTATTCATTTTACCTCAAAAAATCAACCAGGGTGGGCATTATCACCCGGGCCCCTGTGGCCAGCGCTGCCCTGTAAACTGTCTCGCTCATCTTCAGTTCCATGATTACCTCTGCGATATCCACATCTTCGTTGAGGCTCTGCAGCTGCTGGTAGTTTACCTTAAGCTCGCCCATCCGCAGGTCAGCAAGCTCTACCCTGTTCATCCGCGCCCCAAGTTCCGAGTGATAGCGCAGGAGGTTGTCCTTGGCAGCTTCGAGCTCGCCCAAGGTTTCATTGCCGATTTTCGCTCCATCGCCAGCTTCAAGGTTCTGCTTCAAATCCACCAGCGCCTTGAAGATCTTCCCGGGCTCAGCCTCATTTAGACCAAAGACTTCCTGGCCGTTGAGGTTAACTGTCAGGAGCTGACCCGGTCCAATCCGGAACTGGAGCTTGCCGTCATCTCCCTGGAAGGAGATGTTATCCCCTGTCCTGGTGAAGGGTTCTGTGAGGGTCTGCTGGCCAGCGAAAATATACCTGCCCTCATGGCTGGTATTGGCAATGCCGATGAGCTGATCGATGAGCTGGTCCACTTCATAGGCAATAGCCTGCTGGTCTTCAGGGCTCAGGGTGCCGCTGCTTCCCTTCACAGCCAGCTCTTTGGCCCGGTTGAGGATCTCTTCAACTGCCAAAAGTGCCGAGTCTGTTGCTTCCAGCCAGGATCTCGCATCAGCCAGATTCGCCCTGAACTGCTCTGTTTCTGCCACTGCTGCCCTAAGGGAAAGGCTGCGGGCCACAGCTACAGGGTCGTCAGACGGCAGGTTGATGCTTTTGCCGGAGCTGAGCTGTTTGTTGAGCTTATCCAGTCGGGCAAGGTTTTTATAGAGGTTATTGGTCACATTCTTAACCATCATACTGTTGGTAATTCGCATTTCAAACCCTCCTGTGACTCTCTATTTTTTATATCGGCAACTAACACCCTTTACTTTAGACCTACCACAACCCTTTTTCCCAAATGAACCTGCTTTTTTTAAGGCCCCTGCCCGATACCGTGTAGGTGAGGCAGCCGTGCCGGTCTGTCCTGTCAACGGGAAGCTGCCTTTCCCCGAGGATCCTGATGGTCTCGGGGCTAGGGTGTCCGTAAGGATTATCCTCGCCGCAGGAGATGGCAGCTGCTACAAAAGGACGTCCGGCCAAAAGGCTCCTTGTCACTGTTCCCGCTCCCCCGTGGTGAGGCACCTTCAGCACCAGCTTCGGCAGCTCAAGGCCCTCCAAGGCTAATTCCACCAGCGCGGCTGGCGCATCCCCTGTGAGCAGAAAGCCGTAGCTGCGGTAGCGGACGAGGAGAATCAGGGATCTATCGTTGGGATCATCCCCCCTGCCCCCTCCTAAAAGCCGGACTTCCACTCCATCCAAGCGCAGCCTCCTCCCAAAAGGCGCATCCTCATCTGTCCACAGAAGGAGGGGCTGCCGCTTTTCAACTGCCGGCCAGAAGCCCCGGGCGTGATCCTGATGCTGGTGGGTTAAGACTGCCAAGGCCAATTTCCTCACCCCAAACTGCACCAGCAGCCTGTCCACCTCAAAAAGATAAGGGCCGCCGTCCACGAGAATGAACCTGCCCCTTGGGGTGCGGATGAGGATGCTGTCCCCCTGTCCCACGTCGAAAACGTGAACCGTAAGCCTGGGGTGCAGCACCTCCCCAAGCTGCGGCAGCTGCCAGAGGAGAACAGCTGCAAGGAAAAGGAGCAAGATCCTCCTTTTCCCTTCCTGGAGCTTTTCCTGCCTCCTCACTCCAGCCAAACCGTCAGGCCAGGCCTTTGCTTTCTGCCAGACGGCAAAACTGGCGAGGAGGAAAGCGTAGTAGAGGACAAACTCGTGCCATCTAAGGCACCGTACTGCCACCACCCCAAAAGGAAGCTTCCCCAAAAAAGAGGCGAGGTAATTCACAAGCCTCGCTATTGGGTAAAGGCCAAGGGCGAGGCTCACCCCAAGGGGCTTCATCAGGCTGGACAGAAGACCGCTGAGCAAGCCTCCCTGCACCAGGACCGCCAAAAGCCCTCCGAAGGCCAGGTTGGAAAGGGGTGCTAGGGGCACCAGCTGATTGAAAAAATGGGCCTGCACCGGCAGAGTGCCGAGCTGCGCTGCCACTGAAAGCCCTAAAACCTTGGCGAGCTTTCCCTTGGGCTTCAGCTGGTTGAAAACCAAAATGCTCCCTGTGGCCAGAAAGCTCAAGAGAAAGCCTGCATCGGCAAGGAGGAGGGGATTGTACAGGAGGAGAAGAAGGCCTGCCAGGCCCAAAAAATTAAGCCCCTGCCCCTTTTTGCCAATGCTTTTGGCCAGAAGATCTGCAGACAGCATCAACAGGGCTCTTGCTGCAGGAGGCTTGAAGCCTGCAGCTAAAACGTAGAGGAACATGAAGACAATAGCCACAGGCGGGGGCGCAAAACTTTGGCAGAGCAGGCGGACGAAGCCCACGTGCAGCCCTGAAACAGAGAGGAGATGGGCAAGGCCCAGGGCAGAAAAGCCCTCGGCCACCTCCTCGGGCAGAGCCTGCCGCTGCCCCAAAACCACAGCTTCCAATAAACCCCGCTCTGCCTCTGGCAGAGCCTGCCAGGGAGCAGCGAGCTTGTCAGCAAGAAAGCTGCCCAAAAGGAACTGCTTGCCCCGAATTTGAAGGGAACTTGCCCGCACGGAAAGATAGCAGGAGTTTTGGGCAAGATACCTCCTTTGGCTGCGCTGGTATGGATTGCGAGCCCGCTTGGGCAGGACCGCAGTCCCTTGGACCCTCACAAGCATGCCCGGCTGAAGCTTCTCCTGGGAGCTGGTGGAAACCTCAATCTTTGCCCTTTTGGGAAGGGCTAGGGGGATGCTGATTTCCTCGAGAGCAATGGTGAAGACCTGCCCCCATGGGTACTCTCTGGCCTCGAGAACCACTCCTTTGGCTTCTGCCTTTGTTTTCCCGGCTGGCGCAATTTTGTAGAAGCTTTCCTTATAGAGGTGGTACCCCCTGAGGGAAAACTGCATCCTCAGAAAGCCCAAGGCAACGAGGAGCAGCAGCAATAAAATTCGCGAAATTTTTGGCCACTTCAGCCACGCCAAAAGGAGCAGGAAAAGGAAGAGGAAAGCCAGCCAGTGGGGCCACAGCCAGCTTGCGGATGCCTCTGCCGAAAAGATCCCCAAAGCAAAGAGGAGCATAGCAGCAAGAAGCGGGGCCTGCTTCATAGCTCCACATGCTCCCGGATTCTTTCCAGAGTTTTGGGACCGATGCCTGAAACTTCCAGCAGCTGCTCGATGGAAGTGAAGCGGCCGATCTGCTGTCTGTAGTCCAAGATCCGCTGGGCAATGGCAGGGCCGACTCCTGGGAGAAGCTGCAGCTTTTCTGAGTCTGCAGTATTGATGTTGATCTTGCCAGTGAGCTTTTGCTGTGTGTTTTTCTCCTTTGTCTGCTTGCTGCCTGCTGCAGCTGTCCTGCTTGTCCCGACAAGCTTCTCGGGTGCAGGGACTTCTCCTTTGGCAGGCACGTAGACTTTTTCGCCGTCTGCAAGCTTTTGGGCCAAATTCAGAAACTCGAGGTCTGCTTTTTCAGTGGGCCCTCCTGCCCGCTCGAGGGCCTGGAAGACCCGAGAAGAGCTTGGGAGCTTGTAGACCCCCGGGTTTTTCACTTGGCCGCACACATGGACGTAAATCTCTTCCTCTTCCGCAGAGGAAACAACAGGCTCAGCTGGAGGAGCTTCCTCCACGACTACCTCCCCGCTCCCGCCCCAAAGGCGGCCTGCGAGAATGCCTGAACCTAAAATTAAAAGTGCTAAAAAAATCCCCACGGAAGCGCGCTCCCGTGGGGTCAACCTACTAAGCCAATTAGTGCTGTCCACAGGCACACCTCCCCTATCGATCCGGTCGGTGGCCTCTCTGATTATATTCGCTCTCTGCTTGCAATTTCCTTCTAACCGACAACAATATTTACCAGCTTTTTGGGAATGACGATTACCTTCCTAACATCTTTTCCGCCGATAAAGCTCTGCACTTTCTCTGCTGCGAGAGCCTTCTCTTTCAGCTCATCATCGGAGATCTCAGCAGGAACAGACAGCCTCTCCCGCACCTTACCGTTCACCTGCACCACGACTGTGATCTCGTCGCTGACAATTGCCTTGGGATCGTACTGGGGCCAGGGCTGGGAGTGGACGCTGTCCTGGTGGCCTGTAGCGCTCCACAGCTCTTCTGCGATGTGCGGCGCAAAGGGTGCCAGCATGAGGATCAAAAGCTCCACAGTCTCCCGGACAGTTGCAGGGTCTGGATTTTCAACTTCCTCCCGGTAGTGATATGCTGCGTTTACAAGCTCCATGATGGCGCTGATGGCTGTATTGAACTGGAACCGGTTGGCTATATCTTCCTGCACCTTTTTCAAGGTCTGGTGGGTCTGCCTGCGGAGGGCTTCTTCTGCTTTTCCTGCCTGGCCTTTGCCCTCTGCTGTAAGGAGGTTCTGCCAGTCTGCAACCAGGCGCCAGATCCTGTTGAGGAAACGGTGGGCTCCCTCAACGCCCTGATCGCTCCACTCCAAATCCCGCTCTGGCGGGGCGGCAAAGAGGATGAAAAGGCGCGCTGTATCTGCACCGTACTTTTCGATAATCTCGCCTGGATCCACCACATTTCCCTTGGATTTGGACATTTTCGCACCGTCTTTGAGGACCATCCCCTGGGTGAGGAGGTTCTCGAAAGGCTCCTCTACCCCCACAAGCCCCAGATCGTGGAGGGCCATGGTGAAGAAGCGGGCATACATGAGGTGCAAAATGGCATGCTCCACGCCGCCGATATACTGATCCACAGACATCCAGTAGTCTACCTTCTCCCTGCTGAAAGCCTCTTCGTCGTTGTTGGGATCTGCATAGCGGAGAAAGTACCATGAGGAGCAGACAAAGGTGTCCATGGTGTCTGTCTCCCGGCGGGCAGGTCCCCCGCAGCTGGGACAGGTTGTTTCCACAAAAGACTTGGACTTAGCCAAGGGCGACTGTTTGCCGGGTTCAAAGTCCACATCGTCAAGGGGAAGGAGCACAGGCAGGTTTTCGTCGGGCACAGTCCCGCACTTGTCGCAGTAGACGATGGGAATGGGAGCACCCCAGTAGCGCTGCCTGGAGATGAGCCAGTCCCGGAGTTTGTAGTTTACCTTGCGGCTGCCCATGTTTTTCTCTTCGATGTAATCGCAGATCTTCTCGATTGCTTCCTGGTTGCCCAGGCCCGTAAAGGGTCCGGAGTTGACCAGGATACCGTCTTCAACGTAGGCAGCGGTCATGGTCTCTTCGTCCAGATCTCCTTCAGGAGATTGAATCACAACCCTAAGGGGCAGGTTGTATTTTTTGGCGAATTCAAAGTCACGCTGGTCGTGGGTGGGGACTGCCATTACCGCCCCTGTGCCGTAGCTGGCGAGAACGTAGTTGCCCAGCCAAATTGGGATCTGTTCGCCGTTTAATGGATTGACCGCATAGCTGCCGGTGAAGATCCCCAACTTCTCTGTTTCAGCGGAAGTGCGGGTGAGCTCGTCCTGTTTGTTCACCATCTGGATGAACTTTTCTATTTCCTCCCGGTTGGGAGCTTTGGCCATGAGCTCTTCAACCAGCGGGTGTTCTGGGGCCAGCACCATATAGGTGACGCCGTAGATGGTGTCTGGTCTGGTTGTGAAGATGGAGATCTTTCCCTCTCCTTCAGCCAGGGGAAAGGCCACTTCAACGCCCTCGCTTCTGCCGATCCAGTTTTCCTGCATGATCTTTACCTTCTCAGGCCAGCCAGGGAGTTTTTTGAGGTTGTCCAGGAGCCTGTCTGCGTAGGCTGTGATCTTGAAAAACCACTGTTCAAGATCCTTGTGCACAACCTCAGAATCGCAGCGCTCGCAGCAGCCAGCCACAACTTGTTCGTTGGCCAGCACTGTCTGGCAAGAGGGGCACCAGTTAACAGCTGCCTTTTTCTTGTAGGCAAGGCCTGCTTTATACAGCTGGAGGAACAGCCACTGGGTCCAGCGGTAGTAATCCGGGAAGCAGGTGGCGACCTCCCTGTCCCAGTCGTAGCTGAGGCCCAACTGCTTCAGCTGCATCCTCATATAATCGATGTTGTCCTTCGTCCAGACAGATGGCTTGATCCCGTGCTTGATAGCTGCATTTTCTGCAGGCAGCCCAAAGGCGTCCCAGCCCATGGGGTGCAAAACGTTGTAGCCGTGCATAGTATAGTATCTAGCAACTACGTCGCCAATTGTGTAGTTGCGCACGTGGCCCATGTGCAGTTTCCCGGAAGGATAAGGGAACATCTCGAGGCAATAGTACTTGGGTTTAGCTGTGTCCTCGGTGACCTTATATAGTCCAGCAGCGGCCCAATTACGCTGCCACTTCTCCTCTATTTCTTTAGGTTGATATCTTTCTTTGAGCCGCTCTACCATAGTTGATGACCTCCTATTATCGCTGCTGTATTGAGCCAAAGTTTCTTCTATTTTAGCAAACTCCAGCCAACCCCTCAAGTGTTTTCATGCCTTTTATCTTTTATTTTATGAAAAAAATGTTATAATCTCTTCGGGAGAGGGTGAGAAAGTGCGTATTTTTATAAAAGAAGCGAATACTTTTCTTGAATATGAACTGAAGCGGACAAACAGGCGCAGCGGCACGTATCGCGTGCGAATCTACGAAGGGAAGCTGACTGTCTACGCACCCCATGATTGTCCGGTGACTATTATCGAAGAAGGCCTGGAGAACAAGGGCTTGTGGCTGTTGGAAAAGCTTGAATTGTCCAAGCAGAAAATGGCGGCAGCCAAAAGGGATACCATCCTCTATCGAGGCCAAAGCTATCCCTTAAGGCTTAAAAGAGCTTCCGTTCCGAGGGTACGGCTTGCAGACAGCTTTATCGTTGAAACCCCCGACTTTCACCCCCTGGTTGTAGAGAAAATCCTGGCCGATTGGTTCAAGAAAGAGGCAGAGCGCCAAATTCCTCCCAGGGTGGCTGCCCTTGCAAAACAAATCGGCGCCTCCCCAAACAAGATCTCCTTCCGCAATCAGAAGACCCGCTGGGGCAGCTGTTCTTCTTTGGGCAATATCAGCCTGAACATACGCCTCCTTATGGCACCACAAGAGATCTTAGACTATGTCATCGTCCACGAGCTCTGCCACCTGTTGGTTCCGAACCACTCTGCCAGGTACTGGCAGCTTGTGGAGAGCCACTTTCCCAAGTACAAAGAGGCCCGCCTGTGGCTTAAAACCAACAGCAAGGAGCTCACATTCAATGTCCAGCCCATGATCTGAAAGAGGCTGCTCCCGCAGCCTCTGTATCCTTTTTTCTTTCCGGTGTAGATTAAAATGGCATCCCGCAAAAACTCTGCTCCGTCCTCACAGTCTTGGTCGTAGTAGGCGCGGAACCTTTCGTCTGCCACATACATATCAGCAAGCCCTGCATGTGCTTCTTTGTTGTAGCTGCCCCAGGCCATGGTAAGCCACCTTTTGTGGAGCTCTGCAGTTTTCTGCGCCAGCTCGCTTGCCGGATCCCCTGTTGCTAGAGCTTCCTTTAAGGTCTCCAGCACCTTTTTCCCCAGCTCTTCAAATTCAGCGTACTGCTCTTGGGTCATGTTTCTGAAGGCCTGATTGAACCTTTCTACAGCTTCCTCGCCGTATCTCTCCCGGGCCTCCCTGCCGTATTTCCGCTCGTTTTCAGCTAAAAGCTCCCGTTTGAAGCCCTCGAACTTTTCCGCATCAGTCATTGTCGTCCTCCCCTCTGCTTGTGCAATGGTCTTTTCCACATTGGCGATCAAAAGATCAATTTGCCTGCGCCTGTCAAGAAGCTGCTGCCTGTGCTGCTTGAGAGCTGTCAGCTTGTCGAAAGCTGGTGAGTCCAGGAGCTCTTTGATTTTCCCCAAACTTACGCCGAGCTCTCTGTAGAAGAGGATCTGCTGCAGGCGGTCAACCTCTGCTGCCCCGTAGATGCGGTATCCAGATGAATTGATTCTGGCCGGCTTCAGAAGATCGATTTCATCGTAGTACCGAAGGGTTCTGGGGCTGACCCCTGCAAGTTTTCCAAGCTTCTGTACTGTGTATTCCACGGTTTTCGCCTCCTGACACCTCCACTATAAACCTTTACGCTGCGTTAATGTCAAGGGGTGGACTGAAAACATTTACTCGGCTGCCTGTTTTTTTCTGCTGCAAAAGCAACCAAGGCGCCGGCTGCTGCGAGGAGCGCCCAGGAGGCAACAGTTGCATTCCAGCCCCTGCTGGCAACAAGGCCTGTGAAGAAAAGGTTAGCCGCTGCAGCAGCTGCGTAGCCTGTAAAGTCCATAAAGCCGGCGATGGCACTGACCCTCCCAGTGCTGGCAAAGCGGAGGCAGTAGACGCTGAAGATCATGTTGCATGCGCCGGTCATGGCAGCGCTGGCGAGGAATATTGCAGCGAGGGTGGCAAGGAGATAACTGCCGCCCAAGGAAAACGTCAGCCAGAACAAGCAGGCTGCTGCGCCGAAGAAGACTGTCAAAACCCTTTCTTCCTTGTCCCCTACTTTCCTCAGCAATGCCAGAGCCGAAAAGGTGCCGCTTAAATTGACAAAGGGCAGAACTGTGGAGACAGCAGCTGCCTTTGTGGTTGAAATACGGAAGGTTTCAACCAGGTATGTTGGAAGCCAGAAGACCACTGCGTTTCTGAGCACGCCGTTGAGGAGCGAGACTGCTGTCATCAGGAGAAAGCCTGGAGATGACGCAAAAAAGCCAGCCTGGTTAACTTTCCGCTCCTCTGTTTTGATTAAATCTCGTTCCTCCAAAAAAGCAAGGAACACATACCAGCCTAAAGCTGTCAAGATCAGAAAGGCACCTGTAAGGTGGAAAGCAAGGCTCCAGTTGTAGCCTGTAGAGATGATGGCTGCAAGGAGGAAAGTGGCCATGGTGCCCAAAAGCGACGCCACAGTCAGGAGGGTCATCAAGAGCCTGCCCACTTTTTCTTCTGTGTTTTCAGCAATGAGCTTGGAGAGAGGACCCCAGAGCATGGAGCAGCAGAGGCCGCACATCCCCCAAAGCACAGCCTGCAGAGCTGTGGTTTGGACAGCTGGAAACAAGCTGATCAGGCTGCCTGCAAGGAAGAGCCCTGTGGCAACCATGTACTTTGGAGAGATGAAATCTCCCAAAAGTCCATTTACCAGCTGGCCGAAACCGTAGCTGAAAAAGAAGGCAGAGCCCACAAGGCCCAGCCCCTCTTTGGTGAATTTGGTCTGCTGCAGGATCTGCGGCAGCATGGCACTTAAAATCCCCCGGCCTGCATAGCAGGCTGTGTATGCCATAAAACAGGCCCCGCCTAAATACCAGTAGTACCTCCGTTTTGAAACCACATCCTGCTCTCCTTTGTCTTTTAGTCTTCCAGCCAAATGGGCTGGCACCATGAAGTGTTGCCTGAGAAATCCTCAATGGTCACTTTAACGTATTTCGTTCCCTCTGGTATCTCTTGCTCTGCGTAGCTGACCGGATCGTTCTCTTTTGCGTGGATGCATTTATAGCTGTACGACCATTTTGCAGGATCAGTGCTGGTGCTGAAGTAGAAGTATACGTCCCGGGAAGGGTCGCACCAGAGCTTGGCCATCCCGTCTCCGCAGATGAAGTCGAAAATCCTCGGTGCTGGCTGCCCTTCCCTGGCGCTGGACGCATAAAAACTGCCATCTGCAATTGCCTTTAGAATTCCGCGGTGGGAAAAGTCAGGAGTTTTCACTGTAATGTAGCCTCCGCAGAACGTATAATCTTTGGAATGGGTGTCGTCGCTGCCCAAACACCAGATTCGCCTGCCGTGCCAGAGGAGGTGGTCGAAGAATACTTCGGCTTTGCCGCTTCTCCACCCCATCTCACATTCGTGGTTGTAGATTTCCATGCCAGTTAGGTTCTCAAGCTCGCAAAGCCGCCCGATTCCCACCCTGGACCAGTGGGGGTGGCAGTAAATTGCGAGATTGTTCTTCTCAACGATCAAATCTATCAGGGACTGGACATCTAACTTGTTTAAGGCTGGATCCAAAGTCCCGTACGAGAACCCTGTGTGCTCGGGCTCTCCCAGTGCAAGGAGGTGGTGGGCCACACCCTTTTCATGGGTATGGAGCTCAGCTGCAGGAATAGATAAAAAGTTTTCATCCTCAGCTTCTGGATAATATCCGTAGACCATATGGTCTGATATCCCCAAAAAGCTGAATCCGTTCTTCATATACCTTTCGATTGTCTCCTGGGGTGAAATCCTGCCATCAGAACGGTTGGTGTGGGCGTGCAGAGTTCCTTTATAAAAATTCCCTTCTCTGTACAAAGTGTACTTCATGCTAATCCTCCCCTAATTCTCGATAGTGGTCGTCCATGATTTCGCCGATCAAAAAGCGCTTCTCTAAAGTGAAGTCCCGCCTCTGGTAGCTGATGTAAGCGCAGATGCTGTCTAGGACCAAAAGCTGAGCCAGCCTTGCTGCTGTGGCCTCGCCCTGGATCTCAGCTTCCTTGGAAGCGATAATCAAGCTCACATCGCATAAAGACGCCAGAGGGCTTTTAGCGAAGCTGGTAAGGCAGATGGTCTTTGCTCCCTGTTTTTTGGCGATCTTCATCGCTTTCACAATGTCAACAGTGCGGCCTGTGTAGGAAATGGCAATGGCGAGGCTCTTTTCGTCCAGCATTGCAGCTGAGACTGGACAAATCAGGGCATCTGTTACGGCAACAGCAGGCACCCCAATTTTCATTAGCCGGTATGCAGCGTCTTCTGCCACCATGGAAGAGCTGGCCACGCCGTAAAGCTCAACCCGGCCTTTGGCATTTAAAATCATTTCAACTGCAGCTTCAAAATCTCTGCTCTCGTTGATCTTATAAGTAGCCTGAAAAGATGAAATAGCATTGTCCATCATTTTTTTCATTGCATCTTTAGGGGTGTCCCCATGGCCTACGTTGTGGAAAATCATGCTGTCATGGCTGCTGAGGCTGAGGGCTATGTTGATTTTCAAGTCTGTAAAGCCGGAGTAGCCGAGTTTGTTGGCGAAGTTGATGATGCTGCCTTCAGATACACCAGCCTCCTGTGCAAGCACTCTCATGGTGAGGTTTACAGTCTTCTGAGGGTTTTCCAGGATGTAATTTGCGATCTTTCTCTCAACATCAGACAGAGAAAGCAGCAGTTTTTGGATCTTCAAAATTGCATTCTGCTCCAAGCAAGAACCCCCTTTAGTGTGTAATACTCATTAACAGTGATTATGCTTTGAGTATAACACAATAACCGTTTCTGTCAATAGACTGAAAGAAAATATAGTCAGCTTTAAAAACAAAAAGCTCTAGAGTCATGCCTCTAAAGCTTGCTGTTCGTCCAATCGGACAAGGCTCTTTTTTCTTACCGCTAGTTGATGAGTTCGGCCTCAAAATAGACAGAATAAGTGTCTGCTCCAAGGGGCCTCTAGCTTTCTTTATTATTGTTCTTGAATATGAGGAGGCCGTCTCTCCTCACAGCCCGGCAGATGGATGCTTCAAATGCTGATTGCTCCGGTGTTCTACTGCTGTCCCTCTATCCCCAATTGATTTCTTTAAGGATGAGTTCCTTCTGCATTAGATAATATTTTGTCCTATCTTTTTCTCGGCTTTTGTAGATCAGCTCTTCAATGGTCCGAGAATAGCAAATTTCACTTTTTATGAGGTTTATAAACGAAGATTTTTCTATTGGATCCAAATTGTACCCCTTAAAACAAATCATAAAATCAAAATTGGATCCATGCCTAAACAATCTTCCAGGCAAAGGTTCTTTTACGTTGCCGATCATTATCCCATACCTGACATAAGGCGTAACGTTTTTGTGGTACTGTGCTTTGGTGCTGTAAACTATAGCATCGTGTGTTGTTACAGCTCGAACCTTTGCTTCAACTATAATCCGCGGCTTTATGACATCAGTTTTCTCGTAAACAACTAAATCTGTTTCAAAGGGCATGGTGAACTCGTCTTTTTTTTGGAAGCTTAAATCAAAGGATAAAACCTCCTGTGCATAAGGAATCCGAAAAGATGTATCAACGCATATGTTATCGCCAAGATCACTTTCTTCGAGTGTTTTCTTTATGAGCTGTACCCAGTCTTTTTCATTCACATTTCCACCTCCAAATAACAGCCTGCGCAACTAGCTGACAAGCGGTAATATCTCCCCGCATCCCCGGTAGTTTTTAAAACCGGGGATACGGGAAGGAAGGCAATATCAATGAAAAGGAAAATCATTCCCCACATCAAACAATATAAAAAGAGAAAAGAACTTTTACCAGTATTACAACGGAATTGGAAAAGTAGACGTCAAAGACAGGGAAGTATAATCGCTGGTCTTCTATCAAGTAATTTACTGCAATATTTCATTAAATCTGTTTAATATTCTTAAAAACACCTTTTCCCTGACCGCATATTCCCAAAGCCCCCATTTAAATCTATCCTGTCTGATATAACCAGTCAATATCGCTTTCAACAGCTCAAGATCTGCAGTTTCAATCGCACTTTCTATCTGATCCATGGNNCTCGTCACGTGCTGGATATTCTACATCTCGGGCAGATTCAAAATACGGGATATAAGATAATAGTTTTTTTACAGAATTACGGGTTAGATTTATGTATAATTCGCTACATAAGTTTTCAATATAGTCTCTTCTTGCTATTTTAGCCGTCCATTCCTCTGGTATGCTTTCATATCCATAATGTATACCTGCCAATCCTCCAGCCACCGCCCCTACTGTGTCAGTGTCATCTCCCAGATTTACCGCCTTTAAAACACAAGATTTGTAGTCATCTGTATTCAATAGACACCAAATAGCAGCTTCTAGAGTACTTACTACATAACCACCACTATTTATTTCATCTTGTGGCAGGTTTTTGAAGTTCTTATTTTTTAGACGGGAAAAATGTTTTACCTCGGATTTGAATTCATCTTTCCTTTCATAATATCCAATCGCTTCGTCTATGCCTTGATCAACTGCAGTTTCCAAATTCATTCCACCGAGCAGCATCATGGCAACAGATATATAAATACCACAGGCCATAAGACTTCGTTTATGTCCGTGGGTTAGTAAGGAGACGTTGTGTATAATATCAAAGGCCTCATCTGTTTTTTGAAAATCTATCCCATAGATAGACTGTAAATAAAATGAGATCGGAAGTATCCTCATCAAAGAGCCATTGCCATTGTCGTATTCGCCTTGTCCACCACACTCCAAAGGCGAATTTCCATTCTTATATTTTATTAAAGCTTCTCTTGTTGTATTTCCTATATCAAAGGCAACACCATATGGAGTAAATTCTCCGTCATCAAACCATCTTAAAAAATTATCCATGATATCATAATAATCTAAACCTTTGCAAAGGCTATCTGCCAAACATAATGTCATGCTGGTATCATCAGACCATGTACCAGCAGGTTGATTATAGGTACCATATGCTCTCATCCCGACTACAGGATTTTTCTTTAATGTACTCCTACTTTCAAACTCAACAGGTACCCCCAAGGCATCGGCAACTGCCAAGCCCATTATTCCGCCTAAAACATTGTTAGACTTGGTCTTAGGATTAAACACAATATCAACTCCTTTATCTTTCATTCTAAAAAAACCTGCCACTTCCTTGCTAAGCTGCCCATTTTAAAATGTCCCATTCCTCGTGGAATTTGAAGATAGCGGTTTCCTCACTCCATATTATAAAAGCATTTTGTAAGCAACAAACTCAAGTAGGAACCGTCAATGATATTATATCAAAATACAGACATGCACCACAAATTTCTCAGAATGCAAATTAAAGTTCTAATTTTTTAAAATTTTCTCTGTACATAAGCCCTAGAGGACTTTCTCTATCGTTTTTGGTTGGTTTTACAATTTTAGCGCGGGAAAACTATTTGAGCAGCAGCGAAGCTGAGATTTATCGCAGTTTAATAAGCGTGAGAAATTTCCTTGCTCATGAATACCTGAAGGTCGACAAAAAATTATCTATAAAGCTCTGCAGCATCACGTTATTGAGATGGAGAAGTTCATGCTAATTGTCAACGATAATTTTTTGTAGAAAATGGAAAAAACTTCCTTGCAGAGCATGGAAGTTTGCTGTTGCTACGTTAAAAGACCTCTGAAAAACACGACTCCTAAGACTAAAGGTTCAGCAAGCTTGAAGATTCAGTTGCATGCAAGCTGAACTCTTTTCCCCTCCCGGATTCTTTTCATATTGCGCAGGGAGCACATATGGCCGCACATGGTGCAGGAATCGGCATCTTGCGGACTGGACTCTTGCCGGTAGCGCCGTGCTTTTTCCGGATCCATTGCCAGTTGAAACTGCCTTTCCCAATCCAACTCCGCCCTCGCTTCGCTCATCTGCCAGTCCCATTCCCTAGCCTGCTTGCATCCTTTTGCAATGTCTGCAGCGTGGGCAGCAATCCTTGCGGCCATGATTCCCTCCTTCATATCCTCCAATGTTGGCAGGCGCAAATGCTCCGCTGGAGTTACATAACAAAGGAAATCAGCACCGGCTGCAGCTGCCACAGCGCCGCCGATGGCACTTGTAATGTGATCGTAGCCAGGCGCTACGTCTGTGACAAGCGGCCCTAAAACATAAAAAGGCGCTCCATGACAGAGCTTTTTAGCTAAAAGGACGTTAGGGGCTATTTCATTAATTGCCATGTGGCCAGGCCCTTCGATCATCACCTGAACGCTTTCAGCCCAGGCCCGTTTGGTTAATTCTCCAAGGACAATCAGTTCCGCGATCTGCGCACCATCTGTGGCATCGTGAATGCTTCCGGGACGAAGGCCATCTCCCAAACTCAAGACAACGTCATACTCCTTGCAGATCTCTAAAAGCTTATCAAAGTTTTCGTAAAAAGGGTTTTCCTTACCAGTTTCCTCCATCCACGCATAGAGAAGGGAGCCTCCTCGAGAGACGATGCCAGTCTGCCGCTCAGTCCTCTTGAAATGTTCCATGGTGCTTCTGGTGATACCTGCGTGGATGGTCATGAAATCTACGCCGCTGCGGGCATGTTCTGCTGCTACGTCAAATAATTCATCCGCAGTGATTTCTGACAGTTCTTTCATGTGAAAACCAACTGCATCGTAGATGGGAACCGTGCCAACCATGACGCTGGCAAGCTCAATGAGTTTTTTCCTGAAAAACGAGGTTTCTCCATATGAACTCAGATCCATGATGCTGTCGGCCTTTAACTCGATGGCCTTCTGGACTTTCTCTAACTCTAAATCAATATCTGAACAATCCCGGGATATCCCGAGATTGACATTGATTTTCGTGCGCAGGCCCCTGCCTATCCCCTGGGGATCCAAGCTTCGGTGATTTTTGTTGGCAGGGATAACAACCTGTCCTGTTGCCACCAGCTTCCTCACCTGCTCTGCAGGCAGTCCTTCCTTCTCTGCCACCCTCGCCATCTGTGGCGTGATAATCTCGCGTTTGGCGGCTTCCATCTGAGTAGTATAGTCTCTCAACTTGACTCCTCCGCTTCTTTCATTTTGGCAAATTGTGCTGGTCAGGCTAATTCCAAAGGTCGACTCGCCACAGGCCTTTGGACTAAGCTGCTTTGCCGCTCCCACAGATGGCCAAATTTCCCCAGCCTCGTCCCCGCTGAGCAAGGGACAATCAGGCATCTTTACTCCAAAACGCATAGAAGTGATTTACCGGTCCAATCCCCTGCCCCACAGCCAAACCTTCGGCCAAAGCAGCTGTTAAGTATTTTTTGCCCTCAGCCACAGCTTGGGGAAGATCCATCCCTTTGGCCAGAAAGCTGGTGATGGCAGCAGACAGGGTGCAGCCTGTTCCGTGAGTGTGCTTCTGCGGGAGGCGTCTGGCAGAGAAAGTCTCAAAGCTGTCGTTGTAATAGAGCACGTCAATGGCGTCAGCATCCAAATGGCCGCCTTTGACCAAAACAGCCTCGCAGCCCAATTCAGCAATCCTCACAGCTGCCTCTCGCATCTCCTCTTCGCTGCGGATCTGCATGCCAGTGAGCACTTCCGCTTCGGGCAGATTTGGGGTGATCAGAGCAGCTAGAGGAATCAGCTCAGCCTTCAGAGCCTCCACAGCCTCAGGAGCCAAAAGGGCATGTCCACTTTTAGAGATCATCACAGGATCAACCACCAAGGGAGCAAGCCCGTGCTCTTTGATCTTGCCTGCCACAGTTTGGATAATTCTACTGCTGCTCAGCATTCCAGTCTTTACTGCATCGGGCCTGATGTCCGCTGCCACTGCATCGATCTGCGCTGCAATCAGAGGCAGGGAAACCTCTTCTGCTGCTTGTACGCCCAGGGTATTTTGAGCAGTAATGGCAGTGATCACTGAAGTGCCGTAGACGCCTAAGGCGCTGAAGGTCTTCAGATCTGCTTGAATGCCAGCGCCGCCCCCTGAATCGGAACCTGCAATAGTTAAAGCTTTTCTCATTTTCCACTCTCCTTTTCTTGTTTGAACAGATACCGCAGCGCCTTAAGGATTAGGTATGCGATTACAGCACCAACTAAAGAACTTAGCGTAAAGGGAAAGACGTAAAAAAACGCTGTGGTTTTGTTTTTCAGGACAAAAGCAGCAATGGGATAAGAGGCCAAAGCTCCCAGAATGCCTGTGCCTATCACTTCCCCCACCAAAGCCAGGCTTTCCCTGCCAAAGCGGACATAAAACACACCGGCCAAAAGAGCACCGATCATCGAGCCGGGAAAAGCCAAAAGGGTACCCAAACCTAAGAAGTTCCGCAAAAGGCTGATCAAAAAGGCCACCAAAACAGCAGGGCCCGGGCCTAACAAGATGCCAGCGATTACGTTGATGGCATGCTGAACTGGGAAAGCTTTAGCTGCGCCAACAGGCACCCAAAACAAGTGTGAGCTGATCGTCCCTAAGGCAACCAACAGCCCCATCAAAATCAGCTTCTTCACAGGACTCGAGTTTTCTCTCATAGCTGTTCTTCCTTTCATTGGAAATAAAAAAACTTCCTTGCCAGACAAGGAAGTATCAATAAAGATAATTACAATCCACTTCCCTGCGCTGGCATTACCCAGATCAGGTGCTAAGGGTAAGAAACATAACGTTTCTTTCTCAGCTGTAAAAGCACCCCTAGTGGCATCTGTTCAATTGTGACTCCATTTTACCTGATTTTGGCGAGAGCGTCAAGGCCAACTGCCGCAACAGCTGGAGCCGCAGGCTTTCATGTTACGTTATCGTAAGCTATGAAAGATTTCGATTAGCTTCAGGAAACAATAAAATAAGGGTTTCCTGACGCTGCCTCCAGCAAAGCACCTGAAACAAAAAGCAGTGGCAAGAAACCCTTTCGGTTATAATCTTTTCCAATTTCAGCACTCTTTATCTGACTAGACATCAACCCTGCGCACTACACAGGCTCGCCGATCCGGCTGAACACTGAAAAATCTGGGCCGCAGTCAGCACAGTCTGGCTTTCCTGGCACCTGTCCGCTTTCAGGATAACGCCTTTTCTTCTCGCACTCCTCTGCAAGGAGTTTGGCCAGCACAATCTGCACAGCACGAGACTTGGCAGTGGCAAACTCGGGATGGGCTAGATTCCTTGTCTCCAGAGGGTCTTCAGACAAATTGTACATTTCGAATTGATCTGCTTTTGGCGAGCGCTTGGTGGTGGTAATGCACAAGCTGCACTTTTTATCCCCTACCTGAGAAGAACAGTTCTCCTGCGTTGTCTGCTGGTCTTCGCAGCCTGGCGTGCTCCAAAACTGGGGGTTGTCAAAATAGCGGGAGTATTTCCAGATCTGGAGCTGATTGTGCTCGCCTGTAGGCAGTTTTGCGATCACAGTTTCAATGTGGCTGGGCTGGGTGACAGGCTCAAAGGAGGTACCAGTGAAGGTAACTGCATTTAACGTTTTGGACGGGTCATCGTCTGTCATGAAATAGATAGGCTCATCTTTGAAAACAGCATTATCCTTGAGGATGAGGTCTGCCAGGTTCCGCCCTACAGGCCGGTGCACTTCTGTATGATCCCGCCTGAGCTCTGCCATGGCTTCCTCAAGGTCGATTCCAGCAAGGCCTAGGATGGTTGGCAGAAGATCCACGTGGCTTGTCAACAAATCAACAGTCCTCTTTTTGGGGATAAGCCTCGGATTGTGGAAGATGAGGGGCACGTGAATTGCCTCCTCATAAGCCTGATACCACTTTTGGAACAAACCTCCGTGGGCGCCCAACAGGTCCCCGTGGTCTGACGTGTAAATGATGATTGTGTCTTCGTAAAAGGAACTGGCCTGGAGCTTCTTTAAGACTCTGTAGATCTGCCTGTCTACCTGCAATTGCAGGGAATAATAGAGCCTGCGGTAGGTTTGCGAATCAACCAAAGGCTGGAAAAGCTGCGGATAGACCTCCCGGTAGCTTGCCTGCACCTTTGGTTTCGTCCCCAGGTCTTCCTGGGCTGTGGGGCTGGGCGGCACAGGCGGCACTGATGGATCTATGGCGAAGTTGAAGGTGGGAAGGAGTCTGGTATAAGCGCCGAAAAGGGCAATGTCATGAGGATTGACAAAAGAAGCTGCAATCGCCCAAGGCCTTTGGTCGTCTTTTTTCTCCAGCTCATCCAGCAGGCTGATTACGTCATCTGCGTAGAATTCATCCCTTCCTGATACCCCTATCGCTGCAGAAGACCCTGAGTTCCGGGGACTGCTGCCGTGGGGCTCAGGACCGATCCAGCCAGAAAAGCCATATTCTCCCAGGCGATCTGCCGCAAGGTACAGCTTTTGGTTTTCAGGCAGAGGCTCACCTGTCTCGCTGTCGTAGGTGAGGTATGAGTCGTGGGTGCCGGGGATGGGCAGGTCAGGATGGGAAGCGTGCCATTTGCCTTTCCAGTAGGTTCTATACCCTGCGGTGCGCAGATAGTCGCCGAAGGTGGGGACAGTATTTGGATCCAGCCAGAAAATCCCAGGTACAAAAGCGGTATCTCCTCCGCCGTCAGTTTGGGTCACCCCGTGCAGAGAGGGATACTGGCCTGTATACAGGCTCGCTCTGCTGGGGGCACAGGCAGTGCTGGCTGCGTAGTGATTTCTAAATTCCACTCCATACTGCCGGAGAAAATTTTGCGCCTTGAGGTTCTCCGCCCGCCACCGCCTGATGGCTTCATCTTCATAAACCGGAGGATAGCGCTCTTCATCCACCATGATGAGCAGAATGTTCGGCCTCCTGCCGAGCTTGTTGTGTTTGTCGAGGGAGGTTTTCAATTTCCTCAATCCTCCTCAAGCTTTTTTTGCTCATAAACTGCTGGCCTATGATACTCTATTCGGACCTGATCTGTTCTGTGCCCCTGGCACAAATTTCTCCATAAGCAAAAAACCAAGGGTGCCTTGGTTTTTCATATAGCCAGACCAAACCTGAATTTTTTTCAGACTTCTGCCCACTGGAGATCCGCTGCAACCAAGCGGTGGTCTGTGGCGATCGTCCCCCGGGTGAAGTAGCGGACAACAGTAAAGCCCCGGACGAATATATAATCAATTCTGTGGGGCAAAAGATCCCTGCTGAGGTAGGTGTGAGTGTCGCTGGCAGAGCGCTCACCCAGCTGGAAAGCATCGCCAAACTCCTCTAGGATCGCCTGTACTTCCTGGCTTTCGCTGCTGGCGTTCCAGTCCCCCATTAGGACAACAGGCTGCTTTTTGCCCAAAATCTCCAAAATTTTAGCTGCATGGCCTTCCCGCTCCCTGCTGTTTAAGCCCAGGTGCGTAACTGCTGCTGTGAAGGACAATGGCCCTCGACAGCGGGCGGTCAGTAAAGAGCGCTTCTCTCTGAGGCTGGGCAAAACATAACCTTGTACTTCTTCTAAAGGCCAGCGGCTCAGCAGGGCGTTGCCGTAGCGGTAGGTGCAGCGCCTCAGGGAGGGGAAAAAAGCATATTCCATCCCCAGTTTCTTAGCTAAAAACTCCGGCTGATTCCGCCGGGAAGACTGGATCACCTCCTGAAGGCCTATAAGGTCTGCTCCGCTTTCCGATAGGAAAGCTGCAAGCCTGTCTAGGTCTTCCCTCCCGTCGAGTCCCCTGCCCTTGTGAATGTTTAACGTGGCTACCCGCAATAAAAATCCCTCCTTTGCTTATTATAAGCAGGAGGGACAATTTTGCTGAGTGTGACTTTTGATTTTTTGTTTGATCAGCAAGCTACTCCAAGCATAAAGCCCTCATTTCGCAGAGCTCTGCAGCACGCTGTATGCTGATCTCATCCTCTAAAACTGCCCTGCAAATAAGCTGCGCTCCTCAAAAGGCAGCTTTGACCGCTTATCCTCACTCAGTTCCATCTTTGAGAGCCACTTCATCGTGTTTTGGAAACTTGGCCACTGATGATATTTAGCTGTCGTGCCCTTTTTGCGATTGCAGCCATGGGCATACCATATTCTCGCTGAATAAAACGCAGTTCTTGACGAACATCCGTACGCCTCGGTTCCAACTCCCGGATCAAATCTTCCTTTGGCAATAAGAAAGCACCTGCAATTGCGTTTATTTCATTTTCCGCAGGCAGATCATCTTTTGAATCAAAAAACATATGAGCTAGCTCATGCACAACAGTAAAACGCTGTCGTTATGGGGTCATACCTTTCCTTTACTGGTGGCGATATATGGACGCTCATTTACAGTACCATGGTTCCCGTAAAATCCATCCTGATGGAAATCATCCTTGTAAATCAGAAAGCCCTTGTTCTCCAAATGGTAAACTAAATCTTTGCGCTCCTTCTTCGAAATCCGAAAAAGGGAGAGTTTCAGTGGCCGGTATCCGGGGCAGGACAGACTCCTCAAGAATAGATATCACAGTAAAAAACCGAGACCCCTAACACTTCGGCTATTTTCTTCAAGATTACCATACTAGGTACCCTTTCCCCACATTCATAGTTGGAAATCGCCATTTTCCCAATCCCGACCTTGGCTGCCAGCTCTGCCTGAGAGATGCCCCCGCACAGTCGGTGATAGCGAATGTTTTTGCCCGGTATCCTTACCACCTTCCCTGTTTACATTACGGCCGATATTTACCTTTTGTAAACAGACGCGCAGGTGTACCAGCCATCTCAACCACTGCAAACCCATTTCATTTTCGCCGCTTTATTTTCTTCTTCACCAAATCTAGAACCAGCTCCAGCTCTTCCATTCCCATCAAATAGGCAGCAACAAAATAAACCAAAAGTCCCACGGCTATGCCGCCGCCCACCTCAATCAGCTGTCCAAGGGTAGAGCTCAGATTCACCTTTGGCTGGATTAGTCCTGTGGCCCAGATAACGCCCAAGCCCATCCCTAAAGATGCGATGGCGGTCTTCATAAAGCTCCAGGCGATTTTTCCTCCTCCCATTGCGCCGATCTTCCTGCGCAGGAAGAAAACCAGGGCAAAAAAGTTAAAGATACCGCTAATGGAGAAAGCTAAGGCAAGGCCTCCGTGGGCGAGGTTTGTTTGGCTGAGGAAAAACAAATTCAACAGGACGTTGAGCACAACCGTAGCAAGTCCTGTCAGGACAGGGGTAACTGTGTCGTTTAGGGAATAATAGACGCGAGTGATCACCTGGATCCCGCTTTGGGCGAACAGCCCCAGGGAATAAAAGCCCAGAGCAAAGGCTGTGGCTTTAGTATCTGCTGCTGTAAATTCCGCTCCTTGAAAGAGGAGCCTCACAATGGGCTCGCCTAAAACCCAAAGCCCTATGCCTGCAGGGACGGTAATGAAAAAGACAGAGCGCAGGCCTAAAGAAAAGGTGGCTCGGAAATCGTCCATTTCCCTGCGGCTGGCCTGTCTGGCCAAAGTAGGAAAAATGGCTGTGCTGATCCCCATGGCAAAGATCCCAAGGGGTAGCTGCATCAGCCGGTTTGCGTAGCGCAGGGCAGTGATGGACCCAGCGGCAAGGCCGCTGGCGAGGCTCTGGTTGATGATTAAATTTATCTGGGTAACAGACAGTCCTAGAAGGGAAGGAACCATCAATTTGAAGATCTTGCGGATTCCAGGATGGCTGAAATCCATCACAAACTGATATCCTTTGTTGTAGGCGCGGACGAAAGGAAACTGAACAAAAAAATTGCCAATAGCTCCCACCACAACACCGATGGCTAGGCCTGTGAGGCTCATAGATGGACCTAATAGGTAGCAGGCAGCGATAATGGCAAGGTTGTAGACAATGGGACCGAAAGCTGGAGGACCGAAGACCTGATAAGAGTTGAGGATCCCCATCTGCAGGCCTGCAAGAGCTGTGAAAAAGACGGCAGGAAACATGAAGCGCATCTGCCGGACCAGCAGCTGCAGATCTCTGCCTGTGAAGTTGTAGGCAACTAGCGGCGCAAGGCGCGGGGCAAAGATAATCCCCAAAATGGTAAAGGCAAAAAGCAGAAGCACTGTCACATTGATGAAGGTGCTTGCCACATACCAGCCTTCCTTTTCCTTGTTGTTTGCCAAATAAGAGGTGAAAACAGGGATGAAAGCTGCGCTGAGGGCGCCGCCGATTAAGAGGTAGTACATTAAGTCCGGGATGGAAAAAGCTGCGAAGAAAATGTCAGTCAGGCGGGTCCTGCCGAAGATCTGTGCAATACCCCTCTCCCGCACAAAGCCCAGAATGCGGCTGAGGGTGGTGGCCACCATAAGCAGGCCTGCTGCTTTTGCCACCCGCTGATTGGTTTGGTTCATCAAACGATCATCCTTCCAAAATCTTCAACATCTGAATCATTATTCCACATATCTATTGCTTTTCCTGCTTCAAGAGCTTGGCCAAAATGCGATTCCTCTCTGCAATCAGCTGATCCAGCCTCCCCAAAGGAAGCTGGATTTTTTCCCTATCGCCAGCTAAAAACCCGCTGCCGGTGAGGTCCCCCAAGACGATTGCCCTGCCCAGCACAAGCTCCCTGCCCATGACCTTCAGCTTATATGTAGCATCAGCTTCTCTAGCCACTGTCAAGGCCTGGGGAATAGCGTTTTTGCCCAGAAGGGTATTTGCGCCTGTGGCAGCAAGATAAAGTCCTCCCCAAAGGAAAAGAAGGCTCAAGACCAAGATCGCCAGCAGTTTTTGCATAAAATTCCCCCTGATCCTATGATTAGGAACAAGGGGCTTTTTCATTCCCTGCTTTCTTCATAAAGCAGCATGGCCAATGCATCTGCCAAAAGCCCTGCTGAACGCACTGCTTCCTCTTTGCTGTTGAGCCTGGCATCTCCCACCTCCACCAGGAGAAACTTGTCTGCCAAATCTCCATTGTGAGGGAAGCTTCCTTTGGTGAAGAGGGGTCTTGCAAGGCCGGGATAAAGCCTTTCCATAGAAGCCTGCACCTTTTTGTTAAAAGCCAGGACCTTGTCCCTGTTGGGAAACGGCTTTCCACCCCGCTCGCTCCCCACATAAAGCATAATCCTGGCCACTTTTTCTGCTCCAACTGTGGTGGTGGTCACTTCCCGGGGAGTTTTGGCATCGGCAATTCCATCTCTGTGCACATCGATGAACACCTGAAGAGAAGGGTATTGTTCCTGCAGCTGCCGCACTGTAGCCCGGGAGCGGGTGTAAGAAAGGTGCCACGGCTCATGATCGTGGACTTTCCTCACGTGCAGGACCCCAATCCCGTGGGCCTCAAGCCCCTTCGCCAGGGCAGCACCAACCTCCACAATCTCCCCTTCGCCCTGGAGGCGCTCTTTACCGCAGGATGGAACATAAGACTCCCCTGTGTGCGTATGATAGATAGCTACTATGGGCTGGGAAGAAGGGGCAGCAGGCTTTGGGGATGGTGTCTTTAGTTTGGTGGTAGGGAGAATTCTGCCCCCTTCCAGAAATCCCAACTGGGATGCGAGGACCTCTTTCGGGGTTTGAGGGTAGAAGGTAAACAATCCTGCCGCAACTTCAAGCAAGTTCAGGCGAATCCGGGGCTGGGCATGCTCTCTGGCTGCTCCTTCGGTGAAATAGCGAATTGAAAAGGTCAGCAGAAAGGAAAGCAAAAAGAGCAGCCAAAACGGCCGCCAGGGGATGGCGCCTTGCCAGCTTCTGTGGATCTTCCTCCATTTTCTGCTCACATCAAACCCTCCTCCTTCATCTCTATGCGAAAGGAGGAGAAAATAGAAGAAGTTGTCCCAGATTTTTCTATTTACCTGTCTTGGCAGTGGAGGAGGATTTCAAAAGCTGATGACGAAAAACTAATTATTACCACTTTTAGAAAGGAGAGGTTTGATTTGAGGAAAGGATTGCTCTTGCTTCTGGTTTTCACTTTGGTCTCAACTGCAGCCTCAGCCGCTGGCATTACAGTCACCGGCACTGCTGAACGGATGGTTCAGCCGGATCTGGCCCTCATTGAGCTGGGCGTGGAAACGCAAGGCGACACTGCTCAGCAAGCTGTGGCAGAGAACGCTGCCCTGATGACAAAAGTGAAAAAGGCCCTGCTGGACTACGGCATCAGTGAGGAGGATCTGGCAACTAGTGCCTTTTCTCTCATGCCCCAGTACCACTATCCAAGGGACAGCGAGCCTGTGCTTGTTGGATACAAAGCCAGCAACGTCCTGACAATCACCCTACGAGGGAAGCTGGACGATGTAGGGAAAGTGCTTGATCTGGCAACAAGTGCCGGGGCAAACAAGGTACAGAACGTGACCTTCAGCGTGGAAAAGAGCCAGGAACTGCAGCTGGAGCTTTTAGCTGAGGCTGTGACCCAAGGGAAGGAAAAAGCGGAGGCCATGGCTAAGGCCGCTGGCGTGAAGCTGGGCAGGCTCATTTCCATGAGCGACTCCACTAGCTCCATCATTCCATACCGCATCAACTTGCGGGAAGACGTAAGCGTCCTGAAAGCTGCCTCTGGCTACACCACTCCTATTCAGCCTGGACTGATCCGAATTACAGCCCAGGTGAACCTCCAATTCAACATAGGCAGCTCGAAAGCGCCCCAGAGATTTCCAAGGCGGCCCTGGGCAGGACAGTATATCGGACGCTAACTGCGCATGTTCTCAGCATACTGAGATTTTGTAATTAGTTCAACGAGCTCCTGGTTGGAACTGGTGTTTTTAAGCCGGTCGATCAGGAGCTCTGTTGTTTCCTGGACTCCCAAAGAGCTCTGCAGGCGCCTGAGGACCAGCATGCATTCCATCTCTTCCGGGCTCAGGAGCAGTTCCTCTTTCCTGGTGCCGGATTTGTTCAGCTCAATGGCAGGGAAAATCCGCTGTTCTGCAAGCTTTCGGTTCAGGTGCAGCTCCATGTTGCCTGTGCCCTTAAACTCCTCGTAGATCACGTCGTCCATCCTGCTGCCTGTCTCCACAAGGGCAGTGGCGAGGATGGTCAGGCTCCCGCCTTCTTCGATGTTGCGGGCAGCACCGAAAAACCGCTTGGGCCTGTACAAGGCCGTTGGATCCAGGCCTCCCGACAGAGTCCTGCCGCTGGGCGGAACCACGAGGTTATAAGCCCTG